>Ga0308157_10001430_pt1 | contig 49536 bp, 38 predicted proteins | sample PhyBR1_FD_201035 | JGI IMG/M metagenome (GOLD analysis project Ga0308157, IMG submission 201035) | Phyllosphere microbial communities from UC Gill Tract Community Farm, Albany, California, United States - DLSLB.R1 | ecosystem: Host-associated > Plants > Phyllosphere > Unclassified | place: USA...
TTTACGGTACGAATCACATTTAAAAGTAAATGTGTTGTTTTTTTGTGGCGCAAAATTAAGTATTATTAATAATTTAATAGGTATTTTTAACTTCATTTTTTATCAAATTTATAATCAAAGACTTGGTTTGTTAATAAATGATTAGATTTGAGGTATGATAGTATCAAAACGCATCTTAGATTTTTATCTAAATAGCAGTATTCATGTGGCTTTATCGTGTTACGCTCTTGTGCGAATCACGTTTCATGTATTTCATATTCAGTATGATGAGCCAATGGCGTTTTTTGTTTTTTTTGGCACAATTGTAGGATATAATTTTGTAAAATATGATGCTTTAGTTCGTGTTAAGAAAAATCCAATTGGAATTCAGCTAAAAATTATCGCTGTTTTGAGTTTTATTTCGCTGATTTTGGTTGGGTATTATTTTTTCCATTTAAAGCGAGTCACCCAAATTGTTTCGGTAGTAATTTTTCTGATAACGGCACTTTACACGCTTCCATTTTTCCCAAACCGAAGAAATGCCAGAAACTGGGCAGGCGTAAAAATTTATATTGTTGCACTTTGCTGGGTTGGTGCCACTTTGGTATTGCCTTTAATAAATGCCGAAATTCCGTTTACAACAGATTTCTTTATCAAATGCATTCAGCGATTTATCTTGGTTTTCGTATTGATTTTGGTTTTCGAAATTTTAGATTTAGCCAACGACGATCCACATTTGCAAACCGTTCCGCAGACAATAGGAGTGAAGAAGACCAAAATTTTGGGATTTCTATTATTAATTCCGTTTTGGTTTTTAGAAGTTTTTATCACAACTTTCAATTATCATGATGCCATAATAAATTTGATTATGGTTGTCATGCTGATGTTGTTTATCGCTTTTGCGAATCCAAATCGTTCCAAATATTACACTTCTTTTTGGGTAGAAAGCGTACCGATATTTTGGTGGCTGATGGTGATTTTTCTTTAGGGTAAATTATGTCCAAGTATGTAAATGATTTGGGCGTGCCCCTCCGGGTCGGGCTATCCGTTACAAGTCCTCGCTCTTCCTTCGTCAGGCTGTGGGCTTTCCACTTCTATCCCTCACGCAAAACGTAAAAAAAAACGAGAAGATTCATTTTCAAAATTTACTTTTTTTATTCATAGAATATTGCCAATGGTTTCAACCATTGGTACGTTTTCCTTTCGTAACGTTTCCCGCGGTTGAAACCGCGGGCTATGTTTGAAATGACAAAACTGTATGAATTTTGGTTCTAAAGTAAATCTCGAAAAGCCTTATCAATATTCCCAAATTTAAACTGAAAGCCATTGTCCAAAAGTCGTTTTGGGATCACATTTCTACTTTTCAAAACCAATTCTGTTTCTGTGCGAATGATAAAAGAACCAATTTCAAGGAGGAATTTATTTAACGGAATCCCAAAAGGAAAACCAATAGATTTTCTCAGTCCTTGCATAAAATCACTATTTCGGATTGGCGTTGGAGAAACAATATTGATAACGCCTGTAATTTCTTTTTTAATAATAAAATCAACTGCACTTGCAAAATCCTCTTCATGGATCCAACTTACAAACTGATTGCCACTTCCTTGTTTTCCTCCAAAACCCATTTTTGCCAAAGTCTTTAAAGGAACAAATGCACCGCCATTTTTTCCTAAAACGATAGAAGTTCGCAAAGCAGTTTTTAGAGTTTCAGTTTTAAAAAATGCTTTTTCCCAAGAAAGTGCCACATTTATAGAGAAATCATTCCCGATTTCGCCATCAACTTCATCCATTTGCTTGTCTAAAGAAAACCGATAGATAGTTGCTGTTGAGGAATTCAACCAATGTTTCGGCGGATTTTTGCAACTCAAAACTGCTTTATTTAAGATTTTTGTGCTTTCAATTCTAGACCAAAGAATTTCTTTTTTATTAGTTTTCGTATATCGGCAATCAACAGATTTACCAGCAAGATTTATTAGAATAGAAGCATTTTCTAATTCTTTTTCCCAGCCTGTAAAAGTTCGGGCATTCCAGTTTACATATTTAATTCCGTCAATTGTTTGAGATTTTCCACGAGTCAGAATTACAATTTCTTCAAATTTATTTTTGAAATGATTCACTAAAACTTGTCCAAGAAAACCTGTTCCGGCTGCGATTATAAGTTTTTTCATTTGTTTTCAAGTATTAAACCCGACAGGTTTTTAAAACCTGTCGGGTTTCGTTAGGTTGATTAAGCTTTAAAAACTAATCTTTCTTCTCGCTGAGCTTCTTTAGCTTTTCTTTTTCCTCTAAAAAAGAAATATAAATTGAAGAATAGCATTATGCCAAGATAAATAGAAAACCCGCCAATTTTATAACTTAGTCTTTCAATTAATTCCTGATAGCTGTCATTGCTTAATTGCAGTTCCAAAATCATTAATGCAAAACCAATATTTAAAAGGTAAAATCCGGTTTCAAAAAGTTTGTTGGTTGCTTGAGCGATTTCTTCTCGTCCTTTAAAAATGTCAAGCATAAATATTTTTCCGTTTTTGAAAAGAGTTTTAGAAACATAGTAAGTTAGAAATAAAGCAACTGGTAAATAGATTCCGTAACCGATTAAGATTTTTGTAGTTTCCATGATATTCGAATTTTAGTTGTTGTGAATTAATTTTTGAACGTATTTGGTTATAATTAAAATGTTGAGGTAATGCAGAATTGAAATAATAAAAACGATGACAGCTGTTTTTATACAAATTGTTTCGATCAATTGAGTCGATGAAACGATTTTTTGCCAGGAGATTAAAGTCATCGCACAATAGCCAATGTTTAAAAGATAATAGGCCAAAAGCAAAACCTGATTAATTTTCTGGCAGAGATCGGTGTGGTTTGGAATTAATTCTAAAACAAAAATGTTTCCGTTTCTGTAGCAGATTTTACCAACTTTTAGGATAATGAAAGTTGTAATGCCGAGATACATTAAATATCCAATAATGTTGAGGTTCATAATTTCTTTTTTTGATTATAGATAATAAATGTTAGAAAGAATATTAAGGAAATTGGTAATAAGAAAAGCCAAGTAAATTCTCCGTCCCAAATCAAAAAGAAAAAGATTACGAGTGAGAAATAAATGTATATGAATTTGTTTTTCGGAAATAAAACAAGAAATAGAAATGCAGCTAAAACCTGTAATGCTCCTGTAATTGCTATTCCGTAAGCTCCTGCCAGTAAAAACGTTAATGCGCAAATATTGATAATTTCCACTATTTTAAAAGTTGTTTTCATAATTACTGTTGTTTTTAAACTTTCAGAAAAAATTGAAAGTTTTGATTAAATTTTTTTATTTCATCATTTTGATAACCAATTTTCCTAGCCAGTTTTCGTTGAATTCAGTCATTTTGTCCAACATATTGTCAGCTTTTAAAACGAAATCATACAATTTAGTTGTTTGATCTACAAAATGTTTTTCTTCTGCGGAATCTTTAGCTTCGATTGTCGAAACTTCTTTTAAGATTTTAAGAGCTGGTTTTATTTCTCTTTTGCTTCTTTCTCTGGAGATTTTTGCAGCCAATTCGTCTAAATCTTTTTCAGCTGTGAAAAACTCTTTTCTTTCTCCAGCTTTAAATTCTTTATAAACAATTCCCCAATCCATTAATGCTCGTAGGTTCATGCTGGCGTTTCCGCGAGAAATTTGCAATTCTTCCATAATGTCTTCCATAGAAACAGCCTCGTTTGAGACCATTAATAAAGCGTGGATCTGTGCCATCGTTTTATTAATTCCCCACTGAGAACCTAATGCTCCCCAGGTTTGTACAAACTTATTTTTTGCTTCTTTGAATTCCATGGATCAAATGTAAGTAAAAGTTTTTAAACTTTCAAAAATAATTGAAACATATTTAACAAATTATAAAGTTGTGTTAATTCGACCCTTGAAATTTTTGATTAAATAATGATGCAGCTATTTTTGTGAAAATCACATTTTATGGAATTATACTACACATTTTCGGTGCTAATTGTATTGGCATCATTCTTCGCCTATTTGAATTTAAGATTTTTAAAACTTCCTGGAACCATCGGAATCATGATCATTGCGATGTTGGTTTCAGTAGGAATTCGTCTTTTGGGAGATTCTTATTTTCCTGCAACGACAAAACACTTTTTTGACTTGATAAAAGAATTTGATTTCAACGAAATCCTAATGGGAGCGATGTTGAATTTCCTTTTATTCGCGGGAGCTTTACACGTAAACATGTTTGATCTAAAGGAGCAAAAGGTTCCAATTATGATTTATTCGACAGTGAGTGTCGTTTTATCAGCCTTAATTATTTCTGTTCTACTTTATTATATCGCGCCGCTTCTCGGAATTACTATTCCTTATATATTTTGCTTGGTTTTCGGAACCTTAATTTCTCCGACCGATCCAATTGTGGTTTTGGGAGTTTTAAAAGAAGCTAAAGTTCCTAAAAGAATCGAAACAAAAATTGTTGGTGAATCCTTGTTTAATGATGGAGTTGCGGTTGTAATGTTTGCGGTTGTCCTAAAAATGGCAACAGACCCAACATTTGATGCTACTTTTAGTTCAATTAGCTGGTTATTTATCAAAGAAGGAATTGGTGGACTTTTATTAGGAGCTGTTTTCGGATTTACAGCATCTAAGGTGATGAAGAAAATAGACGATTATAAAGTTTCTGTTCTTATAACACTTTCTATAGTTATGGGAGGATTTTTGATTGCTCAAAGCCTGCACGTTTCTAGTCCGTTGGCAATGGTAGTAGCTGGATTGATTATTGGTAATTATGGTAAAAAAGTCGCAATGAGTGAAGTAACCAAAGATTATCTAGGAAAGTTTTGGGAACTTATCGATGAGATCTTAAATGCTATTCTGTTCTTATTTATTGGTTTCGAATTGTTATTACTGCCAGATTTGAACAAACAATTGCTTACAGGTTTTGTAGCTATTTTTATTGTGCTTTTTTCAAGATTAACCTCGATCGTTTTACCATGGAAATTCTTCGATATATTTAAGTTCTTCGGAATCAAATCAGCTTACAACAAAGGTTCTCTGATGGTTTTAGTTTGGGGCGGAATTCGTGGTGGAGTTTCTATTGCATTAGTGCTTTCTATGCCTGAAGGAGAATATAAAAACCTGCTTTTGGAAGTAACTTATATTGTAGTTTTATTTTCTATTGTGGTTCAAGGATTGACAGTTGGGAAATTAGCGAATAGAGTTTTGGAGAAAGAGTAAAGATTTCGAAAGATACAAGAGTAAAGAAACAAGATTTTTGTTCTTTGTCATTAAAATTTATAACTGAAAAACCCTGCAAAGAACTAGCAGGGTTTTGTTTTTTTATCGTTTATCGTCTTTAGAATAGTTAGATTCTCCGTTAATATTAATTTCTCCTCCTAAAAAGCGAGGTTCTCGATTTCTTAAAACATCGAAAAAAGATTTAAAAATCGAACCATATTCTCTAAAACGAACATAATTATATCCAAGATATTCTCCTTTATTGGCAGAATATCCAGAAGATTTAATGCCTAGTTTTTGCCCAATATAAATGGCGCGATTTAAATGATATTCCTGTGAAATTAAAGTTGCTTTTTTAATCTTAAAAATATGTTTGGCGCGATACATGGTTGAATACGTGTCAAATCCCGCGTAATCAATAAAGATTTTTGTGGTGTCAACGCCATGATTGTAACAGTAATTTTTCATTACCGTTAATTCGTCATATTCATCGCGACCATTATCACCCGAAAGCAAAATTTTATTAATTCGTTTTGCTTTCCAAAGCATAATTCCAGCGTCTAAACGATCTTTAAGATATTTACTTGGCTGATTTCCATTAATGCCTGCACCAAAAATAATTCCGACATCATTTTTAGGGAACTTCTTTATTGAATAATAAATGTACTTTTTGGTCGAAGATTTGACGTAATAATTTACAGAAACAACAGAAATCAATCCGATGATTGCAAGATAAAGTGCTATTTTAAAATATTTTTTCACGGCTTGTATTTGTAAGATTAAGATTTAAAACACGAAGATAAGTAAATTTATTTCTAAGAAAAATCAAATAAAAAAACCGAAGCAAAAAAGCTTCGGTTTCAAAATTCGGTTCTCTAAAAAGCTTAGCAACTTAGTCCTGATAGCTATCGGGATAGTATCTTAGAATCTTTACAACAATCCTGCTCTTTTCAATAAAGCTTCAGGTTTTGGTTCTTGCCCTCTGAAACGTTTGTATAAAGTCATTGGATGTTCTGTTCCTCCTTTTGAAAGTACATTGTCTTTGAATTTTTTCGCAATTTCTTCATTGAAGATTCCATTTTCATGAAAATATTCAAAAGCATCAGCATCTAGAACTTCTGCCCATTTGTAGCTGTAATATCCAGAAGAATATCCGCCTTGAAAAATATGTGAGAATGCCGTACTCATTGCATTTTCTTTCACATCTGGATACAATTGTGTGTTGGCAAATTGTTCAGTTTCGAAAGTTTTTAAATCTGTAATAGAAGTTGGATCTTGACCATGCCAAGCCATATCTAATAATCCGAAACTTAATTGGCGTAATGTTGCCAAACCTTCTTGAAAACTTGCACTTTCTTTAATTTTCTGAACATATTCAATCGGAATAATTTCTCCCGTTTCATAATGATTCGCAAACAAAGCTAAAGCTTCAGGCTCATAACACCAGTTTTCCATAATCTGACTTGGCAATTCTACAAAATCCCAATAAACAGAAGTTCCAGATAAACTTGGGTAAACCGTATCAGCTAGCATTCCGTGTAATCCGTGACCGAATTCGTGGAATAAAGTTGTTACTTCATTAAAAGTTAGTAACGACGGTTTTGTTTCTGTTGGTTTTGTAAAATTACAAACGTTCGAAATATGTGGTCTTTCGTTTACGCCGTCTTTTACATATTGTGATTTGAATGAAGTCATCCATGCACCATTTCTTTTTCCTTTTCTTGGGAAGAAATCAGCGTAGAAAATCGAAACTAAATTATCGTTAGCATCTTTTACTTCATAAGTGGTAACTTCTTCGTGGTATTTATCGATATCAAAAACTTCTGTAAAAGTTAAACCGTAAAGTTTTTTAGCCACTGTAAAAGCACCGTCTAAAACTTTTTCTAACTGAAAATAAGGTTTCAGTTTTTCATCATCTAAATTAAAAAGCTGTTGTTTTAATTTCTCAGAATAATAAGCGCCATCCCATTTTTCCAATTGTTCGATTCCGTCTAATTCTTTCGCGAAAGCAGTCAATTCAGCAAATTCTTTTTGAGCTGCTGGTTTTGCTTTTGCTAATAAATCATTCAAGAAAGAGAAAACTTTTTCTGGACTTTCGGCCATTCTTTCTTCCAAAACAAAATGAGCATGCGTTTTATAACCTAATAAATTAGCTCTTTCGTGACGAAGTTTGGCAATTTTCAGAACGTTTTCTTCATTATTGAATTCGTTTTTCTGAAAACCTTTTGCGCCAAAGGCAATCGCCATTTTTTTACGCAATTCGCGATTATCAGCATAAGTCAGAAACGGAACATAACTTGGATGATCTAAAGTGAAAATCCAGCCTTCTTTTTCCTGATTTTTAGCTAATAATCTAGCTGCCTCGATTGTTCCTTCTGGAAGACCAGACAAATCTTTTTCGTCAGTCAAATGCAATTCGAAGTTATTAGTTTCTGCCAAAACATTTTCGCCAAACTGTAAACTCAATTTAGATAATTCTTTGTCAATTTCTCTCAATTGGTTTTTCTTTTCTTCTGGCAAATTAGCTCCGTTTCGTGAAAAACTTTTGTATTTTTTATCTAATAAAGTTGTTTGTTCTGGGTTTAGATTCAAACTTTCTTTTTGATCATAAACGGCTTTTACTTTCGCAAACAATTCTGTATTTAAGCGAATGTCATTTCCTAGTTCTGAAAGCCAAGGCGAAACTTCCTGAGCAATTTTCTGCATTTCGTCATTCGTTTCAGCCGAATTCAAATTGAAGAAAATACTTGAAAGACGATCTAAAATATCACCCGAAAAATCCATCGCGACAATTGTGTTTTCAAAAGTTGGCGCATCTGGATTATTTACAATTGCATCAATTTCGGCTTTTGCCAAAGCAATTCCTTCTGTAAAAGCAGGAACGTAATCTTCGATTTTAATTTGCGAAAAAGGCGCTGTGTTATGTTTAGTATTGAAATATTGTGTTAATACGCTCATAAGTAGAGTTTTTTAAAAGTAGTCAGTGGTCAGTTTTTTAGTGTTCAGTAGTTGTCTTTATGAGAACTGAACACTAAAAAACTGACCACTGATCACTAAATTTATTTATTAAGACCTTCAGCCGCTTTATTAACTGCAGCTTTCAATTCTTCTTTATAAGAAATAATAGTATCTAAAACTTTTTTATCGTGGCTTCCGATGATTTGTGCAGCTAAGATTCCAGCATTTTTTGCGCCGTTTAAAGCGACAGTTGCCACAGGAACTCCACCAGGCATTTGTAGAATTGATAAAACAGAATCCCAACCATCAATAGAATTGCTAGATTTTACAGGAACTCCAATTACTGGAAGCGGAGACATAGAAGCTACCATTCCCGGTAAATGTGCTGCACCGCCCGCACCAGCAATAATTACTGAAATGCCTCGTGTATGTGCATTTTTACTGAAATCGAATAATTTTTCTGGCGTTCTGTGTGCCGAAACGATATCTACTTCAACTTCTACATTAAATTGTTTTAATATGTCGATTGCATCCTGCATAACTGGCATGTCTGAGATGCTTCCCATTATAATAGCTACTTTGCTCATGTTTTTATTTTGTTGTGTTTGTTTCAAGTTTAAAGTTTCAAGTTGTTTGGAACTGTAAACACTATTTTTGTTTTGTTAGTTTATGATCTAAATTTAAGCAGAATTGTATAAATTAGAAATAAAACGAAAATTGTTAATGCTAACGAGCTAAAGACAAGTAAAATAAATAGAATGAAACTTTTTATTCTTTCTCCCTTATATTCATATTTATCAGTAAATTTTTCAAAATGAATTTTAAACAAATTTGATTTGTCGTCTAAATTTAAAAGATTCATTAATATTTCTACGAAATCCATTAAAACTGATAAAATCGTTTATTTTCTCCAAGTTTGTCGATTGTGACTATTCACTAATAACTTTAATAGTTTCCTTCACTTCTTGCGCAATTCTTCTCGCCTCGGCCATATTTTCATTTACGATTGTAACGTGACCCATTTTTCTGAACGGACGAGTTTGTTTTTTTCCGTAAATATGAGGTGTAACGCCGTCCCATCCTAAAATGGTTTCAATGTTTTCATAAACCACATTTCCAGAATGACCTTCTGCGCCTACTAAATTTACCATAATTCCGGCAACTTTACTATCTGTGTTTCCTAACGGAAGATCTAAAATAGCGCGTAAATGATTTTCGAATTGTGAAGTATAACTTGCTTCGATAGAATAATGACCAGAATTGTGTGGGCGAGGAGCAACTTCATTAACTAAAATTTCGTCGTCCTGAGTTTGGAACATTTCAACAGCCAAAAGACCAACGTGGTTGAAATTCTCTGAAACTTGCAAAGCAACTGCTCTTGCTTTTTCAGCTACTTTATCATCGATTCTTGCTGGGCAGATTACGTACTCCACTTGGTTGGCTTCTGGATGAAATTCCATTTCTACAACTGGATACGTTTTCATTTCACCCGATGGATTTCTTACCACAATTACTGCCAATTCATTTTTGAACGGAACCATAGTTTCTGCAATGCATTCTACATTTGGCAATGTATCTAAATCTGAAATTTGGCGAACTATTTTTACTCCGTTTCCATCATAACCAAATTCAGTGCATTTCCATACAAAAGGCAATTTGATTGCTGATTGTTGATTAACGATTTCTGATTTTAGATTTTCAAGGTTCTCAAATCTTTTGAAAGGTGCAGTTGGGATATTATTTTTAGCATAAAAATCTTTTTGAACACCTTTATTCTGAATACCTTTTAAAGTTTTTGGAGATGGATATACTTTTAGGCCTTCGTTTTCTAATTGCGTTAAAGCTTCAAGATTTACCAACTCGATTTCAAAAGTCAAAACATCGACTTGTTTTCCGAAATTGTAAACTGTTTCATAATCCATTAGATCGCCTTGAAAGAATTTGTTGCAGGCGATTTTACTAGGCGCTTCGTCGCTTGGATCTAAAACGTAAGTTTGTATATCAAATTTTCTGGTGTCGAACAATAGCATTTTACCTAATTGTCCGCCACCTAATATTCCTAATTTAAAATCAGAAGAAAAATAATTCATTTTGTGTTGTGTTTTTGCAAAGATACTTTTTAATCTTTTTTTAGCCAAAATTTAGTTTTTCCGCTATGAATTCATAAGGTTTTGCCACAGATTAAAAGGATTAAAAAGATTTTTCTCTGTGTGTGTTTTTGGTTGCCACGAATTACACAAATTTTCACGAATTATTTTTTTCAAATTCAGCATAAAAAATTAGTGTGAATTTGTGTAATTAGTGGCAAAATGACAAAAGAGAAAATCCTTTCTAATCCTTTTAATCTGTGGCTAACCAAAAACTATTTTATTTTCTTCAAAACTTCTTTGGCGACGGCTTTATATGCTGCTGAATGATCTCCGAAATCTTTATCAATAATCACTTTTAGTTCAGGATGTATCCAGTCGTAATGATTTCCCAGAATATATAGAGTTCTTATGGAATAGGCTTTTGTAGCGACTTTGGTGTCATTAATAAGCCAGTCGAAAGAAGCTTCAATGCAGTCTTGTAGATTTTCTTCAGAAAGTTGAATCCCGTTTTCGCTTTTCTTGTAGTGCGATTTTACCAAAAGTTGTGTCACTTTTGCAATAGGACGCATGGCACTTTCGTCTTTTAAAATTTTTAAATTCGAACAGAAAAAATTAAGATGTGGCTGTAGCCAATTTAATTCTTCGTACGAAACAAATTCTAAAATCCAGCAGGCTTTATGATTGTTTTTATCTTCGGGTGAAAAGCAAATAGAAATCAATTCGCTAAAAAGCGAGGGGTTTTCAAGAACATCTTGCGCAGCTTTTAGACGGTTTTCTCTATAAGCATTTACGTAATCCAGTTTTTTCTGCAGTTCGGAAAGCATTGTTTTTGAGATTTAAGATCGCGCTAAAATAAATAATTTAATGAGATAATTCCGTAATAGTTTATGGGTAGTCCTGGATAATAAAATCTTGGTTGCGCATTTCCAATTCCTGTTGCGTTGGTCAAAATCATTGAAGCGTATTTTTCATTTGTTACATTATTTATTCCTGCATCCAAATGTGCTTTTAATCCAGATAAAATTTCAAACTGATAACCCGTTTTCAAATTCAAAAGTGAATAAGAATCTGAAAAATCAGCGTTCGAATCATTCATCGGGATTTTATCAGTGAATTGAAAATCGGCAGAAAAATAAAATCCTGAATTTGTGTTTAAATTAAAACCTGCGCTTGCTGTATTGGCAGGAACTCCGGTTAATTTGTTTCCTGAATAATCATTTCCATTATCGACAAATTCTTTGAATTCATAATTTCCAATCGAAGCTCCAACATACGAGTTCAAAGTAAAAATTCGATTTATTATCCAATTGTGGTTTAATGAAATTTCGATTCCTTCATGAAATGTTTCCCCTGCATTTACGCCTTCGTATTGATCGTCTCCGATTCTTTTGGCAACTAATAAATCTTTAATTTCCATTCGGTAAACCGAAATTTCAGTGTATAGCTTTTTGTTGAAAAAATGTAATTTTCCTCCCAATTCAAAATTATAGCCTGTTTCTGGTTTTATGTCCTGATTGATGTTTCCTGTTGAGGTTAAAGTTTCTTCGGTTGCAGGAAGAGAAAACCCTCGGCTTACAGAAAAATAAAATGTTTGAACTTCATTCGGCTTGAACAAAAAAGAAAGTTGTGGAGAAAAAATGCCATCATAACTATAATGTTCCGTTGAATTATTCGCGGAAGAAGGGAAATTATTCTGCAATTCAAATTTAGTTTTGTTGTAGTTTAAACCTGCCTGAATTTCAAAACGATCAGAAAGCAAAGTTCTGATTTGCGAAAAAATATTATAAAAATGCCTTTTCTGATCGGTTGCCGTAAGCTGATCGCCTTGCAAGCTTCCGTTTCCATTATTCTGCTGATATAGATTTTCAAAGGTATTTCCGCTATAATTATCTCTGAAATATTCCAGTCCAGCAATAAATTGATTTTTGATTTTTCCGATATTGAAATTTCCAGAAAATTGAGATCTCACGCCCGAAGCAAAAGTATATTGGCGCAAAATATCAAAAGGACGCGGTTCGTTGCTGTCTTTATAATTGATAAAAACTGAAGTCGAGTTGTTAAGTTGATCGTTTATTCTAAAATCATAAGCCAATCCGCCCAAAGTCGATTTATATTCTTTAAATCCTTTTGAAGCTACCCAAGTCGGCGCTCCAGATTCTGGATTATTTTCGAAAGTTGTTTTATTGATAGAACTCGGAATGTACGCTTTCAAATAAGTGTAATTAGAAAAATACGTTAGTTTGCTGTTTTTCTTTCTAAATAATTCCCCGCCGAGAGTAATTCCTTCGCGATTGTAAGCGCTGTTTTCTCGCCAGCCGTCTGTTTTTAAATTGTGATAACTTAGATTTAAAGAAGCACTTTTTTCATTCAAATTAAAACCGACTCTGTTTTTCAATAATCCAAAAGAACCAAAAACAGAACTTATTTCAGTTTGATAGTTGGATTTATTAAATGTTTCTGGCGAAATCAAAATTGCTCCGCCCAAACCCGCGCCATAAATACTAGAAAGCGGTCCTTTTATAACTTCAATTTGATTAATGTTTTGAAGATCGATATCATCAATTACCGTTTCGCTATTTCCAGAAGTCAGTGGAATACTGCCATAGAATGCTCTTATTTTATTGGTTCCGTATGGAGTTCTCGCGCCAATTCCGCGAATCGAAATTCGGGTTGTGGTAATATTCGACGATTGCATAAAAACACCAGGAATTGTATTAATGACGTTACTGATGTCTGTGGTATTATTTCGAAGTAATTCTTTCTCAGATAAAATGCCAATAGAAGCAGGACTGTTCTGTAAATCTCGATTAATATGGAGCGGACTTATTAAAACTTCGTTTAGTTTTTGAGTTTTAACCGAATCAATATTTTGGACTTCGCTTTCTTGTGCTGAAATATTTTTAGAAATAAAAAGAACAAAAAGAAGAAGAAAATATTTTTTGAAAGGCATAAATAGAGTTGGGTTAAATGCAGTTTTATTTAACACATAGAAACATAGTATTGATTGAGGCAAAAAAGGCGTTTCACTAATTTAAATTCACATAGTGAACTATGCGAAAAAACGAGATTTTTTTAATAACATCTTTTTAAACAAAAATCTATGTCTCTATGTGTTTAAAATCTTTTTATAGTTGGAATTTGGAATTTTTAGTTTGGAATTTTATTTAGCAGTAACTTTCCAAATCGTATTGCCGCTATCATCATTTACCAAAAGCGATCCGTCATTCATAACCGTTACTGCAACTGGGCGACCGTAAACTTCAGCTTTATTTTCATTAGAAATAAAACCGGTTAAAAAATCTTCTGGTTGTCCTGAAGGTTTTCCATCTTTAAAAGGAACAAATAAGACTTTATAACCTGAAATTTTAGAACGGTTCCAAGAGCCATGTTGTCCAACAAAAGCTCCATTTTTATATTTGGCAGGAAATGCATCTTTTGTATAAAAAGCCAATCCCAAAGAAGCAGTATGTGCACCAACTGGAACATCTGGAACAATTGCTTTTTCTACCAAATCTTTGCGCTCTCCTTTTAATCTTGGATCAGGAATACTTCCAAAATACGAATAAGGCCATCCATAAAAACCGCCTCTTTTTACACTCGTGATATAATCTGGAACTAAATCGTCGCCAAGTTCATCTCTTTCATTTACCGCAGTCCAAAGTTCTTTTTTGTTGGCAGGATTCCAATCCATTCCCATTGGATTTCTAAGTCCGTAAGCATAGATTTTTTCGCCAGTTCCATCAGGGTTAATTTCTAAAATTGCGGCACGGCGAACTTCTTTATCCATTCCGTTTTCTCCAACATTACTTCCAGAACCAACACCAATGTAAATTTTTGTTCCTTCAGGATTAACTAGCAAACTTCTCGTCCAATGATTGTTATATCCGCCAGCAGGGAGTTCAACAATTTTTGTTCCTTTAGTTTCTAGTTTTAATGGCGCGTTTTTATATGGATATCGATAGAGCCCATCAGTATTTGCAACATAAAAAAAGTCTTTTAAAATTAACATTCCCAAAGGTCGATTTAGACCTTTTAGAAAGACTTCGCGAGTTTCATAAGTTCCGTCTCTATCTTTGTCTCGAAGAATTATGATCTGGTTTTTGCTCGTTCTGGTTCCGCTTTCAACCACAAAAATATCTTGGTTTGGCGCAATATAAGTCCATCGCGGATTTTCAAATCCGTCAGCAAATTTCGTAACTGTAAAACCTTCAGGAGCTTTTGGCGTTTTTCCTTCAGGCCAGCCAATAACTTTACTATTATTGGTTTTAGATTCTGTTGCGTAGGGTGCAGGAAGCGTAATGTCTCCAATGGCAGTTTTTACAACATTTCCAGACTGTTTGGCAAGAGCTTCTTTTTCTTCTTTTTTCACTTGCCCATTGCAGCCAGTCATTAAGGCTAATAGCGGTATATAAAATAGGGCTAAGGGTTTTTTCATTATTTTTATGGTTAAACGGTTAGGGTACAGCAATTTAATTAAATTTGAAATAGGGTTAAAAAATATTTTGTAAACATTAACTGATATTTAACATTCTTAAAAAATATCTCGATACAGTTTATTTTGATAGAAGCAGTTAAGTTGTAATTCTGTATCTTTGTCCATTATTTTAAAAAGAAAAATAATGATACAACTTCACGATAAACAATTTGTTCCGTTTATTTCGGCTAAAGAAATTGATTTTGCTTTAACTAAAATAGTTGCTCAGGTAGAAGACGATTTTGGAGATGATACGCCAATTTTTATTGGAGTTTTGAATGGTGCTTTTATGGTCGTGTCAGATTTTCTAAAAAAATATAAAAAGCCATGCGAGGTTTCGTTTATAAAAATGGCATCGTATGAAGGAACTGAAACAACAAATGCTGTTAAGGAATTAATAGGAATCAATCAGGATCTTTCAGGAAGAACCGTAATTATCATCGAAGATATTATTGATACCGGAAATACAATTGAGGAATTAAAGCACTTGTTTAAAGCACAAAATGTAAAGCATTTTAAAATTGCAACATTATTCTTTAAGCCAGAAGCATACAAAAAAGACATAAAAATAGATTACATCGGAATTCGAATTCCGAATAAATTTATTGTAGGTTACGGTCTGGACTATGATGGTTTAGGAAGAAACTTAACCGAGATTTACAAATTAGCAGAATAACAAAACACAACTAAATATTCATTTAAAGACTTCTGAAAGACAGAGGTAACAACACTCATTTCAATTATGATTAACATCGTTTTATTTGGAAAGCCTGGTGCAGGAAAAGGAACTCAGGCAGAATTTTTAAAAGAGAAATACAATTTAACACACCTTTCAACAGGAGATATTTTTCGTTTCAATTTAAAAAATGATACTGAACTAGGAAAACAAGCAAGAGTTTTTATGGACAATGGAGAATTGGTTCCTTGCGAAGTAACAACTGCAATGTTAATTGATGAGGTGAAAAAACACCCAGATACAGCAGGATTTTTGTTTGACGGTTACCCAAGAACAATCAATCAGGCTGAAGCTTTAGACAAATTTTTACCAACAATCGGATCTAGCGTAACAGCAACAATCGCTTTAGAAGCTGATGACGAAATCTTGGTAAAACGTTTATTAGAAAGAGGAAAAACAAGCGGAAGAGCTGATGATCAAGACGAAGAAAAAATCCGTGTGAGATATCAGGAATACAATGAGAAGACTGCTCCTCTAATTGGATATTACAAAGAACAAAATAAGTTTCATGCCGTAGATGGTATCGGAACGATCGAACAAATTACAGAGCGCTTAACGTCAGTTATAGATAATTTGTAGAAGCTTTTTCCAGCTGTACGTTACGAGTCCTCGCTAAAAAAACTATTTTTCTATACCATAAAACGAGCTTCCTTCGGTCGCTGTTTTCTGGAAAGAAAAATTAGTTTTTTTAGCTCCGGGCTCTTCTCTTCCATCTGGGCTATTTTAGATTACGATTACAAATTACATTAACGAGACTATTTTATAACGAATCCCCTATCAATTGGAAATACTAATAATATTTTTTCTAATTCTATTAAACGGAGTTTTCTCCATGTCTGAAATCGCTTTGATTTCGGCCCGTAAAAACAGGCTCGAAACGGCAGCAAAAAAAGGCAATAAAAGTGCTAAGACGGCACTCGATTTAGCCAACTCCCCAAATAAATTTTTGTCTACAGTACAAATCGGAATTACCTTAATCGGAATTTTAACTGGTATTTATTCTGGAGATAAAATCACGGCAGATGTTGAACTTTTTGTTGCAGGAATTGCCGTTCTTAAACCTTACGCACATTCAATCGCTGTTGGAATTGTAGTTGTAGTTTTAACTTTTTTCTCATTGGTTTTGGGAGAATTGCTTCCAAAACGAATTGGATTAAATTATCCAGAAGCTATTGCTAAAATGGTGGCGATGCCAATGAAAGTGATTTCGATTATTACGGCACCATTTATTTGGTTGCTAACTTCTTCAACAGATTTTTTACTGAATGTTCTTCAGATAAAACCAACTGCTGACGGAAAAGTTACAGAAGAAGAAATTAAAGCCATTATTAAAGAAGGAACTGAAGTTGGGGAAGTTCAAGAAATAGAACAAGACATTGTGGAGCGTGTTTTTCATATTGGAGATAGAAAAGTAAACTCTTTAATGACACACCGCAAGTCGGTAGATATGTTGCCATTAAAAGCAGATAAAGAAAAAATCAAAGAATTGGTAGTTCAGGATTTGCATGCAGTTTATCCTGTTTACAATGATAATTACGATGATATTGTTGGAGTCGTAACACTTAAAAATATTTTTGCTAACATCGAAAGCGATAATTTTGATTTAGCGGCAATTATGTCTGACGCGCCCTATTTAATGGAGCAAACAACGGCATACAAAGCATTAGAGAATTTCAAAAAAACTGGAGTGCATTACGCTTTAGTTTCAGATGAATATGGTGTTTTTCAAGGTATGATTACTTTGAATGATATTTTGGAAGCTTTAGTTGGCGATGCTGCAGAATTCTATAAAGATGAATTTCAGCTAATAGAAAGAGAAGATGGTTCATGGCTGGTTGATGGACATTATTCGTTGCACGATTTCTTGACTTATTTCGAATTGGATGAGTTAACAAACGATTACGAAGTAAATACCGTAAGCGGAATGATTATGACCGAGCTTTCTCATATTCCAAAAGAAGGTGAGAAATTGGTTTGGCAGAAATTCGTTTTAGAGGTAATCGATATGGACGGTGTTAAAATTGACAAAGTGCTTGTAAGAGCATTAAAAGAGTAGAGAGAGAGAATTTGTTTCAGGTTTCAGGTTTCAAGTTTCAGGTTAAGCATTACGCAACTTGAAACTTGAAACCTGAAACTTGAAACTTTACATAAACAAAGAAAATGACAGAAGGAAATTTTGTAGATTACGTTAAGATATATGTTTCTTCCGGAAAAGGAGGAAAAGGATCTACGCATTTACATAGAGAGAAATTTATTGAAAAAGGTGGTCCCGACGGAGGAGATGGAGGTCGCGGAGGGCATGTGTATTTAGTTGGGAATAAAGGGCTTTGGACATTATTTCATTTAAAATTTGCACGTCACATTAAAGCAGGTCACGGTGGAGATGGTGGTTCTGACAGAAGTACAGGAGCAGATGGAGAAGATAAAGTAATTGAAGTGCCATTAGGAACCGTTGTAAAAGACAAGGAAACTGGCGAGACACTTTTTGAAATTACAGAACACGGAGAGAAACAAATCCTTGCAAGAGGAGGAAAAGGAGGTTTAGGAAACTGGCATTTTAGAAGTTCTACAAACCAAACCCCTCGTTATGCACAGCCAGGTTTACTTGGTGTAGAAATGGATGTTATTCTAGAACTTAAAGTTTTGGCAGATGTTGGTTTAGTTGGTTTCCCGAATGCTGGAAAATCTACTTTGCTTTCCGTTTTAACTTCAGCAAAACCAAAAATTGCCGATTATCCGTTTACGACTTTGAAGCCAAATTTAGGAATTGTAGCATACAGAGATTTTCAATCTTTTGTAATTGCCGATATTCCTGGGATTATTGAAGGTGCTGCAGAAGGAAAAGGTTTAGGGCATTATTTCTTGCGTCATATTGAGCGTAACTCAACTTTGTTGTTTTTGGTTCCTGTTGATACGCCAGACATCAAAGCAGAATATGATATTTTGGTTAATGAACTAACGAAATACAATCCTGAAATGTTAGACAAAGAGCGTCTTGTTGTTATTTCAAAATGTGATATGCTGGATGATGAATTGAAAGCAGAATTGAAAGCAGAATTAGATGTTTCTTTCAAAGGTGTTCCTTACATGTTTATTTCATCTGTTGCTCAGCAAGGTTTAACAGATTTGAAAGATAGGCTTTGGAAAATGCTTAACGAGTAAAACATTATGAGATATAAATAAAAAACCCGACCATGAAAATTGTCGGGTTTTTCTTTTTTGTACAGAAAAAAACAAAAAGATTAAAGATGGTTAAATCTTACTTGTTAATTTCAACTACAGTCCGAAGTTCTTAGAAATTCCGATGCTTAGGGTTTTTCCAAAATTAAAACCTAAACGTTCTTGTCTTGGATCATTCTTACCATCAAGATTGTCATAGTTAATTCCTCCAATAGAGAAATTTAAACCAAATCCTCTTTTCATATTAATGAATAAAGCAGGAGTAAGACTCGCGTACATTCCTTTTGCATCATTAACATTAGTCGATTGGTACCCAGCGCCTAAATCACCAAAAACAGAAAAGGTGTCTGATAGAGGTACTGTATAACGTAAAAAACCTCCAATTTTGTATTTTTCAGTTATGTCTTCTCCTGTTGTTTTTACATTCATAATAGAGCCTTCAACTCCAACTGTCCATTGGTCAGCAAACTGATATCCAACTTTTGGAGAGAATTCGAAGTTTTCTAATTTAGAATCACCAATTTTCTCAGAAGAGAATCCAACATTTCCACCTAACAAGATTGAGTTTTTTTGTGCACTTGCTATAGTTGTAAGTAATATTACAACAGCAACTAATAATTTTTTCATTTTTAATTTCATTTTAATTTGGATGGCAAATTTAAACGAAATGATTTTGTAGGAAATGCATTATTTGTTAAATATTGTTTAGAGAGTTAATTTTTACAAATAATCTTGCATTTTAATTTTAAAAATAATTTTATTGGAGATTTTTAATTCTTTTTATGGGTTTAGTTTTAAAAATTTAAAACTTATTCTTCTCTTATTAAAATTATGAATTTCGCAAAATCATGCCTTATTCAATTTATTATGTTTTGTTTTTGAATGTAAAGCTTATTTTTTTTGCTAAAATGGCTTATATTCGCGTCACTTAAACAAAATAACATGAAAAAAGTAATTTTATTCTTGACCATGTGCCTTATGGCTTTCCCAATGAGAGCTGATGAAGGAATGTGGTTTTTGATGTTTATCGAAAGATTGAACCATAGAGATATGGAAAAAATGGGCTTGCAATTGACAGCCGAAGAAATTTACAGCATTAATCACCATAGCTTAAAAGATGCGATTGTACAGTTCAATGGAGGTTGTACCGCAGAAATCGTATCAAACAGCGGTTTGGTATTGACTAACCACCACTGTGGATATAGTGCAATTGCAGAACTTTCAACTGCAGAACAAAATCATTTGAAAAATGGTTTTTGGGCAAAAAGCCGTTCTGAAGAACTAAAACCTAAATCTTTGTTCGTTCGTTTCTTCGTTCGTATGGATGATGTTTCAAAAAGAATTTTGTCAAAAGTAAATGATACTATGACAGAAACTGAGAGAAACAAAGTTATTCAGCAAGAAATTGCTTTGATCGAAAAAGAAAACAGCGAAAACGGAAAATACACAGTTTCTGTTCGTCCTTTCTTTCAAGGAAATGAATATTACTATTTTGTTTACCAAGATTACACAGACGTTCGTTTAGTAGGAACTCCTCCTGAAAGCGTTGGTAAATTTGGTGGAGATACAGACAACTGGGAATGGCCTCGCCAAACTGGAGATTTCTCTATGTTTAGAGTTTACGCCGATAAAGATGGAAATCCTGCTGCATATTCTAAAGACAATGTGCCATTACAACCAAAACACCACTTACCTGTAAGTTTAAAAGGAGTAAAAGAAAATGATTTTGCTATGATCTTAGGTTATCCAGGAAGAACAAACCGTTGGATGCCAGCCGGAGGAATTGAGCAAAATATTAAGTATGCTTATCCTGCATGGGTTGAAGGTGCAAAAACAGGAATGGATGTAATGAAAAAGTATATGGATAAAGATGCAACTGTTCGTTTACAGTATGCTTCTAAATATGCTTCGACTGCAAACTACTGGAAAAACCGTCAAGGTATGATTGATGCTTTAACAAAAGCAGGAACTGTTGATACTAAAACAGAACAAGAAGATAAATTCTATGAGTGGGCTACTAAACCTGCAAACAAAGAGAAGTACGAAAATGTAATTCCGACTATCAACGATTATTACAGAGAAACAAACTTAAAAGCACGTCACGATAATTATTTGACTCAGCTTTTACGTACTTCTGCTTATGCAACTGCGCCAGCTAATTTAGGAAATGCATTAATTGCTTATTATAAAGAAAATGATGCGAAGAAAGCAGAAATGCTTCCTAAAATCAATGCAATGGTAGAAAGCATTTATGGAGATTTTTATGCTCCATTAGAAAAAGATGTTCTAACAGCTCAATTGAATCTATATGCTTCTAAAGCTGCTGAGTACGGACTTGCTCCAGAAATTGCAAAAATGAAAACGGCTAACAATGGAGACTTTACTGCTGATGTAGCAAAAGCAACAGAAATTAGTTATTTCACAAGCAAAGAAAAAGTATTGGCATTTTTAGCTGATCCAAAACCATTGGCAATTGTACACGATCCGTTGTATATTATTTCTAATGATTTGTTGACAAAATACCGTGCTAAAACAGACGATCAGGCAAAAGCAGATGATGGTTTTGCAACCGCTTACCGTAAATTGGTAGAAGGTTTAAGAGAATCTAAATTGAATGCAATTAAATATCCAGATGCAAACTCTACATTGAGATTGACTTACGGAAAAGTTCGTGCTTTACCTGCAGATCCTCGTAATGATGCAAAAATCAACAACTATACTACAATGGAAAGTATGGTTAAAAAATACAAAGCAGGAGATCAGGAATTTGACTTGCCAGCTCGTTTATTAGAATTGAACAAGAAAAAAGATTTCGGACAATATGCTGATAAAGCGGGATACATGCCAGTAAATTTCTTAACGGATAACGATATTACTGGAGGAAATTCTGGTTCGCCAGTTCTTAACGGAAAAGGAGAATTAATCGGAATTGCTTTTGACGGTAACATCGAAGCAATGGCTGGAGACGTAATTTTCGATTCTAAATTGCAAAGAACTATCAACGTAGATATTCGTTATGTTCTTTGGATTATCGACAAATACGCTGGAGCAAAAAACATTATTGACGAATTGACGATTGCAAAATAATCTTTAATTCTGATTATAAATATCAAGCCCGACAAGTTTTAAAAGCTTGTCGGGTTTTTGATTTTTTTTCCGCCACGAATTCCCGAATTTTATTTTCAAAGATTGCCAAAAATAATTCGTGAATTCGTGGCGGAAAAACTTATTGAACTTTCACTCTAATTCCTTTTGTGTGACTTGCAAATTCTGGCGCATACATACTTTGAATAGTTGTAATTCCGTTTGAAAATTCTCCGCTGTTATTTACTCGAATATCATATTCTAAAACATAAGTTCCTTTATTGATTTGGTCAAAGAAGAAATGAGTCGCTGCATCTTTTGTGCTCATATAATATCCCAATCTATCAGAATATTGATATTGTGAAAGGACATTTATAGGCTCAAAACAAGAAGCGCGCATATCTTTCAAATGAATGTATTCCACGTCTTCTTTCGAAGTGATAATTAATCGGACTGTAACTAAATCTCCAATTTTTAAAGAATTTCCAGCTGTTATCTTTTGCAATTCGTCACCTTTTAGCGTGTTTTTCTTTAGATACAATTCTTTTGAAACAGATAAAACGGCTCCAGTGTTATTTTTGATTTTATCTAGATCTTCAAAATACTGCCAATAAACACCACCAAAACCTGGAATTTTAGATTTGTTTTGAACGCTGATCGTAGCCATTTCTTTTTTTACTTCTTCCGTTTTCCAGTTTAGTTTGATGTAACCTGTTTCGGCTTCTTTTTCATTTTCGGATAATTTTTTGGTCATGATTTTTTCATCTCCCAATTTTATAACTGTATTGTCTTTTACAGAAAGCCAATCGCTGCCTTGAAGTAATAATGCATAAATTGCTTCACTAGTTGATCTTGTTGTTGGCCAGTTTTTAGTTTGTTTGTTTTTTAGTAGCCAGACTTTCATTGCATCAACAGATTTGGTGTCTTGAGTAACTTCGGCGAAAGCCTCAATTAAAAGAGCTTGAGTTTCTATAGGTGCTTGATACCAGTACCAACCTGGTTTATTGGCAATCCAATACATTCCCCAATCTTCATTGTTAGATGAATTTTCTTTTAAACTTTCAATGATTTTTTTGGCGCTTTCTTTTTCTCCAAAACGATTTAAGACTAAAGCTGTCAGTCCTTTTTCATAAATAGAATAATCTAACCAATCTTTTTTTGCTGTTTCGAGATATAATTTGGTTACTTTTTTTAAAGTGTCCGAAAGCGGATATTGTTCTAAATAAAAACTTCTGCTATATAAATAATGCAAATTAGAATATGGCCATCTCCAAATTAAACTGTTCGTCTCCTTATTGAATTTTGCCCTTTTTTGATGTTCTTGTAAAAATTTGCCATCTATAAAAGGAATTGCAGTTTTAGTAATTTCATCAATTTTAAGATTTTGATTTTTAACCAATTTTGACAAATGGCCTAATCCGGCTAAAATATGTCTAGTAATGTAATCGTCTCCCGTACCGCCTTCAAACCATGAAAAACTACCATAAGAATTTTGTTTCTTTTTTAATTTCTCGAAAGTGGTTTCTTGCGAAGTTTTCATTTTTTCTAAATCAAATAAAACGGCAAAACTTTTCCTTTTTTCATCTTCATTTTGATTATCATTTAACCAAGGCGTTTCTGCTAGAATAATTGATTTTAGCTCTTCATTTTCTTCTAATTTTGGATTGATTTTTCCTTTTTTTCTCCATTCATCAAAAACGGCTGCAATTTTCGGATTGCTTGAAATTACTTCTGTAGCAAGTGCATTCGAATAATATCTGGCAAAAGTTTGTTCTGCACATTCGTGTTCATATTCCATTAAATAAGGCAAAGATTGAATTGCGATCCATGCTGGATTGGAAGTATATTCAAATGTAAATTGATGATTTTTTAATGTTGTCGAATTATTATTTTTTAAGTTTTCAAAAGTGTATTCTTTCGTCGAATTTTCGCGAACCCAAATCGGAATACTTTCTGTAACGAGCATATTGTTAGTTAAAACAGGAATAATATTTTCTTCTCCATCTGAGAAATCACCTGATTTTGCCACAATTTTATATTGAACGCCTTGTAAACCTTCAGGAATTGTAACGGTCCAACTTGCTGTAGTATTTCCATAAGCCGGAATTGTGAAATTTTTAATGTTATCTGCATTTAGCATTTTAGCATCAATTGGTTCCATTGTTACTGCATCGAAAAGCTGTAAAGCAGCAATTCCAGTTTTCGCTTCGGCGGTAACATTTGAAATTTTCGTAGTGATAACAATCGTATCTTTTTCCCTAAAGAAACGCGGGAAGTTTGGCAAAAGCATTAATTCCTTTTGAGTCACAACGTTTTTCTGTAAATAACCAGAAACTGCTTCTTTGTTGTGTGCAAATAAGCGAAGTTTCCAAGCCGTTAAAACTTCTGGAGATGTAAAAGAGAAACTTACTTTTCCTTGTGAATCTGTTTTTAAATTTGGCAAAAAGAAAGCAGTTTCAGATAAATTTTTTCTTGCTTTCACTTGATTTAATTCCTCTAATGCTTTTTTGTTTACAGAATTTATATCATAAACAGTATTGTCTTCTTCATAAATAACATTTGAAGTAACGGTGGTAATAGCGGCAGATAAGCTTGCTTTTTTCTGAATGCCATATGCAGTAGTTACCACAACTTCTGATAAAGTACTTGAATCATTAGTTAAAACAATATCAATGAATTTTCTGTTTCCTACTAATACAGATTGGGTTTTGTTACCAATATAACTAAACTCAAGTTCTTCATTTTCTTTAGCGTCTATTTCATAATAACCATCAAAATCGCTTTGAGTACTGCGTCTTGTACCTTTCACGACAATAGAAGCTCCAGGTAAAGCAAGTCCAGAATTATCAGTTACAATTCCCGAGATCAATTTTGTATTGAAAGGTTTTTTAGCCTTTTTAGCAATCTGCATTTGATACAGTCTCTTTTGATAAATATTATTTTTGCTGTTAAAATCGAATCCAAATGACATTAATTTAGTGTCTTCACTAAATAGTTCAAGTCGGTTTTGAGGCAGATTTAAATACATGATAGAGGTAGAAACCTGACCAAAACCAAATGACGATTTCTTATAGCTTCCGTTATAATTATAGTCGTTTATGGCTAATATATTCCAATCATTTTTTGTAAACTGATCTAAAGAACTGTCATACATTGAAGCCAAAATTTCAGCTTCATTTTTGGTGTCTTTTGATTTTAATTTAAATGACCAGTTTTCTGGACTTCCAGGCTGTATTTTACTCCTAAATGTTTCTACATTAAATTCTAATTTAGGTGTAATAGATTTTAATGCAACTGCTACATCACTAACAAAAACTTCGTTTTCAAAAATGCTTTGAAATCCGATTCTTAATATGTTGTAAAACTCGTTCTTTAGCGGAATTTTTATTGTCGTTTCGTTGTTTTCTAAATGAATAATTTTTTCAAAAAAGACTTTACTATCATAATTTCCAATTGTTGTAATATAAAGTTCCGGAACTACAGAGGTTAATTTTAATAATACAAAACCATCTTTTTTTGCATCTTCATTTATCTGCACAGCCGAAAATAATACGCTTGGATTGAATTTCTCTTTGCTTTGTTTAATTTGGAATTTAGTTGTGCTTTCTATCAAATTATCAAAACTGTCTTTTGCTGAAAAGACAATTTTGTAGTTTCCAGATTTGTAATTTGAGATAAAATCTAATGCGATTTTTTTATCTTTTTCTGTATCTACTTTTTTTGAATAGACTAAGATTTCATCTTCTTTGCTATATTCCAGACCGTTTTGTTCGTACGGAAATAGTTTTTCAAAATCTTCGTCGGATAGTATTTGAATTTCTGGCGTAGGCCATACTCGCTTTTTGAATTTGCTTGGCAACGGACGTACGAAATATATTTTAATTTCACCTTTCACAGCTAAAAATTCATCATTTAAATTGGTGCTTTTTAGAACAATTTCATTTTTATCTTTTGTATTAATTTGAGGATTAATTACAGATTCCAGAACCAAATCATGATAACCCACTTTTACATTTGTCTGTGCATCGTGAGTTTCTCCATTTATATCAGTTACTTGTACTTCTATAAGATAATTGAAAACTGGAAGATCTTTTTTCGAACTTTCCTCAGAAGGAGCAGCAATAAAATCAATAGCAAAATTTCCTGATGCATCTGTTTTGGTTTCGCCCGTAACTAAAACTTCATTTGAATTTGATGAATAATAGCTTCTTGCGTAATAACCTGCATATCGTGTAACTTTATAAGTAACTTTAGCATCAGAAATCGAACTTCCAGCAAAAGCTTTGGCGTTTCCTTTTACTTTTATGGATTGGTTTACTTTAAAAGTTTCTTTTTTAGGTTCAAAAGTGACTTCAAATTTTGGACGTTTATATTCTTCAACTCTAAAGTAGATTTGAGAATTTTCAAAGTCGACATGATCCCAAAACGGATGATCGTTTTCTTTTTTATTATAAATAATATCATTTTTCGAATTGTCAGATTCTTGAGCAGAAATTCCAAAAGAACCTGTCAAACCTGATTTTGGTAAAATAAATTCGCCAGAAAAAGAACCAAATTCATTGGTGGTTACATCGAATTTCTTGATTTCATTATAAGATGCATCTCTAAAAATAATTTTAAAAGAAGTTTGCGGAACAACGCTGGTTTTGTTTTTCTTCTTTTTAATAGCAATTCCTTTAAAATAAAGAGTTTGCCCCGGACGATAAATGGCTCGGTCTAAATAAAATTCGACTTTTCCTTTATAATCGTCATCTTCTTCATTTTCTTCATTTTCACTTTTATCGTAATCTACGCTATAATTGATGTAATCTTTGTGAATTAGAATACTATCGTTTGAAGTAAACAATTCAAGTGTATCACCCTTGAATTTTACATTTTTAGTATTGTAAAGTGCAATTCCATTTTTTCCTGTTTTAAAGGTGGCGCTATATGTTTTTATGGTAACATTTTCTATAGGTTTTCCCGTTTTTCTATCTAAAACCTGATATTTTTCGATTTCATTTTCTTGAGAGGCAAGAACACTAATGTTTGATGAAGTTATAGTTTCATATGTATAAGCTTTTGTGTTTTTAATGTTGGAATTGCTTTCAAAATAAACTAAATAAGATCCAGTTTTGATATTTGGCAAAAGTATTTCGGTGGTATATTTATAATAGTCTTTTTTGTTTACAAGCGAATACTCTTTTGTGTAAGAAGGAATGTTTTTCAAAACAATGCTATTCACCAGACTGTCTTTGTTTATATTTCTTGTTTTAAAATCGAGAAGCAGTTTATGAGTTATTTTATAAAATGAAACTTTTAAAGTATCTACATTTTTGTAATGAATAAACGCCCTCGCATTTTGTTCATTGTAAATATATTTCTCCAGCTGAACATATAAAGATTTGGATAGAATGTTTGCTTTTCTTTGTATCGCAAGTTTATAAGCATTTGATCGATTATTTACTTTTATTATGCTGTCGAGAATTGCTACTGCTTGTATATTATTATCTGGCTTCAATTCTTTTAATGCTTCTCGATCAAGAATTGAGGCTTTCTCCAATTGAATTTTCTGAATAAGCGAATTGTCTTTTACCGTTTTTTGAAAGCGAATTATGACATCAAGATATTCTTCATTGGAGAGATTCAATTTGTTTTTTAAAAACTGAATGCGTTCCCATTGATTTTCTTGCTTTGGATCTATGGTTTCTTGTTTTTGATATAATGACAATGCCAAACGTAAATCGTCATAAGTTACAAAATCTAAATTAAGTTTTATGAAATTGGCAGAGCTGCCTAATAAATCATTTTTGTATTTAATTATATCTTCTTGAGCAAAGCTGACAGAATAAACTCTCAAACTATAAATGGCAATATTTTCTTTAATGATATAATCAAATAAGTTTTCATTTTTAAATTCTTCTAAAGTCGAATAGTCAAAAATCTGATCGTATTTTGAAAGCGGAGTATTTTTTAAAACAAGTTCATTTTCTAAACTCTTTTTTAAAATTAAATTGATTTGAGACGTAAAATTGACTGCAGTCCAGGTTAAAAAGTCATCATTTAGAGTGTTGATATTTGTTCTATTTCGGATGGAATAATTATTTTGGATAAAATATTCATTAAGGCATTTTGCATAAATGAGATTCAGAATTGCTTTTGAAGGTATAGAAACTCGATTTATATCGGTTTTTAGATTATTTAAGATTTTATTCTGAGCATTTTCATCAATAAGAAGCAAGTACTTTGAATGATAGAAAAAACATTTTATCATTTCAGCTTCATCTTTATCTGAAAGGGCATCTTTATAGATTTTTTCAACTAATTCATTAGCCGACTTGGTTTTTCCTTCATTTTCAAAATCAATTACTTTTTCCCATTTCTTTTCATTTTGTTGTGCAAATATCGAGGAAGAGATAAATAATAAAACAAATAATATATTTTTCATAAGAGAGTTTTAATCTATAGATGATTAAATTTTAAAAAAGGTTGGGAAGACAGAATTGCTTTTAAAAATAATTTTCGTACAAATTAATAATTTATTTCCAAAACCAAATAGAGCATTCTATATTTCATTATTTTTGAAGAATAATTACAGCGTTTTATTAGTTATTTGCTATTTCGATTAACCGATGAAACAGTTTAACGATTAAACATTTTAAATGAAAACACATTTCATCGCCATTGGCGGAAGCGCAATGCACAATCTGGCATTAGCATTACATAATAAAGGATACCAAGTTACAGGAAGTGACGATGCAATTTTTGAACCTTCAAAATCGAGATTGGAGAAAAAGGGAATTCTTCCGGCAGAAATGGGTTGGTTTCCAGAAAAAATCACTTCAGATATTGACGCAATTATTTTAGGAATGCATGCAAAAGCAGATAATCCTGAATTATTAAAAGCGCAGGAATTAGGATTGAAAATCTACTCTTATCCTGAATTTTTATACGAACAATCTAAAAATAAAACGCGTGTTGTAATTGGTGGTTCTCATGGTAAAACAACAATTACTTCAATGATTCTTCACGTAATGCATTACCACAATATTGCGGTTGATTATATGGTTGGTGCGCAGTTGGAAGGTTTTGATACTATGGTGCATTTGACTGAAGAAAACGATTTTATGGTTTTGGAAGGAGATGAGTATTTATCTTCACCAATTGACAGACGTCCGAAATTTCATTTGTATCAGCCAAACATCGCTTTGATTTCTGGAATTGCTTGGGATCATATTAATGTTTTTCCAACGTATGAAAACTATGTAGAACAGTTTGAGATTTTTATCGAGAAAATTACAAACGGCGGAATTTTAGTTTACAACGAAAATGATCCAGAAGTAAAACGTGTTTCTGAGGCAGCAACAAATCCGATTAGAAAAATAGCTTATTCAACTCCAGAATATTCTGTAAACGATGGTGTAACTTTATTAAAAACTCCGGAAGGCGATATGCCAATTGAAGTTTTTGGAGCACACAACTTAAATAATTTGGCTGGAGCAAAATGGATTTGCCAAAATATGGGCGTTGATGAAGCAGATTTCTACGAAGCAATTGCAAGTTTTAAAGGCGCATCTAAACGTTTAGAAAAAATTGCTGAAGGAAAAGGAAAAGTAGCTTATAAGGATTTTGCGCATTCACCAAGTAAAGTGGCTGCAACCACAAAAGCGGTAAAAGAGCAATATCCAAACAGAACTTTAGTCGCTTGTTTAGAATTGCATACTTATAGCAGTTTAAACGCGGAGTTTTTGAAAGAATATGAAGGTGCTTTAGAATATGCAGATGTTGCTGTTGTTTTCTATTCTCCAGATGCTGTTAAAATTAAGCAATTGGAAGAAGTAACTTATGAGCAAATTGCTACTGCATTCAACAGAAAAGATTTAATTATTTATACCAATCCACCTGAGTTTAAAGAATATTTGTTCAATTTAAATTTAGATAATTCTGCACTTTTATTAATGAGTTCTGGAAATTACGGAGGCTTAAACTTTGATGAGGTAAAAAGTTTGATTAATTAGAATATTAGTCAATTAGATAATTTGCCGATTGTTTTTACAATCGGCTTTTTTATTTAAATCAGTATTTTTTTTGAAAGATTTTTCTTCTTTTTTAAATATCTTCGCTTCTTAAATTTATTATTATGGAAGGAGGACATTTTGCTATAAAAAATTGGTCTGATGATGACAAGCCTCGAGAAAAACTGATGCTCAAAGGAAAAGAGGCTTTGAGTGATGCCGAATTATTAGCAATTTTAATTGGCTCAGGAAGCCGCAATGAGTCTGCGGTTGCATTAAGTCAACGGATTTTGGCTAGCACAAAAAATCTAACTGCCTTAGGAAAGATGTCAATTTCTCAATTGATGAAATTTAAAGGTATAGGTGAAGCAAAAGCTGTTTCAATTGTTTCGGCTTTAGAGTTGGGTAGGAGGCAAAGAATAGAAGATGTTGAAAAAGTTAAAAAAATAACTTCAAGTAAAGCTGTTTTTGATATTATGCAACCCATTATTGGGGAACTTCCGCATGAAGAATTTTGGGTGCTTTTTCTTAATAATTCTAATAAAGTAATTTCCAAATCTCAATTAAGCAAGGGAGGTATCGCTGGAACAATTGTAGATATACGTTTAGTTTTTAAATTGGCATTAGAAAATGGTGCTACAGGCTTGATTTTGTGTCATAATCATCCTTCTGGAAGTTTAGTTCCAAGTAGTGCCGATAAACAGATTACGAAGAAAATTAAAACAGCAGGAGAAATTTTAGATGTTAAAGTTTTGGATCATGTTATTATAACTGAATCAAAATATTATAGTTTTGTAGATGAAGGAATTTTTTAATACATGAATACCAATATTACCGACATCTTTTTTGATTTAGATCATACACTTTGGGATTTTGATAAAAACTCAGAAATGGCTTTTGATCGTATTTTTAAAAGTAAATATCAAGAAATCGTTACTCAAGATTTTATTAGAGAATATATTCCGATCAATCAAGAATGCTGGAGATTGTATCAGAATGATAAAATTACGCATCAAGAATTACGCTATAATCGTTTGAAGTTTTCTTTTGATGCTTTGAATTATGTTATTTCCGAAGAGAATATCTTGGAAATTGCCAATGATTATATTGAGTTTTTGACCGATAACAATTATCTCTTTGATGGGGCAATCGAAGTTTTGGAATATTTAAAGCCAAAATATAAACTTCATATCATTACAAACGGATTTGCTCACGTGCAGGAAAAGAAAATTAATAATGCTTCGCTTGGAGGTTATTTCAGCACTATTACAAATTCGGAGCTAGCTGGGGTTAAAAAGCCAAATAGTATTATATTTGATTATGCATTAAAATTGGCTAATACTTCAAAAGAAAACAGCATTATGATTGGAGATGATTTTGAAGCCGATGTAAATGGCGCTTTAAATGCTGGTCTAGATGCTATTTTCTTTAATGAGAAAAAAATCAATGTTTCGGAAAACTATAAACAAATTAACCATTTATTAGAACTAAAAAAATATTTATAATGATGAGAATTAAATTTTTATTTGCTGCACTTTTATGTTCAGTTGTTGGATTTGCACAGTCTATTAATGATTACAAAGCTGTAATTATTCCTTTGAAATATGAGTTTATGAAGACTGATAATCAATATCGTTTGGCAACATTAAGTAAACAAAATTTGACTAAAGCTGGTTTTGAAGCTTTTTATTCAAATGAGCAGCTTCCTGATGGTTATACTGATCGTTGTCAGGTTTTGTATATTGATGTAGTAAAAGATAATGCTTTCTTGGTAACTAAGCTTATAGTGAACTTCAAAGATTGTTTTGGTCAAGTTGTTTATACTTCAGAAGTAGGAAGAAGTAAAGAGAAAGATTATGATGTAGCTTACAAAGAAGCATTAGATAATGCTTTTAAGTCAGTCTTTACTTTGCATTATAAATATAGCGGTAATCCAATTGCAACTTCAAAAACACCAGCTCCTGCAAAAACTGTTGCAGCGACAGCAGTTACTACTGTTGCAGCGACACAAATTGTTACTGCATCTTCGCCAGACTTAAAAGATCCAAATTTACTATATGCTCAACCAACAGAATCAGGTTACCAATTGATCGATAAAACGCCAAAAGTGGTGATGAAGCTTTTCAAAACTTCACAACCAAATGTGTACATTGCGAGCAAAGATAATGTTCAGGGTTCTCTAATCTTAAAAGGAGATGGACAATGGTATTTTGAATCTTATCAGAATGATAAATTAGTTTCAGAAAAAATTGTAGTTAAGTTCTAAATATAAAATATGGTTTAATAACCGTATTTATCTTTCCAACGGTTCTTTAAAAATTCGCGGGTACTGTTCTCTCTAGAATTGTTTCCAGGATTGTAAAGAACCGTTTGTTTTATTGCATCTGGCAAGAATTCCTGTTCGGCAAAATTATTGGCATAATCATGCGAATACTTATATTCATCTCCATATCCTAGTTCTTTCATTAATTTGGTAGGAGCATTTCGTAGATGTAAAGGGACAGGTAAGTCTCCAGTTTGTTTTACCAATTGCTGTGCATTTCCAATTGCCATATATGAAGCATTGCTCTTTGGCGAAGTAGCCAAATAAATTGCGCACTGACTTAATATGATTCTGCTTTCTGGATATCCAATAGTCGTAACGGCTTGGAAAGTATTGTTGGCCATTATAAGTGCTGTTGGGTTGGCATTTCCAATATCTTCGCTAGCTAGAATCAGCATTCTTCTAGCAATAAATTTTACATCTTCTCCGCCTTCAATCATTCTTGCTAGCCAGTAAACGGCTCCGTTGGGATCGCTTCCACGTATTGATTTTATAAATGCAGAAATAATATCGTAATGTTGCTCGCCAGTTTTATCATAAAGAACTGTATTTTGCTGTACAAGTTCTAAAACACGATCATTTGTTATTGTGATTTCGTCACCAGCAGAAGCATTAACAACAAGTTCAAATACATTTAGGAGTTTTCTTCCGTCACCACCTGAAATTCGTAATAGCGCTTCTGTTTCTTTTAAATTTATCTTTTTTGTCAATAAATAGGAGTCAGTTTTCATTGCACGCTCTAAAAGTGCTTCTAAATCGGCTTTTGTAAAGGCATTTAGTATGTAAACCTGGCAACGTGACAATAATGCAGGAATTACTTCGAAACTTGGGTTTTCAGTTGTAGCACCAACCAAAGTTATCCAGCCTTTTTCTACAGCGGCTAAAAGTGAATCTTGTTGTGATTTACTAAATCGATGAATCTCATCAATAAATAGAATAGGGTTTTTAGCAGTAAAAAGTCCGCCACTTTGTTTTGCTTTATCAATAACATCGCGAATGTCTTTTACGCCAGAGTTTATGGCACTTAAAATGTAAAAAGGTCTTTTTGATTCTTGAGCAATGATTTGAGCCAAAGTTGTTTTTCCTGTGCCAGGAGGCCCCCAGAAAATCAACGAAGGAATTATTCCTTTTGAAATTTGCTGTGTTAAAGAACCAGTTGGTCCAACCAAATGTTGCTGGCTTATATAATCTTCTAATTTCTGCGGACGAATACGCTCTGCTAAAGGTGCTTCCATATTACAAAATTACTATTTTAAGATTTAAATTTCATTCATTCAAAAGTTAAAACAGTTCGTAGAAAGAAGGATTGTTCTGATTTGAGACATTTTTTATCTTGATATGACAAAATATCAGTAAATTATTTTTGGATAGTTTTTTGAGTTCTATTAGGTGTTATTTTCTAAAAATATGAGCGACACTAATTTTAAGTTTTCAAATTCGGTTATTGGACTTCCATTATTTTTTGTCCTTTTTTTATGGGTTGTATATTGGCTTCAAATACGTTTTGATTTTGATTTTTATCGATACGGAATTTATCCTCGAGATTTTTTAGGACTTCGAGGTGTTTTGTTCAGTCCTTTTATTCATGAAAATTTAGACCATTTATACAATAATAGTATTCCGCTTTTAATATTGCTGGCAGCGATGCAATTTTTTTACCCAAAACAAACTTTTGGAGTTATTAGTTATGGTATTCTATTTTCAGGGTTGATTACTTGGGTTGTAGGAAGAGAAAACTTTCATATTGGTGCCAGCGGATTAATTTATGTCCTAGTAAGCTTTATTTTCTTTAAAGGCATTCAAACTAAATATTATAGACTAGTAGCTTTGTCTTTAACTGTCATTCTACTATACGGCGGAATGATTTGGTACGTTTTTCCAGATGTTGATCAGTCTATTTCTTGGGAAGGGCATTTAGCTGGACTTATTACGGGTTTTGTGCTTTCATTGTTTTACAAAGCACCCGAATATGCCAAACCAATTGTTTACGATTGGCAGCGTCCAGATTTTGATCCAAACAGTGATCCGTTTATGAAGCATTTTGATGAAAATGGAAATTTTGTTGTTTTTCCTAATGAAGAAGAGGAAGATGATAATTTAGGATATTTTTTGTCTAGCCATCCAGTGAATTACATTATTACCAAAAAAGAAGAACAAGAAGAGGAAGAAAACTGATTAATAATTTCTTTCAGATAAAAAGATTAAATTTGTTAGATAACAAGTTAATTTTTGTGCATTATGAAGAAAATGAAGTTTTTAGTTTTGTTCTTATGTTTTGTTTTTAATGTAAAAGGTATTGCTCAGTGCGAAATAAAAAATAGGGTACAGGCAGATGGGAGTATGGTTTATTTTTTTGAACCTGCCGTATTTTATACTACGAAATCAAAATCGTTAAAAATTAATATTGTTACCGACAAAGAGCATTATTTTGTTGCATTGCAACCTACGCCATTTCCTGAAAAGAAAGTTGGAAAAAAAATAAAAGATGATTTAATAATTCATCTTGCTGATAGCAAAACATATAAGTTGGTTCATTACGATACACAATATCGACGTAATGATTCTATAATGCAAGTTCTTTATTTGATTGATGATAAAGATCTCGATGCTTTTTCTAATTATGAAGCTGTTAGTGCAGAAATCAATATGCAGGGGACCGAATTCATTAGAAGCTATAATTTTAAACTTCACAAAAATGCTATTGTCGAACAGCTTAAATGTTTTATAAAGAAAGAAGAAAATTAAGTTATTCCTCATCTTTAACTTCAGGATGTTTTTTTGCTTCGATTTTCTTTTGAAGATTTCTTAAAAGATTATTGAAAGTTATAGTAAGTGAAGCTGCATTAGTTGTCTGGTTTCCACTATTTCGTGGGAGATATTCATTGCAATAGGTTAATTCTACCTGAAAATCATCCGAAAACAAATAGCCGGCTCCAATATTGAATCGATTCCTGTCAAAGAAACTTTCGCCTGTAACATTTGCTCCAGATTTAAAATAAACTTCATCTGAAGCAATTGCATATACAACACCACTTCTTAATATCTTACTATTGATTGGTTGTATATATTTAATTTGCTGACGGTATCTAAAAACATTTTCATAATCATCATCTTTGTTTTTCATATGACGGAATTCAGTACGCATTCTTGTACTTAAAGTATATCCAGTTTTATGAAAATAGTAAATTCCTTGGAGAGCAAATCGTGTTTCGGGAGACTCAAATTGACCTATTTCGGGAACATCCCTATTGTTGAAATACGCTATAAAAGCCGAGAATTTCCATCTTGGAGAAAAGTAATAGTGTCCCCAGCCTCTAATGGATCTTTGTATAGTGTTTTCGAATAAGTTTGGTGAGGATTCAGTGCTGCTGTAAGCTGTGGCGAAATCTATTTCAGTAGCCCATTTTTTGCTAATAGTTTGGTTAAACTGAATTTCATTCCAAAACTGATTATATGTAGTATTTTGTCCGTAGCTGTTTGTAATTAATAAAATTACAAACAGACATCGGAATATTATAATTTTTGATTTTGAATTAGATTTTGAAAGCATTAATTAAAGGTATTTAATTATTTCATTCGCATCTTAATCTTTCAATGTATTTTAAGTTCTTTGTCGAACAGCTTCGTATAGAAAAGCACCACAGGCCACAGATACATTTAAAGACCCAATCGATCCAAACATAGGAAGTTTTGCTTTTTCATCTACTATTTTTAAAACTGAAGGGTTAATTCCTCGATCTTCAGATCCCATAATAATTGCTAATGGTTCTGCCAATGATATATCATATATGTTTTGATCTGTTTTTTCAGTTGCCGCTACTGTTTTGATTCCAGAGCCTTGCAGATAAAAGATCGCGTCTTTTATGTGTTCAACTTTGCAGATTGGCACATTAAATACGGCTCCTGCAGATGTTTTAACAGTGTCTCCATTAACTGGGGCAGAACCTGCCTTTTGTATAATGATTCCGTTCACGCCAGTACATTCTGCTGTTCTAATAATAGCACCAAAATTTCTAGCGTCAGATATTTGATCTAAGATAAGAAAAAGCGGTTTTGCACCAGACTCAATTGTAGATTCAACCAGATGTTCTAGATCGATAAAACCAATAGGGGAGATGGTAGCTACAGCACCTTGATGATTGTTTGGAGTTAGACGGTTTAGTTTTTCTACAGGCACATAAGAGAAGTTAATGTTTGCACGTTTCATCACCTTCATTAAATCTTTCATAAGCTCACTAGAAATCTCTTTCTGAATGAAAACTTTGTCTACTTCTTTTCCTGCCTGAATTGCTTCTATTATGGCTCTAATGCCAAATATTTGATGTTCTTTTTCCATTGGACAAATATAGGTATTATGTTATATAAAAAAAAACCACCCCAAATTAATGGGATGGTTTAATATTAAAGTACCTAGATTAAAAAATCTTAGTATTCATCTTCTAAGAAACCTGTTCTTCTGTGACCTTCATAAGAGTAAATAACTCCTGGCTCGTTGCTGAACTCAGCTTTAAAACTGATTTTATCAACTGTATGACCACCTTGAGATTTAGCAGCATCTTTTTCTACTTTACCAGCTGTAATAGTTACAGTTTTAGCATTGTATGAGTTAGCTGCAGCAGTTGCTGAGAAAGTATTATCACTATTAAAAGTAACTTTAACTTTGAATCTCTTAAGACCAGCAGTATTATGATCGTCTAACCATAATGTGTTATCATTGGCAGCTGTGTTGTAAGTAGAGAACAAAGCGTGATCAATAATTACTGCTCCAGCTGGATTAGTAGTTGAAACATACCAGTCACCTGCTAGAAATTCTGCTGATGTTCCTCCTGGATTTGTGTCTCCCACTTCGTCACAAGCTACGAATGACGTAAGTACAAGGATCGCTACAAGTACACGTGTTATATTTAGTTTTAATTTTTTCATTTTAATATTTTTAAATTATCGTGTAAATATTCTTTCAGCTGTACCAAATACTGCTGAAGCATAAATAACCCATTTCCAGTTGTTTTTGTCTGTTATGGTTCCAATATTACTTTCTGCAGAAATTCCTGATTTAGAAGTATTTTCAGCATAAGGTGCGTAAATCTGTTTGTCATCGATGTTATAGAATTCCAATGTAATGTAGTCATTAGGAACGTTATAACCTGTAGCATTATCACAAATGTACTTTCTGTCAGCTAACTTTTTAACGTTATTAACATTCGCACCTCTAACAAATGTACCTTCTAAATTAATCGTACTAGGTTTGTTGCTTAATACAACAACTGTACGTGTTACAGTAGCTGGGAATCCGTCACTGTTTAAAGCTGAATAGTTAATTTTGTATACAGTTGGTTTACTCGTGTCTACTGAACCGCTAGTCGTTACTTGTAAAGGCTGTCCGTTTGCTTCAGCATCAACACCTTTTTCAGTGTAAGTATCTCCCTGTGTTAGTACAACAAGTGCATCTCCATGCATCGTTAAGTTCGGATAGTAAGTAACTTTTGAAACATTCGCAGTTGAATCACCATCACAAGCAGTAAATAATAATCCTGAAGTTAGGATTACCATTAGTTGTATAAATATTTTTTTCATGATCTAATTTTTATTAGTTAACATCCCACCAAACTTTGTCAGTGATTAGTTTCGCTGCCGGTGCATTTGGATTTCTTGTTGTTACAACGTTTGGTAATACAATTCTTCTTGGGAATACGTTACCAGTTTTAGTTTCAACTGCAATTGCCAATTGTCCAGGAATATATAATTCGCTTGATTGTTTAACAGCAGATTCTTTTGGGAATCCTGTTCTGTTTTGCTCTAAGAATGATTCGTAACCATTTCCAGGGAAACTTGCGATCCATTTTTGAGTAATGATAGCTTCAATTTGAGCATCAGTTCCTGTTGCAGGGAATGCATACGCTCCATTTACGAAACCTGCAGCATCCGTTGCAGTTTGTCCCCATCTTACCAAAGCAGCAGTTACACCAGCGTCATATTTAGCTTTTGCACCAGCACCACCGTAGTATCTTGTAAGAGCCTCAGCTTGAAGGAAGTAACTTTCTTCTTTGCTGATAAAGAAAACAGGTGTTAATGGGCTTAATTGAACTAAAGATAAGTTTGGAACTGAAGTGTTATTCCAGTCACCTTGATTGTTAGGATTACCAGGTTGTGCATAGTATTTAGCTAAACGTGGGTCACTGTTAAGAGATAGGTAAGAAAACATAGTTTTACTAGCTCTTAAGTTCAAAGTAGTATTTAACTGTCTTCTGTCAGACTCATAAAGTGGGTTACTTCTATCAGCAGCATCTTCGAATTGAGTCATAGCAGCATCTACATCTAAGAATTGTGCTCCAGAGTTAATTAAAGTAGTGATTCCAGACTGAGCAAGAGTTGGATTAACTGCAGTTAATCTCATGTGTAATTTTAACAATAGAGTATTTCCAAATTTTGTCCATTTTTCCATATCTCCTTTGAAGATGAAATCATCTTTACCTGGTTTGTCTCCTACAGAAGCACTTAAATCTTTTGATAACGCTAATTTCAAATCAGCAATCATTAAATCGTAAGTTTCTTTACCTGTATTAAATTTAGGCTGTAAAATGTTAACATTGTTAGCTTCAGCATAAGGAATGTCATCATACAAATCTGTTAAAACTTGTGAACCTTCAACTTCAAGAATTGTTGCCATTAAGTAATAGTTCCAGTTTCCTTCTTTTAAAGATTGAGCTTTTACAGTTCTGATATCGTTTAAAGCATCATACATAGCAGTATAAGCTGCTCCATAGTTGTTTGCTCCGATACTGTAGCTGTCAATATCTCTATATTGGTTAGAAGTTGGGTTTTGTGTCCAAAATTGAGACCAAAAACCACCTATTATAGCGTAATATGATCCTTGTGCACCTGCAAGTCCTGCAATACCAGCAGGAAATATTGTGCTATTTGCTTGTCCAGGAGGCAATGCATCCGGGTCTCTGTTAATGTCAAATGTTTCATCACATGACACTAATAAGAAAAGAGCTGTTATTAATGTTGCTATCTTTTTCATTTTTCTATATTTATTTTTAGAATGATAATTTTAAAACTCCACCTACTGATCTTTGAGATGGGTTAGCTCCAAACTCTCCTAAGTCTGAAAGTACACCTGTACCGTAAGTACTTACCTCTGGATCTACGTAAGGGTTGTCTCCAGGAGTCCACATAAATAAGTTTCTTCCGTAGATACCAACTGTAATTTTGTTTAGACCCATGTTTTTACTTAGTGAAGAAGGGAAATCATAGTTTAAATTTATCTCTCTTAATCTAACAAAAGTTTTGTCAACAATGTGAGTGTTTTCAATCGCTAAGTTACTTTGAGTGTTGTAGTAGTTAGCAACATTTTCGAATGAAACTGGTGTAGTGTTTTCTACATATGATACAGATCCATCAGGAGCAACAATTTCATTTACAGAATTTGGTACAATGAAAGGAGCTCTGTCGTTGTAAGTAGTTTCAATACCATTTCCTACGAAGTGAGACAATCTTTTTGTGTAAGAATACATTTCTCCACCTTGTTTCCAGTCTAAAGACATTCCTAAGTTGAAGTTTTTGTACTTAAATGTGTTTTGTAGACCCATAACGAAATCACGTTGTGAGTTTCCAATTCTTTGAACTTGAGTTGTGTTTACATCGATTCCTGTAGTAGCACTTACAATTGGCTGACCAGTTGGAGATGTTTTTGTAACTAAAGAGTAGAATGAACCGATTGGTTGTCCTTTTTCTGCTGAGTAAGTTACACCGTATGCAGGCGCTAAGTCAATTCTGTCAAAACCATCAGCTAACTTAGTAACTTCATTAAGGTTTTTAGTGAATGTGTAAGTTAAGCTCCAAGTAAAGTCTTGGTTTTTAATTGGGCTAGCAGTAATAGAAAGCTCGATACCTTTGTTTACGATATCACCAGCGTTGATTGCTTTTTGTGTAAAACCAGTAGATGGATCTAATGGTAAGTTAACGATTAAGTCAGATGTAGTTTTGTGATATAAAGCGATATCATAACTAATTCTGTTTTTGAAGAATGATCCTTCAGCACCAACTTCATATTCAACAGTACTTTCTGGTTTCAAACTTGAATTTCCTAATCTTCCAGAAGCTTCGTAGAAACTTACCCCACCAATTGGAGATGCAAGAATTCCGAAGTTAGCAGCTGCTGATCCTGTAATGTATGAGTTTTCAGTCACATATGGATTTGTATCATTTGCAATTTTAGAAGCAGCAGCTCTTAATTTCAAGAAAGTGTTTCCGTTGTCAATTGCAATAGCACCTAAAGATAATGCTGGGTAGAAATAAGCGTTGTTACCAATTGGTAATGTAGATGTAACATCTTCTCTACCTGTAATTGTAGCAAAATATCTGTTTTTGAAAGCAAATTCAGCAGATGCGTAAACAGCTCCAGTTTTTCTTAAAGTATTAGATTGTGTAAGAACCGGTCTTACAGCAGAGTTAGATAGTTCGTAGTAACCTGGAATTCCTAAGTTAGTGATAGAAGCAATCAATCTGTCGCTTTCTCTTCTGTTGTAGTTGAAACCACCTAAAAGGTTTAATGTCCAGTCTTCTCCTAAGTTTGTGTTGTAATTTAAGTTGAAGAATGTATCGAATTCTGAGTATTCAGATCTTGATTCTGTAACACCTCCCACAGTTAAACTTCCTGCAATATCTTGAGGGCTTCCTGGTAAATAGTTTACGATAGCTCCGTGGCTCTTTAATCTTTCAGTTCTAAAGTTACCACCAACTTGCCATGAAGCAGTTAATTTGTCAGTAATTTTGTAGCTTAAGTTAGCATTTCCAAAAATATTGTTTCCGTATATTTTAGTACTATTTTCGTTAACAGTAAAATATGGATTTGAAGCATAAGGAGTGAAATAGTAAGAAGGACTATTGAAAGGATTATTTTTGTAATCTCTCAAATCTACGATACTAATATCAGTTGGGATTTGTAGTAAATCCTGTTGTAATGTAGAACCTTCTCCAGCGTCATCACCTTGACCAGTGTTTACAACACTTTGATCTTTGTAGATATAGTTTAAAGATGTTCTTAAAGTAAGTCTCTTACCTTTTAATCCTCCGTTGAATCCAATAGATTGTTTTTTGTATAAATCAGCATCTGTAGGTACAACCCCGTCACTGTTTACATTAGAGAAGATTAAAGAAAAATCTGAAGTATCTCCACCACCACTAAGGTTTACAGATTGTGTAGATAAAATACCTGTGTTGTAGAAATCTCTAACATTGTCTTTTAACCCAACGTAAGGTTTAATTTGTTGGCTGTTTTCATAAACAGTTCCCCAAGGTCTAACTTCACCATTGAATTTTGGTCCCCAAGAACCGTTTTCGTTACTAGCTCCGTTTCCTGTGTAACCATGCCCGTTCCATCCTTGTCCAAATTCAGTTTGTTGGTGAGGGACTCTTGCAACTTCACTTAATTCAGTTGAAGCTAATAAGTCTACTTTTATACCAGAGTTTGCTTTTCCTTTTTTAGTAGTAATGATGATTACACCACCTCCAGCTCTTGATCCGTATAATGCAGAAGCAGCAGCTCCTTTAAGTACAGTCATGCTTTCAATGTTGTTTGGATCTAAATCACTTACACCATTACCAGCATCATATGATCTACTGCTAGATGCAGTACCATTGTTACTAGTACCTGTAGAAGTGTTGTTGATTGGAGATCCATCAACTACGTATAAAGGTCCAACGTTACCTGTAATAGAGTTCAAACCACGGATGATAACTTTTGTAGCAGCTCCTGGTTGTGATGGAGCAGTGATATCAACTCCGGCAATTTTACCAGATAGAGTTTCAAATGGGTTAGTGTTTACTACTTGAGTAATCGCATCTGATTTTAAAGTTGTAGTCGCGTAACCAAGAGATTTTTTCTCTCTTTTAATACCAAAAGCAGTTACAACTACTCCTTCAAGTTCTTGTGCTCCTGCATCTGCTAATTTTACATTTACAGTTGAAGAACTTGCTGCTACCTCTTGAGTTTTCATTCCGATGTAGCTAAATACCAAAATTTGGCTTGGTGATACTTTGATCGAAAATTTACCATCAAAGTCAGTTTGTGTTCCCGTTTTAGTTCCTTTAACTAATACACTAACACCTGGTAAAGGCATTCCTGCATTGTCAGAAACTGTTCCCGAAACAGCTCTTTCTTGCGCAAAAGAAAGTTGCGCAACTAGTACTAATAAAAGCACTAAGAATCCATTGAACTTTAGTTTCATTTTTAAATATTTTGAATTAGTCCGACAAAAATCTTAATAATTTGTTAATCTACCTAATTTAAAAAGCTTTTTTTTTAGTTAAATAATGATTTTAGGATGGGATTTTGCTGTTTTATCGATTAAAATCAACTTAAAATTACAAATCCGTAATTTTTAGTGTTAAATTTGATAATAATTAAAAATTTTGTCAAACCCTTAAATGTTAAATTTATAGATGAAGGCTGTTTAAATGTTTTTTTTATAACTTTTGGCCTCAAAAAACAGACAGGTTTACTTCTGAATTTTGTTAAAAAGATCCTGAATCTTTTAATAGACAGTATTAAGAGGTGTGTAGAGTGTTTTTATGCTGTAATGTTGTTTTGAAAATTATACAAAGTTTTAAGGATATTAAATAAGAGTATAACTGTGATTTTCTTTTTAATAGTTTTTAACGTTTTTTTGTTTTTTTGTTCTTGTTAAAGTAAGTTAAATGTAAATTTAAAGTTAATGGACTTTGTAAAAAAAAAGCGATCGCATTATTTGCAATCGCTTTTCTTTACTTTTAGTTTTTTAATTTAGAATTTATCCCAAAATAACTTAGTTTCTACAGCATCACCACCAATTGCAGCACTTGCGTCTGTATAGCTTGCTTTGTTTAGTGACTGCTCGATAATTGGATAAGTATAACGCATTGGGAAACCTGACACAGCATCAGGCGGCGCCACTAAAACTGGGAAATCTAATCTTCTATAGAAAGACCAGCCTTCAAACGAATTGTTGTAAAAAGCTATCCAGCTTTGAGTTCCTATTTTTTCTTTCCATGTTCCTGCTGCGGTTGCATAGGCGACATCAGGATTTGCTAAGTAGGTTGTAGCGTCAGATTGTGTTCCTCCCCAATCTAAAATAGAAGCGGTTATTGCTGCATTATAGTGTGCTTCAGCATCGCTAGGTGTTCCGTATAAAGATCTTTCGGCTGCTTCTGCTAAAAGGAATTCAGCTTCAGCATAGTCTAGAATTGTTCCTGGAAAGTCTGGAGCTTGGATTGTTGGAGTAATATGCGTTTTTTGTGCAAATGAATTACTTGAACCATTTTCCCCGCCTATGTATTCAATTTCTGGTGTTGATGGATCATCCATGTTGCTGTCAAAATATTTCGCGCGTCTTGGGTCGCTCAAATTATTCATCATATCTATTATAGTGCTTGTTGGAACAAAATCTGAACGTCCACTCGCAACAAGATCGACATACAATGGATTAGTGTTTGGTGTCGCTGTAAGATACTTTAGATCTGCATTGTCAAGATTTGACGTGAAAACAAATGGGGCAGCGCTTGATACCGTTGCTTTAGCCAATGCGCTTTCTGCTGGAATATCAGAAATGGTTATGCCCATTCTTAATTTTAGGGTATTTGCAAATTTAATCCATTTCTGTACATCTCCTCCGTATATTCTGTCATTGTCGCCAAAACTTTTACCACCAGTGTTTAGTTTAGCTATTGCATTATTTAATCGAGTAATTAAATCTTTGTAGATTGTTAAGCCATCATCGTATTTTGGTGTTTTGTAGTCAAGATTTATAGCTTGAGAATAAGGTATATTTCCAAATGTCTCGACCAATATTGCATACGTATAAACATTTAAAATTTCTATGATTGCAAGTTTGTTTTGTTTGTCTAATGGATTTTCAGTTAGGCCAAGTGGTGTGTTGGTAATATTTTTGGCACTTTGATCCAAGTCTTTTAATACATCTTTATACAAAAACTGCCAGTGTTGTTCTGGGATTGTTCTTGTAACTAAGTCATAGTTACTTTCGTCTGTATAAACAGTCTCTGTGAAATATTGATTGATTAATCTTATGATGTTGTTGTTGACATTTGTGTTTGTCATTTGATCGACCAAACTTTTTTGTGCGCTGGTAAATAAGGCTTCACCTGGTACATTAGAAGGGTCTTTAACATTCACATTTAATTTTTCTATATCATCAGAGCAGGACGAGAACGTAACTGCGGTGAGTATGATTATAAATATTTTTTTCATGATTTCTTGATTTAAAATTGGATTTTAATGTTAAAGCTAACATCTCTTGTTGATGGTAAAGATCCTGTTGAGTAGCCTTGTAGGTTACCAGCTCCTAATCCAGATTCTGGATCTGCGTCTGGCAAGTTTTTGTGTATAATCCAAAGATTTGTTCCAACAACACTAAAAGTCATTCCGTTGATGAATGTGTTTTTTAACACTTTTTCTGGTAAAGCGTATGTAATTGCTGTTTGTCTCAGTTTGATATAGCTTGCATCATATACAAATGCTTCGTCTGGTAAACCTCTTCTGTAACCTTGAGCTCCAAATCGGCTAGCTTCAATTCTAGTAGTGTTTACTTTTCCATCAGGATTTACCCCTGGGTTTATAAAACCTCCACTGTCAGCTCCAGAAGTCAATGGGTTTCTGATAGGGTTTCCTAGTTCATTTATAAAAGCTGTGTCATCAGGAAGACCAGTTGCTAAACCATAATAACGGTCTAGTGAGAATATTTGTCCGCCTTTTTGCATATCGATCAAGAATTCAAATGAAAAGTTTTTATAAACGAATTTGTTGTTTAGACCTCCCGTGTAATCAGGATTTGCATTTCCAATCGGATTGTCAGACGTTGAAGTTTTAATATATTGGCCATTACTTGGGTCAACAACTGGTTGTCCATTTAAATAAGTGTATTTTGTACCGTATATAACTCCGTATGGTTGTCCAACGGCAGCATTTATTGTTACACCGCCTTGAAAAGATCCTAATTGTAGGTTGTCAATACCTTCTAATAGATTTAATACTTTGTTTCGATTTCTAGCAAAGTTTAAATTTACTTCCCATGAAAAAGTGTCTGTTTTTATTGGAGTACCATTTAGACTTATTTCAATCCCCTTGTTTTCAATTTCTCCGGCATTAATTAATTCATATAGGTATCCAGTAGAAGCAGTAAGTCTTAATGGAATGATCTGGTCAATTGAGTTTGATTTGTAGTAAGAGAAATCAAATCCTAATCTCTTTTTAAAGAAGGAAAGCTCTAAACCTGCTTCGTAACTTTTTGTACGTTCTGGTTTTAGGTTAGGATTGTTCTTAGTGTCTTTTACTGATGCTGATGCTGCTCCAAATGCAGTGTTAACAGCGTAGGTGTCTAAGACTCTGTCAAAGCCAGGACTGTTTCCAACTTCTGCATAATTAAGTCTGACTTTTCCAAAAGATAGCCAATCTGCCTCGATGAATTTTGAAAACACAAAACTAGAGGAAACGGAAGGGTAGTAATAAGTACTGTTTGCTTCCGGAAGAGTTGAAGAGTGGTCTCTTCTGATTGTTCCTTCAAGGAATAAATAATCTTCGTATCCAAAAGATGCACTTCCGTAGATACCATCTACGCCTATAGCTTCATCTCTTTCGATAGGTGCTAGAAGTGGGCTTACAGTATTTTGTAAAGAATATAGTTTTGGAATAGCAAGTCCGCCATTTGTTGCGGCAAATATTGAATTATAGTAACTTCTTCGAATGTTTACTCCGACAACACCTTTTAAGTTTAGTTTTTCTGTGATGTCTGTATTGTAGTTTAACATGAAGTCATAATTGTATTCACTAAAGCCTATGTTTTTTCGTGAATAACCTGATGATGCTGGGTTTCTGTTAAGAGAACCATCGCCACCTCCGGTTCCAATTCCAAAATCAACTGGTACACTTCCAATGGCTCTTCTTTCTTCTTGTAGCTCATCGTACGTGTCAACAGAAATTCGACCAAAGGCGTCCAGCCAGCTTGCAATTTTATAGTTTAAAGATACGTTTCCAATAAATCTGCTTCTGCTGTCTGATTCATAATTTTCATAGCGTTGAAAATAAGGGTTGTCCCAAAATATTGGAGTTGGATTTGTGTATGAATTAGGATTCCATGTTACATTACGGCCTGTAAGTTCATAAGCTTGTCTTAAGCTTTTTAGATCAACGTTGGTTTGCCACCATTGTCTAAAATTACCAGCAATATTGTCATTGTATCCTGTGCTGTTTCTACCAATTGTGCTTGTTTTTGTAAAGTTTCCGTATCCTGCCACGGTTAATCTGTCGTTGATCAGAGTAGATGCGTTCAGTGTGAAAGTGTTTCTTTTTAAGCTACTGTTTGGCATTAAGCCAGTTTGATCAAGATTGTTGGCTCCTAATCTTAAGTAACCATTTTCTAAGCCTTTGTCAATTGAAATAGAATTGGTAAGAGCTACTGGCTTTTGGAAAAAAGTAATAGGACCATTTTTTGCTGCTACCCAAGGTGTGGCTTTCATGTAATTTGGAGACTCAGGATAAAATGCATCCCATTGATAAACCATTAAATTTGGATCAAAAGCTTGTCCGTAAGAAGCGTCTTCTGTTAGTGGAGTTACATTGTCTAAAACTCCATCTCCATTAATATCAATGTGGTCTAAATATGAATCTTCATCGGGACCATAGTAAGGTCCATATCCAGCACCATATTGTTTTTGATATTTAATAAAAGTGCTTTTGTCGACAGAACCAATTGTTACGCCTGAATTTACAGTAATTGAATAGCCTTTTGCTTTTTTGTTCCCTTTTTTTGTGGTAATAACAACAACTCCATTTGCAGCTCTCGATCCATATAGTGCACTTGCGGCAGAGCCTTTAAGTACGTTGATAGATTCAATGTCTTCAGGGTTAATGTCTGATGCGGCGCTTCCGTAATCATAACCTGCTCCAGATTGTTCCTGATCTCTCGTATTTGAATTGTTGTTGCTTACTGGAACCCCATCAATAACAAATAGAGCTTGATTGTTTCCTGTTAGGGAAGAATTTCCTCTAATTACAATATTGGTGGAGCCGCCAAAGTTTGTTGTTCGTTTTACCTGTACTCCAGAAACTTTTCCTGATATGGCATTTACGAAGTTGTCACTTTTAACTGCAGCAAGGTTTTCACCTTTAACTTCTTGAGTTGCATAACCAAGAGATTTTTTTTCTCTTGATAACCCTAAAGCGGTAACAACTACTCCTTCTAGTTGTTGTGCGTCGCTTGATAGTTTAGCGTTAATTTTTGTTGAGCTAGCTGGAAATTCTTGAGATTTCATTCCAATGTAGCTAAAAACTAAAACTTGATTTGGTGATGCTTTGATGGAATATTTTCCATCAAAATCGGTTTGTGTTCCAGTTTTTGCTCCTTTTATTAATACACTTACACCTGGTAGAGGCATATTTGCATCATCGGTAACAATACCTGAAACAGTTCTTTCTTGCGCAAAGGTTAGTTGCGCCATTAGTGCTAATAAAAGCACTAAGAATCTGTTTGGTTTTGATTTCATATTGTCAAATATTTTGGATTAGTAGTGTAATATTCGTAAATACTTGTTGAAAATCCTAATATTTTGTTAATGAGTTTTTGTAAAAACCTAAAATTTAACATTGTAACAGATTGTGAGTATACTGTTATAAAATTTTATTTCGGCTTGATTTGTGCTACCATTGGCTATTATTATCTTTAATAAGCCATTTTTCGTTAGTAGTCCTAAACCTACACCGGCACTAATTAAACTGGTGAATTTTTTGCTGTTTTTGGTTGAAACCTGATCTTGGTAAATTCCATAATCAAGTATTGTGTGGATGTATAAATTTGAACTGAGTAAATATCTGTATTCGGTAATGAATAGATTTGCAATGTTTCCTTGTAAGCTATTTTCGGAGAAACCTCTAATTGAATTTAATCCTCCAAATCTGAAAAGTTCATTTATTATGTAATTGTCGCTTTTTAAATATAAAATTTGAGGGTTGATGTAAATGAAGTTCTTTTTGTTTAATTCGAAATTGTAAGATAGATTTATATTGGTGTAAAATTGATTTGTTTCTGTTGTTTCAGGAGTGTTATTTGTTGTTCTTTTTCCATAGCCAAATAATATGTTTGCATATGATTTTCTTGGAAACAAATAGTTAGAATTGTCGTTTTTTTTGTATTCTAGGGTGGAGGTAAAATAGGAGTTTTTAAAATCACATATTGTTGAACTGTTGGTGTTTTGTATGTCACTCGATTCTGTTGATTGATATCCTATATATACTTTAGAATTGTAGTTTAGAAAATAGCCTAAGTTTATTTCTGTTTTTGTGTTTTGAAATGTACTGTCCTGTTTAAAAATATTTAGTTGGGCTTTTATTCCTAGAGGACTTTTAAAAATGTACGGGATTTCCAGTTTTGTATTAAATGTTGTTTGTTTGTTTCCATCGCTTTTCCAATATAATGAAAATTGTTCTCCTGCATGAAGTGTGTTGATTAAGGAAATGTCTAAATAGCCATTAAGACGTATTTTTTTACTGTCGTCGTTTGAAAAGCCAATATAACCATCAAAAGTGTTTGCTTTTCTCTTATCTATATATGTATAGACTTTCGTTGAGTCTTTAGTAAATAAGATTTCGGGGTATTTGGTTTGAGAAACAAACTCAAAACTATTAATGTCGTCAGAAAGTTTTTTAACGGTTTCTTGGTTAAAAGTTTTATTGATATATTTTTTGTTCAATTGCTTTAATGCTCCTTCAGGAAAAAAGCCTTTCGCAGAAGGATTGTTGTAATTCAAAACAATTGAATTCAAAGCTCTTTTTTTTTCAGAGTCAAGGCTTAGATCTGCATATATTATGGTGTTCTTTTTCTTAAGATTTTTTAGTTTTATTTTGGTGAATGCATAGCCAGCTTTTTCCTTATTTGAAATTTCTTGACTTAAAAAGTTTTCAAGTTCTGTGTAAGGGATAATTATGCTGTCTTTTGAAATTTTATTTGAATCATAAAAGAGACTATTTATGCCTATATATATATGGATCTCTTTTATTTTGTTTTTTAGGTCTATCAAAACATTATATGAGCTGTCATTGATCTTTTTGTTTTCAATTATTTCAGAGTCTATGTAGCCTTGCTTTGTGAGATGGTTTAAAGTAGTGGAAATTTCATTATTAAGAGATTTTACGTTTATGTGTTTTTTTGCATATGGAATAGAATCGATTGTTGAGCTTTGCTGTTTGTTGATTCCATTTATGTTCAAATAAAAAGATTGTGCGAAACAATTTGAGGATAAAAGTAAAATGAGTATGTATTGTAATTGTTTCAAATGCAATTATTTTGTTAGTTAAAAGTAAAGCAAATATCTAATGTTTCTCGCTGAAATCATAGATATAAATAATGTTGTTGAAAATTAATGATTTAACGTTTGTATAGTGAAAATTATTTTATACATTTGCAACCCCGTAAAAAGCGGGAATTTAATAAACATAATAATTTTTAGTATT
>Ga0308157_10001433_pt1 | contig 49525 bp, 46 predicted proteins | sample PhyBR1_FD_201035 | JGI IMG/M metagenome (GOLD analysis project Ga0308157, IMG submission 201035) | Phyllosphere microbial communities from UC Gill Tract Community Farm, Albany, California, United States - DLSLB.R1 | ecosystem: Host-associated > Plants > Phyllosphere > Unclassified | place: USA...
TGATCAGGCACTTCTGCGAGGTGTGCACGAATTCGATCGGATCCTCGACGGTGAGGATGTGGCCGTATTCGTTCTTGTTGATGTGGTCGATCATCGCCGCCAGCGTGGTCGACTTGCCCGAGCCGGTCGGGCCGGTCACCAGGATCAGCCCCTGCGGCTGCTCGATCAGCTGGCGGAAGATCGGCGGGCAGGCCAGGTCTTCCAGCGTCAGCACTTCCGAGGGAATGGTACGGAACACCGCACCGGCGCCGCGGTTCTGGTTGAACGCGTTGACACGGAAGCGTGCCAGCGAGGGAATCTCGAACGAGAAGTCGACCTCGAGGAACTCTTCGTAATCACGACGCTGCTTGTCCGACATGATGTCGTACACCAGCGCATGCACCTGCTTGTGGTCCAGCGCCGGAATGTTGATGCGGCGCACGTCGCCGTCCACACGGATCATCGGCGGCAAGCCGGCCGACAGGTGGAGGTCCGAGGCCTTGTTCTTGACCGAAAAGGCCAAAAGTTCTGCGATATCCATACGTCGCTGTGTCCCCTGCGTTGCGAGTATCTGGAAGGTGTTTCCCCTGCCGGGCAGTATAGCCTTCCCGTGTAGGAGGTAGATATTTTGCAAACCGTGCCTTTGGCCACACTCCAGCAGCAGATCGACGCCGCCGCCGGCCCCGGCCGGGCGGTACGCCTGCTGGCCGTCTCCAAGCTGCAGCCGGCCAGCGCGGTGGCCGCCCTGGCCGCCCAGGGCCAACGCGCGTTTGGCGAGAATTACGTGCAGGAAGCCGCCGCCAAGGCCGCCGAGCTGGCCCCGCTGGGCCTGGAATGGCACCTGATCGGCCACCTGCAGTCGAACAAGGCCGATGTGGCCGCGCGCAGCTTCGACTGGGTGCAGACCGTGGACCGGGCCAAGCTGGTGGACGCCCTGGCCCGCCATCGCCCGGCCGAGCGCGGGCCGCTCAACGTGCTGATCCAGGTCAACATCGACGATGAGGACAGCAAGCACGGCTGCCAGCCCGGGGAGGTTCCGGCACTGGTCCAGGCCATCAGCGTGCAGCCCTTGCTGCGCCTGCGCGGGCTGATGGCCATCCCGGCCCCCTTCCCCGAACCGGAGCGGCGCATGGCCGCCTTTGCACGGATGAAGGCCTTGTACGACACGCTGGCGGCCGAGCACCCGCAGGTCGATACACTCTCCATGGGCATGAGCGCGGATTTTGCCGATGCCATTGCCGCCGGCTCCACCATGGTCCGCGTCGGCAGCGCCCTGTTCGGGCAACGCCCCACCCCCTGATCGCGATCGAGGCTTGAACAATGAGCACCACCCCGCACACCGAACTTCCCGATACCGACATCGCCTTCATCGGCGGCGGCAACATGGCCCGCAGCCTGATCGCCGGGCTGGTGCGGCGCGGCATGCCCGCCGCGCGCCTGCACGTGGCCGAGCCGGTGGCGGCATTGCGCGAGGCACTGCAGCAGGACTTCGCGGTCAACACTTACGATCAGGCAGCGCAGGCCGCCAGCAACGCCGGGCTGTGGCTGATGGCGGTCAAGCCGCAGGTGATGCGCGAGGTCTGCGCCAGCCTGGCCAATGCCGCGGCCGCACAGCAGCCGGTGGTGGTGTCCATTGCCGCCGGCATCACCGCCGGTCAGCTGGAGCGCTGGCTGGGTGGCAACCAGGCCGTGGTCCGTGCCATGCCCAATACCCCCGCCCTGCTCGGCGCCGGTGTCACCGGCCTGTTCGCCAACGCCCGCGTCACCCCGGCGCAGCGCGAGCAGGCCGACCAGGTGCTGAGCAGCGCCGGCCGCACAGTCTGGATCGACGATGAGGCGCAGATGGATGCCGTCACTGCGGTCTCCGGCAGCGGCCCTGCCTATGTGTTCCTGCTGGCCGAAGCGATGGAAGCCGCCGCCCTGGCCCAGGGCTTGCCGGCCGACGCTGCGCGCACGCTTGTACTGGACACCGTGCTGGGTGCCGCGCGCATGCTGACCGAAGCCGGCGAAGCCCCGGCTGAGCTTCGGCGGCGGGTGACCTCGCCCAACGGCACCACCCAGGCCGCGATTGAAACCTTCCAGGCCGGTGGCCTGGAAGCGCTCACCGCGCGTGCCATCGATGCTGCCGCCCGCCGCGGTGGCGAACTGTCCGCCGCCAACGACTGATCCCACCCGCCAACGCTCCAGGAGCCCGACATGCCCCGTCTGCAGATGTTGTTGTCCGTTGCCCTGATCGCGTTGGCGGGCTGCACCGCGCAGGAAGCCCCGCGCAAGGCCGAGCTGGTGCAGGCCCAGCCGGGCTATACCGACCTGGGCGGGCTGCGGGTGCACTACAACCTGCTGCCCACCCTGGCGATGAACGACGCCGTCGCGCGCAGCTACGGCGTTGAACGACAACCGGACCGCGCACTGCTGGTGGTGGCACTGCGACAACTGGCCGCAGGCGACGAGCTGCCATCCACCGGCACCGTGCAGGCCAGTGCCACCGACCTGTCCGGCAAACGTCAGACCGTGCAGCTACGGCCAGTACAAACCGGGGCCTACACCGATCTGATCGGCGAACTGGATGCGCACGCGCGTGATCAGCTGCGGATAGAACTGCAGGTGGCCAGCGCAATCGGCACTGGCAATGTGCAATTCAAGCGGAATTTCTGAATCACCACCAAACCTGGAAACCCGATTTATCGCGCGGTTGGCGGCCCTTATCGACCGCATTCAAACGCCTGGGCGGGTGCGTGATTCCTGTTGCAAATCAATCCGCTAAGCAGCTGCCAGGATGAATTGGCATGCTTCCTGCCTATTCATCAAAACGGCCATGCGCCCTTCCAAAGTCAAATTGACAGGAAAACAACGCAAACCATACTGGCGCCCTTTCAGCGTTTGCGTCCGCGCCCCAAGGATGCGGTCCGTATCCGGAAAGGCCTCATGACCTCCCCTGCTCCCTCCGTAATACCTCCGTTGCTGCAGCTGCAAGGCTGGGGCATGCGTCGTGGTCGCCGTACCGTATTGGCAAGCGTGGATCTGGCACTGGACGGCGCGGGTTGCGTGGTACTGATGGGGCCGGCAGGCACCGGCAAATCCAGCCTGCTGCAGGCCATGTCTGGCCAGCACAGCGCCCATGGCGAGCACTGGGGCCAACTGCTTTATCAGGGTCAGCCGCTCGAAGCGGCGCAGCTTCCGCCTGCATTGGTGCAGCAACAGCCCCGCGACCTGGGCTTCAGCGTGCTGGAAAACCTCAGTGCGGCGCTGCGCCAACATCACGCCAGCAGCCAGGCCGTACAACGTGAGCAGATCGAACAGCGCCTGCACGCACTGGGCGCCCATGCGCTGCTGGAGAAACTGCAACAACGGGTGATCGACCTGCCGCGTGCACTGGCCCGGCAACTGGCCATCGTGCGGGCCGCCTTCAGTGGCAGCCCGCTGTTGTTGATCGATGAGCCCACCAGTGAGCTTGAGGCGGACGATGCCGAACAGGTGTTGCAGCTGATCCAGCGCCTGGCGCGGGACCACGCATGTCTGGTCATCCTCCATCACCAGGGGCAGGCCCGCCGCATCGCCAAGCGCGTGGTGCTGCTGGCCGGTGGCCAGGTGCAGGTGGATGCAGCGGTTGAGGACTTCTTCGCCAACCGCGACCAGCACCCGGTGCTGGCGCAGTTCCTGCGTACCGGCAGCTGCCACGTGCCGGCGCCCGATGCGCGCGCCGAAGAACTCGCCGAAGGCGTGCTTGCTCCCACGCAGGCGCCACCGCCGAACGAACCGCTGGTTGCCGAAACCGCCGTTGCCCGCCCGATGCCGGCACCGGTAAGCCTGGCCGCCACGCCCGCGCGGCGCGGCCCCAATGGCTTCCATTGGCTGGTACCCGGCAAGCTGGCCGGCTGCCCGATGCCCGGCGTCGTGTTCGCTGCCGACCATGATCTGGCCCTGCTACGCGGCATGGGGGTCACCGTGCTGGTCAACCTGACCGAGCGCGAGACACCGGCTGAACTGCTGGCACCGCACGGCCTGCGCAGCTACCACCTGGGCATTGTCGACCGTGGTGCGCCACCGCTGCTGTGGGCCAAGCTGCTGCTGGCCAAGATCGAAGTGATGTTGCGCGAAGGCGAAGTGGTCGCCGTGCACTGCCTCGCCGGGCTGGGCCGCACCGGCATGGTGCTGGCGGCCTGGCTGGTACGCGAAGGGCTCACCGCTGACGAAGCACTGCGCCGCCTGCGCACCATCGAGCCAGGCTTCGTGCAATCCAAAGAGCAGGAAGACCTGCTGCACGCGCTGGAAGAAAACCTGCTTATCCGCGCCTGCGATTGACCCCATCCAATCCCCGATGCCAGGCCGCAGCGCGGCCTGCTCGTCGTTGACTATTCCCCTCCCCCCCCAAGGAACCCCCTGATGTCACTGGACAGCACCCTGCAGCAATCCGTCGCCTCCATTCCCGAATGCGTGGCCGCCGGCTACGTCGATATCAGCTCCGGCATGCTGCTGGCCGTACGCACCGTGGATTCGCACCCACGCGAAGTGCTGGACCTGGTGGCCGCTGCCACCGCCGATCTGTACCAGGGCCCGAACATCCGCAGCATCGAGCAGATGTTCCGCCGCGCACGCGGCCTGGAAGAACAGGAAGGCGCGCACTACTTCCAGGAAATCATCGTCAACAGTGAAAACCTGATCCACATCTTCATGCGCGGCAAGCGCTACCCGGACTATGTGATGGTGTTCGTCTGCCGCCGCACTGCCAACCTGGGCATGGCGCTGACCAAGTCGCGCCTGGCCATGCCCGGCATCGAAGCGGAAATCTGAAACAACGAAGGCCACCGCAAGGTGGCCTTCCTGTTTCACCTGTAGTGCCGAGCCATGCTCGGCAGAGGCTCTACCCGCCCCACCTGTAGTGCCGAGCCATGCTCGGCAGAGGCTCTACCCGCCCCACCTGTAGTGCCAAGCCATGCTCGGCAGGGACGTTATCGGCAAGGCCTCTGCCGAGCATGGCTCGGCACTACATCGGCCCATCAGTGCGCTGGCCTTGCCGCTCAGTGCTTGGCGTCCACGCCTTCCACTTCATGCAGGTCCTGGCGCAGGATGCGGCGCACTTCCAGCACTGCCTCCGGCGTTTCCTGCACGCTGTGACCGGACACGATCACCTTCTCCGACAACGCCCCCTCCAGGTGTGCGCTCCAATACGGCACCAGCCCATCATCCGATTCCGGCGTCGGCACTTCCGCTTTGCGCTTGGCGATGATGGAGTGATATTTCAGGCCCGGCACGATCGGCAGGCCCGACGATGCCTTGATGAATGGATCGCTGGCTTTCAGGTTGTCGATGCTGTTGGTTACCACCGGTTCCTTGGGCTTCTTGCCATCGGTTTCACCAGGATCCTGCAGCGCCATGAATGCATCACCGAACGCGCCAAGAATGGTCAACGGCAAACGTACCAGCCGGCCAATCAAGCGGCCCAACCGATTGCCCGCCGCGTCAGTGCCCTTGTGCGGCGCAGCCAGGAAGATGGCCCGCTCCACATTCGGCTGCGGGGTGAAATGCAGCACCGGGCCAAGCTTGGCTTCTACGCGTGCCAACCGCTCGCCCTGCAGGTTGTAGCGCTGGCGGATGTTGTTCCACAGCACCTCGCCCGAGTCACTGAGCATCAGCCGCGCGATCACCCCGCCCATGCTGTGCCCAATGAACACCATGTCATGCGATGCCGCCGCGGTACCGTTGGGGTCGAAGTGGCGCAAGGTGCCATTGAATGCCTTGCTGACGGTGTAGCGGTTCAAGGCAATCGGCGCATTGGTCGGGTAATAGACCGACCACACCTGGTAGTGCTCGCGCATCTCCGGGTCGCCCATGATTTCGTTGGCAAGGTTCACCCAGGCTTCCGGGCTGCTGGCCAGCCCATGCAGCATGAAGATGATGCGGCGGTTGGGATCATACGGTTGCATCAGGTAGATGTGTGGCTCGCGAATGCCCTCGCCACGCCCGAACAAAGTGCGCAGCGATTCGGTCGCAAAGCCCGACTGCGCCAGCCACAAGCCGTATGCCGCGGTGAAGTTGGCCGCCAGCGGCACTTCCTGCCCACGCAGGTTGATGCTGCTGGTCTGGTCCGGGGAATACGCCTCCAGGCGGATATCCCGGGTAGCCAGCACCTGTTCCAGCGTGTCGCCGCTGAAGTGCAGCAAGGAGGTGGCATTGATTGCCGGCATCTCGCTGTAGACCGGCAGATCAGGCGTTCCCTCTTCCAGCTCCACCGCCTGTGCCAGCACCGGTGCATCCATCACCACCACCAGCTCGGCACCGAAACCATCGCGTCGATAAGAACTGCGCAGGCCAGCAAAACTTACTGAAGACGCGGCCACCAATTGCTTGGGAATGCCCTCCAGCTTGAGCTGGTCGAACTGGGTGCTGATGGTCCAGCGATCCACCTGCACCGGACGGGTGATGTCGGCCCCTTCCTTGGCGCGCTCCAGCGTGCGCTGGAAGACCACCGAAGAAGCCTGCTCGGCAGCGTAGTTGTAGTAATCGCGCACCTGGGTAAGCCGATCTTCCAACGCGCGCTGTGCCGGGCTGCGACCGCTGAAGAACAGGTAGGCATAGGAATAGCGCGCTGTTTCCAGCCAGGCATCCAGGGCCGCCGTCGACAGTTGCACCGGCTCGTTGCCCTTGGGCTTGGGGGTGGCCGCCAAGGCTTCCTGCATCCACAGCTCAGCCAAGGTGGACAGGCGTTGCTCGGACTGCAGGCCCTCGGTGGTAGTCACGGTCTGGCGGCAGGCCGGCAGGTCCTTGCTGCAGTCGCTTTCCGTCAGGCCAATTACCGACAGCGCTTCCTGCGACAAGGCACTGAGCTTGCCTGTGCTGAGCACGTCGCCACGCTTCTGCATGACGTAGTCGGTGTTGCTCACTGCCTTCATCTTGACCATCGCGCAGCCGCTGGAAAGCAACAGCGCCATCACCGCAATCACCGGCAGCAGCCGGCGCGTCCATGTCTGCGGATCGGATTTCATCGGGGGATTCCTTGCGGGGAAATACCGGGCACGCCTGCGCGTATCCGGGCGGAGAAGTCACTTACGTCACCGGCCTCGCGGGCACGCAGGGTGATGCGCCCGGCCTGCTGCAGCTCTGCCATCGGCACGCCCGGGGTGAGGCCACCCACATCCTGCGCGTACTCGGCCAGATAGCCGGACGCCAGCAGCCGGTAGTCCAACGGCAGCTTGGGCTGGATGCGTCGCATCAGCTCGAACACCACCGTGGTGCAGTTGCTGGTGAGCGTATTGTAGAAACGTGGCGCCCGTTCCAGCTGCTGCGCGCGGTCGACATAGAAATGCAGCAGCTCACGCATTTTGGCCGGGCTCAGCCCCTGCAGGCGGTACAGATAGACATCCTCGCCACGCGCATTGCTGCGCGTCAGCACGATGTCGCGCTCATCCGCGGCCACCAGCACCGACTCGAACTTGCGGAAGAAGCCACCGAGCGCCGAGAACGACTCGCCCTGCTCCTTGCGGATCTCCAGCGAGAACACCAGCTGGCGGCCATCGGCAAAGCCGAACGACACCAGCGTGTGGGCAATGGCCGGCCCCATCCAGTAGGACAGGATCATGTCCACCGACTGCACCTGCGACAGATCGTATTCGCGTGGTTCCCAGCGCACGTCGTAGTCGGTCTCGCTACGCCAATGGAAGTTGCGCACGTTGTCGATGATCAGCCGGTCGCCTTCGATGCGCGCATGCAGCGGCTGCGCAACGTCATCGGCCCAGACCCGGTCCTGCTGCGGCCGGATCGTGGCCCACCAGATCAGCATCACGCAGAACAGGCCGGTAAACACCGCCAGCGAATGCCAGCGCCGCACCGGCCCAAAGCCCGCGCGCACCGCCCAGATGCTGGGCACGCACCACACCAGGATCGCCACGACCTTGGCGACCACGTTGCCCGGGAACTGGTACCACAGCGCGAACGCGCCCCAGATACCTATCCCAAGGCACAGCAATGCCAACAGGACCCGACCGACGCCACGCAGCACGCTGAGCAGGCGTCGCTTCCCTTCATTGACCACTTCACTCTCCTGAATTACCACACGGCCCGGCCGCCAACGGCCACCGGCACCCTCTCAAAATGAATGGGTCGCCAGCGACCCGCGGCAAAGATAGCCTGCCGGACGTGGAAAGCGGAGTGAAACGGGAAAAAACCTCGCCGGGCTGCCCCCGTGTTTACCCACTGGTGGGCCGCGCATGCCTTCACCGCGCGAACCACCGTAGCCCGGGTAAGCGCAGCGCACCCGGGGCGGTTGGCGGATGATTTGAAAAACCTACCGTTCCGTCTTCCCGGGTGCGCTGCGCTTACCCGGGCTACAGCAGTACGGGCGTGGGAAGATTGGCTGCCGCCCTGGCACGCCCGCAACCAGGGCACCTGATCAAGCCCGCACGCAGCAGCACCTAGGCTGGTTGACCTTGCTGCTCGGGTGTCTCGGTATGCGCTGCGGCCAACCACTTGCCGTCGCGCTTGACCCAGGTGGTGCTGTCGAAACAGGTCATTTCCTGTTGCTTGCCCTTCATTTCGAAACGCTGCCTGACCTTGTAAGTGGCAACCGCCACATTATCGGCAGGGAAGATCACCTGCGCGTCGGAGAATGAAAAGCCGGTGATACGGGCATCGCCCTGCTCGGCCATCTTCATGTATTCGGCTGGACCAAAATGGTGGATTCCGTACATTGCGACCATGGCGGCCCTCTCTGGAAGCATCGCTGCGGCCTTGGCCGGCTGCTGATCCAGCATCGACTGCCAGAAGTCGGTTTCCAGTTGCACGATCTCGGCACTGGTGGTCATGGCACCCTCCGCACAGAAAGCGAGCCTCGACGCTCGCACATGCCGTGTTGGCCGCACGTGGAGTTTGCCGGTCTTTTCCGCTAACCCGGTGCCGAGCCGCGCGTTCAGCCACCGCCGGGGCCATGACTGCGCTGAACCCGTCATACCTGAGGCAAGCACGGAACAGCCGACATTCATACCCCTGATGCATGCAGGGCATCGGCACGTTCGCGCACCGCCTGCAGGTCCGTGAGCAGCAGTTGGTAAGCCTGTTCGCGTCGGGAGCCTTCGGCTTGCCGCAGCACCCACGCCGGATGCACGCTGATCCTCGTGCTCACACCGGTCTCTGTGCTGAGCCATTGCCCGCGCAGCGTTGAGAACGCCATCTTCGTTCCAAGCAGCGCGCCGGTAGCGGTGGCGCCCAGGCAAACGATCAACGACGGCGACTGCAGCGCCAACTCACGCTGCAACCAATGCTGGCATGCCTCCACGTGCAACTGCGCAGGCGTCTTGTGCAGCCTGAGCTTGCCTTGTCGTACAAAGCGGAAATGCTTCACCGCATTGGTCAGGTATATCGCCGAACGCTCAATGCCGGCGTCGGCGAGTGCCCGCTCCAGCAACCGCCCAGCCGGGCCGACGAAGGGGCGGCCGACAATATCTTCCTCGTCGCCCGGCTGCTCGCCGATCACCATGATGCGCGCCCTGTCGGGGCCCTCGCCAACCACGGCTTGGCTTGCCTCGCTCCACAACGGACATGCACGACAGCCCTGCACGGCGCGGTTGAGCGCCGCCATTGCGTCGCTGTCCGTGGCCGGTGTTGCGGCAACCCGCGGTTGCGGAATTTTCCGTCGCGGCGCCTGCGGTGCACGCTCGGCCATCTCGCGTACCCGCGTGCCCGCGTTCTGCACCAGCCCGGGCAACAGGCGCGCCTCGGGCAGGTTCTTCCAGTACTTGGCCGGCATTTCCTGCTGCATCATCCGCGTGTTCAATCGCGCCGGATTGAAGATGCTTGCGTAGTAGGCAGCCCAGAGTTCCTCCTGGGCATCGTCGGCCGGCGCGTCCGCCTTCTGCGCTCCCCCGCCGAAATGCAGCGCCTCGCCATCCCAGCGTGCGCTGCGATACGGCGTGAGCAGATGCCAGCGCATCCCGGCGAACCGTCGCGCGAAAAAAGGGGCAACCCGATCGACGATGAAATGGTCCGGTTCAAACCAGGCAACGAAATCGTCTTCATCCGCACCTGCTTGCCGGAAGCGGACAAAGGCTTTCATCTTGTGCGTATCGCGGCGCACCTCCTGCGCCAGCGCCGTGGCCTGCAGTACCTGCGCATCGGCGGGATTGCCCAGCAGCTCGCGTTCGCCGCCCAGCAAGCGCCACAGCAATTGATAGAGCAGCGCGAAACGCGCCTCGCTGCGATGGCGGAGCACCACCTGCGCCAACTCGACAAATGTCTTGGTGACGCGCGGCGGTGCCTTGACCTCGGGCGCGCCCAGCACCGATGGCGCGGCAAACAAGGAAGCACCGGCGCCGCCTGACCAGTCCAACGCAGCGGGCGGCACCTGCGCCTGCCAGGCATGGCGCGCCAACTGGCGCCATGCATCGAAGTCCCACGCAGGCATCACGGTAGCCGACCAACGCTGCATGACTAGTCGAACAGGCCCGCCTGCTTGGGCGGCGGCGCCAGACGCGCGCGCAACGCACCGGGATCGTCCAGCTCGCGCCCGGGCTGGTGATCGGCGACCTCCACAAACGGCAGTATCTTGCTCAGCGGCGCCCGCAGCCGCGCCAGATCCTGCACGCGCAGCTTGTTGAACCGCCGCGCCATCAACACACGCTTGACGTTGCGCACGCCCAAGCCGGGCACACGCAGCAGCATGGCCTTGGGTGCCGTATTGAGATTCACCGGGAAGGCCTGCGGATTGCGCAGCGCCCAGGACATCTTCGGATCGATATCCAGGTCAAGCATGCCGCCACCATCGGTACCACCGATTTCCTCTACCTTGAACTCGTAGAAGCGCAGCAACCAGTCCGCCTGATACAGACGGTGCTCTCGCACCAGCGGCGGTGGCTGCAAGGGCAGCTTGGACGAGGCATCCGGGATGGGACTGAACGCGGAGTAGTAGACACGCTTGAGATGGAAATTGCCGTACAGATTGTCAGCCGTGGACAGGATGGCGCGGTCATCAGCGCCATCGGCGCCGACGATCATCTGCGTGCTCTGCCCAGCGGGCGCAAAGCGCGGCAAGCCGGTTTTTCGGCGCCGCGGCGCGCCCGCTGCGATCACGCTGGTGAGCTTCTTCGCCTCCTTGGCGCCCTGCTTGCCTTCCTCGATGCGCCAGCGCAACTGCCCCATCGATGAGCGGATCTGCGGCAGGCTCTTTTCCGGGGCCAGCGAGGACAAGCCACGCTCGGTGGGCAATTCCACATTGATCGACAAGCGGTCGGCATGCCGTCCCGCCGCCGCAATCAATTCCGGCGATGCATCCGGCAAGGTCTTCAGGTGAATGTAACCGGCAAACTGATGATCCTCGCGCAGGCAACGCGCGACCTCGACCAGTTGCTCCATCGTGTAGTCGCTGTTGCGGATGATGCCGCTGGAAAGGAACAGGCCTTCGATGTAGTTGCGCTTGTAGAAATCCAGCGTCAACTGCACCACTTCCTCCACACTGAAGCGCGCCCGCTGCACATTGCTGGACACCCGGTTCACGCAGTAAACGCAGTCGTAGATGCAGAAGTTGGTCAGCAGTATCTTCAGCAGCGACACGCAGCGGCCATCGGGCGTATAGCTGTGACAGATGCCCATGCCTTCGGTACTGCCAACCCCTTTGCTGCCCACCGAGTTGCGCTTGCCTGCACCACTGGACGCGCACGACGCATCGTATTTGGCAGCGTCGGCCAGCACCGAGAGTTTTTTGAGCGTATCCACGCCGCAATCCTGTCAAAGGCGCGTCTCATGTGTTGAGAACGAACCGTTACCCCAAACTTCACAACGCTAAACGCACGTCCAGACGACAGCCGCACGTCGTCGCCGCATAAACAGGATTTCTCGCCATTTATACGTTGCCACTCCCAGGCTGGCAGCACCCACCGGAGACCGCTCATGAACGCACCAAGCCAGGCTGAACAACAGGACAAACTGGTCAAGCTCATCAAGAAATTCGGCACCGCCATGCTGACCACGCGCAGTAGCGATGGCCTGCGTTCGCGGCCAATGACACCACTGGGTGACGACTTCGATGGTGGCTTCTGGTTTGCGACCGAGATCGACAACGCCGCGGTCAAGGATATCCAGGCCAATCCCGAGGTGAATGTGGGTTTCATGCACGAGGGTGACAACCACTTCATTTCGGTCGCCGGGCGCGGCAGCGTCAGCCAGGATCGCGCCCAGCTGGCCCGGCTGTGGTCCGCCCCCATGGACGCCTTCTTCAAGGGCGGCAAGGACGACCCGCGCGTCTGTCTGATCCGCATCGACGCCCAGCACGCCGACTATTGGGACGGCCCGGGCAACCTGCTGACCAAACTGGTGTTCTTCGCGACGGTAGCGACCACCGGCAACCATGAAGCACTCAGCGAGACCGGCTCGGTAAATCTCTGAGCCAATGGCGTGCGGGCAACCACGGCGCAGCTGCCCGCACGCACGTAAGCGCTGGATTGGTTCGCAGGTCGCTCAAGCCAGCACGGTGTCTGGCTGGCAAACAAACGGAAAGCCTGTGCGCCGGTCCCTGCCGATTATTCAATTTGGATAGGCACGCAATCAGGCCGATAGCCACCGTAGCGCGGAGAAACGCGCCGAGCCAATGCTGCCCGAGCTTAAAAGGCCAAGACCCAAATCCCTGGTGCGCTACGCTTATCCGCGCCCGCCGCTGTTCCTTTTGGAAACGTTTACCTGTGTCCCTGTCGGCGCATGCCTGACCCGTCCTGGAATCTCACGTTGTAACCCTCTGCAAGGCGCCCTATTCTTCACTTCCAGCGCCCTTCGGAGAGGCGCGTAGGGCCCGCATCCGAGATAACAAATCAGCCGGTCCAACAACGGGCAGTATGCCCAACACAGGGGAACAAGGATGAAGAAGTTTGTGTTGGCCGCTTTTATCGCGGCTTCTGTTGCTGCATGTTCCACCAACCCGCCGCTTAACTTTTCGGTTCCAAATGTCGGCGTGTCCGTAAGTAAAGTTGACGCTGAGTTGAAGTCGCTCACGGTCTCGCTGGCCCGCCCGGATGAGGCCAAGGGAAAGATTCCAGCCCAAGCTCAGCACGAAGTGCCTCAGATGTGGGAGAACGCCCTGACCGAGGCACTCAACAAGATGGCGATATTCAGGGATGACTCCCCTCGAAAGCTGAGTCTTTCGGTAAAGATCCTGGCAATCGATGTCCCTTCTTTCGGCGCATCGATGACTACCAAAACCATCGCTCGCTATGAGTTGATTGATCGCGCTGACGGAAGCATCGTCTATACGCAGGACGTAGCTGCCGAAGGCGTTGTGCCGGCCACCTATGCCTTTGCGGGCGTGGTTCGCGCTCGGGAGTCCGTCAGTCGATCCGCCCAGAACAATATCGCCCAATTTCTGCAGGCGCTCGAAACGCTGGACGTCAGCAAGCCGATGTTCCCGACCAAGCAGGAAGGCGCACTGTGAAACGTGCGCTGTTCCTCGTTGCCACCAGCCTGAGCATGGTCGCTTGCGCACCCAATGTTCGCACCGACAGCTATTCGGTAGGCTCGGTTGGCCAAGTGAATCGGACAGTGGCGGCGACGGTGATCAGCGTTCGGACCGTGGCAATCGACGGCACCCGTGGGGGCGGTGCCGCAGCCGGTGCAGCAATGGGCGGGATAGCGGGATCGCAAATGGGGGGAAGCGATGCCGCTGGCGCCATTGGAGCGGTAGGAGGCATTGTCGTGGGCGCCATCGCAGGCGCGGCGATGGAGAAATCTGCCTCCAAAAGCAGCGGACTTGAGTACGTTGTGCAGACCGAGAACGGCAACCTGATGACCGTCGTACAGGGTTCGGACCCCGTTTTCGCGGAAGGCGCGAGCGTTCTGGTGCTCTATGGTTCCCCCTCAAGGATCATCGCGGACCCTCGACGCAAATAACGTCTGGCTGGTGGTGATTCCTTGCCGACGGGCGCACCCCGCTATCGATACCGATGCGGGGTTTTTAGCTTCAGATGTGCAGAGCCAACAATGCGTTACACGCTAAAGCGCTGTGCTGTTCCTCTTCAGATGTGCATCCGCCAATCGAGCATCTCCAGGCTGCCGTCGTTTGTGCACCGCACCGCGGCCGTCACGCCGCTGCCAGGAAAGAAGCTTATGGTGCAGGAGCGCCCTTTGCGCCGGATGTAACGATGAAACACGAAGACGCACGAGCGGATTTGGATGACTTCGCTGCAGAGATGTTGGAGTCGTCCCAGGCGTGGACCCACACAAGACGGCTGGACACGCTGCGCTCCCTGGAGATCCTTTCAAAGAAGGCCCTGCGCGCGATTGCCGGCCTCCCGAACGAAGCCGAGCAACGCAACGACATAACGGCCCTGCAGGACGGGATAAAGCGCATGCTGGCGGCGACCGAGCGGCGCGAAGCGGTCGAATAGCAGTTTCGGTTTTGATGCAATTGCTGCCAGATCGGTTGCCGACCAGCGCGCGTCGAAACTTCCAAGCCAGGCTATTGGAGTAAAACCACCCTGCTTCGCCTTCTTACAGACGGGGCTTGGAAATCTGGCTCCAGTAATTCGACTCTGACCCCTGTTTCACGACGAGGGTATACGGAAGGATTTTCACAGGGCCTAACACCTGAATTACGCCACCTTGCGAAGCGACGTCCGCTTGAATTAATTTTTAGAGGCTATGCTGCGCCATCTAAATACGAGAGCGCATCCACAGCCTGCAAATGCTCCGATCGAAGAGAATGAGATTGCTCCAATAAGGTCGGACGTTGAAAGCGTAACGATGAGGAACCATACGAAGGTAGTAGAGAATCCAATGACTGCGCCTAGAATTGGAGCCATCCAGAAACTGGTAAACCTGCTTTGGAAGAAAATGCGACAGATGAGCCCAAAGATGATGCCACTGAAAAGGGCAGGAATCAGGCCGGAAAGATATGCAACGGACAATAAAAATCCCGCCGCGGAGATGAACCCATCCGTGGCATTAGAAGGTTCTCCGATGCTTTGAATGATAGGGATGGCCAGGTAGGCCAATAGTCCAAGTAGTGGCCCGAGCGATCCGAATATGATTGAGGCTCTTAGTATTGGAGAACTATGAAGAATCACAATAACCCCTAACTACCTGATAGACGGACCCGTGGGTCCGGTTATACGACTTACCTACAAAGGCCGTATGGCAGGCTTTCCCCTTGGTACAGCTCGATCTTAAGGTGACCGAGTCCGGCTAACAAGCCGGCGCAAAGCCGGGCCCAGCGACAGGACAAAGGCACAGTCCCATCGCCAACAATGGTGTTTGAACCGTGGTACTGACCACCCGCCTGGTGTCGCTGACGGGGGCATGCCTGGCCAGTGATGAACCGCAGACGCATCAAGGGGTTTGGACCTGAAACGGCCCGAGATTGGCCCGGCAGGTGGCCGGGCGGGTGCTGGTGCTGAAATGCGGGATTGCCCCGTATTTGGAGATCCACTGGAGGCCTACATGTGGGATTCTCCCGTATGCAGCAAGGGCTTTACCTCCGGCACAGATAAAGCCCTACTCCCCACCCTCTTCAAACCCCACAGCTCTGGCCAGAGCCGATACGAGTAGCCGTCTCGGGTGTAGTGGCGCAGTGGGTTCATCGCATTGCACCAACTGTGCACTTACGAAAAAGCCGGCTCAAGGCCGGCTTTGACGTTAACCCTTAAATATCAGGGTTTTTATGGTGGGCGGTACAGGGATCGAACCTGTGACCCTTGCCGTGTGAAGGCAATGCTCTACCGCTGAGCTAACCGCCCGTGTTGCGAGCCGCTCATTATAGGGGGCTGGACGAACACGTCAACAATTTTCTTCACACGCATTACATCGTGTGGGTCGGCTTGTCCGAGCTGCTGGTGCCGGCCAACAAGGTCTCGATCTTGTTGCGCACGGCTTCGCCATCGACACCGTCAGCCAGCTGTACGCCGATGCCGGCCTGGCGGTTGCCCTGTGCGCCGAGCGGGGTCACCCACACGACTTTGCCGGCCACCGGCAGGCGCTCGCTGGAGTCCGGCAGGGTCAGCAGCAGGAATACCTCGTCGCCGAGGAAGTAACGCTTGGGTGTGGGCACGAAGACGCCACCGTTCTTCACGAACGGCATGTAGGCGCTGTACAGCGCCGCCTTGTCCTTGACCGCCAGCGAAAGGATGCCCTGGCGGGCGTTCATCGCACTCATCGAATAGTCCCCTTGGGTTGCACCTGGTTGGCCGCGCCCCAGGCCAGCAGCAGTTCCACCACGGCCAGATCGGCACGGACGGTGGTACGCAGCAGGTCCCGGGTACGGTTGGCGGCATCGAACCAAGCGGCCAGCTTGTTCAATCGTGCAGGATCGGTCAAGCCGTCTGCGGCTTTCTGCAGGGCCAGGTCCGCTGCGTGGCGCAGGCGCAGGTCGGCATGCTCGTCACCGGTCCAGCGCTGGGCGAGTTCCACGCTGCCGATCTTGCCGGCCAGCAACTGGCCCAGCTCGCTGGCAACCTGCCGGCGCAGGGCCATGCCCTCGCCCTGCAGCCAGCGGTCGGCCAGCGCGGGATGGCCGCGTGCGGCGTCCAGCGCCTCGCGGGCCACGCCTTCGGTATAGCCACGGGCCTGCAGCCAGGCCAGTGCTTCTTCGCGCGGTGGCAGGCGGAACTCCAACCGCTGGCAGCGGCTGCGGATGGTCTGCGGCAGGCGCGCGGGATCGGCGCTGAGCAGCCACAGGTAGCGGCCCGGCGAGGGCTCCTCCAGCGTCTTGAGCAAGGCGTTGCAGGCTGAGCGGTTGATCGCATCGGCCGGGTCCACGATCACTACCTGGGCCACGCCGTACTGCGGGGTAAGCGCCAGCTTCTGCGATATGTCACGGATCTGCTCGATCACGATCTCGGTGCGCAGCTTGTCGCCGGTCTTGTTCGGAATGAACGACACCAGCTGCAGGTCCGGGTGGCTGCCGGCGGCAATCAGCTGGGCATTGCGCTGACGTGCGGCGGCATCGGCGCCGCTGTCCAGCACGTGCGCGGCCAGCGCCAGGGCGACGGCGCGCTTGCCCATGCCAGCCGGCCCACACAACAGCAGGCCATGGCCAAGGCGACCACCATCCAGCGCCGCCACGGTCTGGTCAAAGGCGCGTTGCTGCCAAGGGGCGAAGGCCTCACTCATGCATCTGCTTCCTGTTCCAGCCATTCGGCAACGGCGCGGCGTACCTGGGCGGCAACGCCGGCCTGGTCCTGGCCGGCATCGATCAGGCGGAACCGCTGGGTGTCTTGTTGGGCACGCAGGCGGAACTGCTCGCGCACACGCTGGAAGAAATCGTCCTGCTCGCTCTCGATGCGGTCCGGCCAGAGGTCGCGACCATTGGCGCGGGCGCGGCCGACGGCCACGTCCACGTCCAGCAGCAGGGTCAGGCCGGGCTGCAGCCCGACAGCGCGCTTTTCCAGCTCGGCGATCCATTGCAGGTCCAGGCCACGACCAGCGCCCTGGTAGGCGTAACTGGAATCGGTGAAGCGGTCGCTGATCACATAGGCGCCACGCTGCAAGGCGGGGCGGATCACCTGCCGCACATGCTGCGCGCGCGCCGCGAATACCAACAACAGCTCGGCTTCGGCCGACAGCGGCTCGCCTGCGATTTCTTCGTCGGGCTTCAACACCAGGCCGCGGATGCGCTCGGCCAGCGGCGTACCGCCCGGCTCGCGGGTCAGTACCACCTCATGGCCGCGCTCGCGCAGCAGGTCGCGGATGGCATTGATGGCGGTGGTCTTGCCTGCACCCTCGCCGCCTTCAAGGCTGACGAAATGCGGGTGCCGCAACAACGCTTGGTTCATTGTTCTACTGCCTCTTTCTTCTTGTCGCGCAGCCGCTGCAGGTATTGCGCGACGGCACTGTTGTGCTCGGTGTAGCTGGCCGAGAAAACATGCGCGCCACTGCCATCGCCGACGGCGACGAAGTACAGCGCATCCCCGGGCGCCGGCTTGGCGGCCGCGTGCAATGCATCGCGGCCGGGCATGGCGATCGGCGTCGGTGTCAGCCCGGCGCGGGTATAGGTGTTGTACGGCGTGTCGGTGGTCAGGTGCACCTTGCGGATGTTGCCGTCGTAGGCGCTGCCGATGCCGTAGATCACGGTCGGGTCGGTCTGCAGCCGCATCCCCATCTTCAGGCGGCGGGCAAATACGCCGGCGATCTGCGGCCGCTCGCTGGCCAGGCCGGTCTCCTTCTCGATGATGGAGGCCAGGATGAGCAGCTCGTAGGGCGACTTCAGCGGCAGGTCGGCGCTGCGCTCGTCCCAGGCAGCGGCCAGTTCCTTCTCCATGGCGGCATGGGCACGCTTGAGCACGTCGACATCGCTGTCGCCGCGCTGATAGACGTAAGTCTCGGGCAGGAAGCGGCCTTCCGGGTGCTGGTCCGGGAAACCCAGCGCCGCCATCAGCTCGGTGTCGCTCATGTCGCTGGTCTTGTGCTCCAGCGGCTGGGCGCGCGCTACGGCGGCGCGCAGCTGGCGGATGTTCCAACCCTCGACGATGGTGACCCGGTGCTGCAGCACTTTGCCTTGGCGCATGTTCTGCAACAGCTGGCGCGGGGTCAGTGCCGGGTCCAGCGCGTACTCGCCGACCTTCAGCTTGCCGGCGGCATCCAGCTGCCGTGCCAGCAGCTGCCATTGCACGTCCTCACCTTCGTCGACACCGGCCTGGCGCAGCTTGCGCAGCACGCTGTTGAACGAGTCGCCCGAGGCAATGCTCATGCTCTCGGCGGACGGCGTCAGCGGCGCATCGGCGAAGCTGCCCTGTCGCTGCCACAACCAGGCCGCACCTGCGCCAGCCAGGGCAAGCAGCAACAGCATCACCGCCAGCACCCACAGACATCCGCGCTTGGCACCCGCCATGGTCACCCCGTCTTCAAAGAACCGGTGCGCAGGATACCGCGCTGGCGGTAAACACCGCCAAAAACCGGTTCACTGTTGGGGTTCCAGTGCCCGCAACAGGCCGCGCGCCTTGGCCCGGGTCTCGTCCAGTTCCTTGTCCGGGTCCGAATCAACCACGATGCCGGCGCCGGTACGGAAACTGGCCACCGCGCCCTGCACCTCGGCGGTGCGGATGAGGATGTTCAGGTCCATGTCGCCGTCACGGTTCAGCCAGCCGAAGGCGCCGGTGTAGGCGCCACGTGCGGTCTGTTCCAGCTCGGCGATGATCTCCATGCAGCGCACCTTGGGGCAGCCGGTGATGGTGCCGCCGGGGAAGGTGGCCGCGATCACCTCGCCAGGGGTCACATCCGCGCGTAGCCGCGCGCGCACGTTGCTGACGATGTGATGGACGTGGGCATAGCTTTCCACGGTCATCAGTTCATCGACCTCGACGCTGCCGGGCGCGGCGATACGGCCCAGGTCATTGCGCTCCAGATCGATCAGCATCACGTGCTCGGCGCGTTCCTTGGGATGGCCGACCAGTTCCTGGATGCGTGCGGCATCGTCGTCGCCTTCGAAGCGCGGACGGGTGCCGGCGATCGGGCGGGTCTGCACCACATCACCGTTGACGGAAACCAGCCGCTCCGGCGAGGAGCTGACCACGGCGCGCCCGGCGGCGGTGAACAGGCCGGCGAACGGGGCGGGGTTGGCCGTGCGCAGCCGCGCGTAGAGCGCTTCCGCTGCCAGCGGCGCATCGAACTGTGCCTGCCAGCGGCGCGACAGGTTCACCTGGAACACGTCGCCGGCATGCAGGTAATCGATGACCTTGTGCACGCCGTCGGTGAAGCGTTCGCCGACGTCTTCGTTGATGGCGCTTGGGCCATGCCAATGCGCCAAGGGCGGCAGCAATGCAGCTTCTGTTTGATCGTGCTGGAGCTGGCCGAGCAGGTCGGCGGCGTCGTCTTCGGCGATGGCGATGCAGCGGCCGCTGTCGCGTTCGCGCAGTACCGCTGCCGGGCAGCGCAATGCGACGGCGGCTGGCAGGCCATCCGTGCGCTGCGGCAACTGCAGGATCGGTTCGATCTGTTGGGCCAGCTCGTAATCGAGCAGCAAGGCCCAACCGCCGCGGAACGGGATGTCCGCCTCCATGGGGCTGCGCGGCCGCTGCAGGGCCTGCCAATCGCGGTCAAGTGCGGCGAGGAACGTCCCTTCAACCGGTGCCCCGTCTTCGCGCTGCACGCTGCCATCGGCATTGAGCAGGAGCTGTCCACCGTCGGCGATCAACAGCATGTCCCATTGGCCTTGCTTGCCGGCGGCAGTGGATTCAAGCAGGACCGGATAGCGATGCGGTGCGAGCCGATGCAGCGCCAGCAGGTCGATATCGGCGTGCAGGGGGAGGATGTGCATCGTGGGCCAAAGAGTCGAGGGAGCTGGCGGCTCCCTTCTCCCGCTTGCGGGAGAAGGTGCCCGAAGGGCGGATGAGGGGAGCTTTTAAAGCTTTTGGAGCTTTAGAGCTTCCCTCACCCCAACCCCTCTCCCGCTTGCGGGAGAGGGGCTTTGAGCAAAGCTACAAGCAAGTGCCTCAAGCAAAGCTACAAGCAGCGGCCTTCAAGCAACACCGCAGCGCTGCTTTAGATCCGCTTGAACACCAGCGTGCCGTTGGTGCCGCCGAAGCCGAAGCCGTTCGACATCACCACGTCCACGTCAGCCTTGCGGGCCACGTTCGGCACGTAGTCCAGGTCGCAGCCTTCGCTGGGGTTTTCCAGATTGATCGTCGGCGGGATGATGCCGGTGTTCAGCGCCATCACCGAGAAGATCGCTTCCACGCCGCCCGCTGCACCCAACAGGTGACCGGTCATCGACTTGGTCGAGCTGACCAGCATCTTGTAAGCATGCTCACCGAAGGCGGTCTTCATCGCCATGGTCTCGCCCAGGTCGCCCAGCGGCGTGGAGGTGCCATGTGCGTTGAGGTAGCCCACCTGCTCCGGGGTGACGCCAGCGTCCTTCATTGCAGCAAGCATGCAGCGGGCGGCGCCTTCGCCGTTCTCGCTCGGTGCGGTCATGTGGTACGCGTCGGAGCTTGCACCGAAACCGGCGAGCTCGCAGTAGATCTTGGCGCCGCGCGCCTTGGCGTGTTCGTACTCTTCCAGGATCAGGATGCCGGCACCGTCGCCCAGCACGAAGCCGTCACGGCCCTGGTCCCACGGACGCGAGGCCTTGGTCGGCTCGTCGTTGCGGGTGGACATGGCCTTCATCGCGCAGAAGCCGCCCAGCGCGGTCGGCGAGGAACCACGCTCGGCGCCACCGGCGACCATCACGTCGGCATCGCCGTACTGGATCATGCGCATCGCCGTACCGATGGAATGGTTGGATGTGGCGCAGGCCGACACCGCCGAGAACGACGGACCCTTCAGCCCGGCGATGATGCTCAGCTGGCCCGGCAGCATGTTGATGATGGTCTTGGGCACGTAGAAGGGCGAGATCTTCTTGCCCTCGTGGAACTCGATGGTCTGCTCTTCGATGCCGAGCAGGCCGCCGATGCCGGCGCCGACGATGGCGCCGATGCGCTCGGCGTTGGCGTCGGTGATTTCCAGACCCGAGTCGTGCAGCGCCATGAAGGCGGCACCCAGGCCGTAATGGATGAACGGGTCCATCTTCTTGGCATCCTTGCCACTGACCCGGTACTTGCCGAACAAGGGATTGTCGGCGGTGATGTCGAAGTCCTTGACCTCACCTGCAATTTTGGTGGTGAAACGTTCCAGATAGTTATCTGCAACATTCGTCAACGGGCCAATGCCCGAGCGGCCATTGATGATGCCTTCCCAGCTGCTGGCCAGATCATTGCCCAGCGGCGACACCATGCCCATGCCGGTAACGACGACGCGACGACTCATTGCGGATTCTCCTGGCCCCGCTCACGGGGGGATTGCAGCTTAAAAGCACAGGGCCGCATCAGCGGCCCCATGGATTTGCAACGCGGCGGACGCAAACGCCTGCCGCGCCTTGTCAGGCCTGGATCAGGCCTTGACGTGCGCCTTGACGTAGTCGATGGCAGCCTGGACGGTGCCGATCTTCTCAGCCTCTTCGTCCGGGATTTCGCACTCGAACTCTTCTTCCAGCGCCATCACCAGCTCGACGGTGTCCAGCGAGTCTGCACCCAGGTCATCGACGAACGATGCGCTGGTGGTGACTTCTTCTTCCTTGACGCCAAGCTGCTCAACAACAATCTTCTTGACGCGTTCTTCGATGGTGCTCATTGGATATCGCTCCAGATGGAGTAGTGGTTCAAAAGACGCCAGCCCCCAAGGCTGGCCGTGGGATAGTGTAGTGGAAACCGTCGCGGCAATGTTTTTCAACAAAAAAACCAAAACGATCAACCACTTGGGTGCGGTCCATGCACCACACGCTTACGGCATGTAGAGGCCACCGTTCACGTGGAGGGTTTCGCCGGTGATGTAACTGGCCGACGGACCGGCCAGGAAACCCACCGCCTTGGCGATGTCTGCCGGCTCGCCGAGGCGGCCCAGCGCGACCTGGCCGAGCATCGCCGCCTTGGCGTCCTCGGGCAGATCCTTGGTCATATCGGTGTCGATGAAGCCCGGTGCGACCACGTTGACGGTCACGCCGCGGCTGCCAATTTCCTTGGCCAGCGACTTGGAGAAGGCAATGATGCCGGCCTTGGCCGCGGCGTAATTGGCCTGCCCGGCATTGCCGGTAACGCCGATCACCGATGCGATGTTGATGATGCGGCCCTTGCGCGCCTTCATCATGCCGCGCATCACCGCCTTGGAGGTGCGGTAGACGCTGGTCAGGTTGGTGTCGAGGATGGCCTGCCAGTCCTCGTCCTTCATGCGCATCAGCAGATTGTCGCGGGTGATGCCGGCATTGTTGACCAGGATGGTGATGGCACCGAATTCCTTGCTGACCGCATCGATCAGCGCGTCCACCGCGCCCGGCTCGGTCACGTTCAGGGCACGGCCGTGGCCACCCTGTGCGGCCAGCCGCGCACCGATGGCGGCGGCGCCGTTCTCGGTGGTGGCAGTGCCGATGACGGTCGCGCCCTGCGCGGCCAGTTCGTCGGCGATCGCCGCACCGATGCCCCGGCTGGCGCCGGTGACAAGCGCGATTTCACCCTGCAATGGCTTGCTCATTCGTATTCCTCGTTCGGTCGGTGCCGCCTCGGGCGGCAGCCGGTCAGGGCCGATTGCGGGCTAGGCCCGCAGCCGGCCCGGTGATCAGTTGGCCCACTCTTCCAGCGCACCGGCGAACTCCGCCGGGGTGGCAAGCGCGCGGCCATCAATGCTCTTGTCGATGCGCTTGATCAGGCCGGTCAGCACCTTGCCCGGGCCGCACTCGGCGACACGGGTGACGCCCTGCGCAGCCAGCGCCTGCACGCAGCCGGTCCACTGCACCGGCAGATACAGCTGCTGTACCAGCGCCTGGCGGATCGCATCCACGCCGTCATGAACCTTGCCATCGACGTTCTGCACCACCGGCAGCGACGGCGCAGACCAGCTCAGGCCGGCCATCACTTCGGCCAGACGGTTGGCGGCTTCGCGCATCAAGGGGGTATGCGAGGGCACGCTGACGGCCAGCTTCACCGCCTTGCGCACGCCCTTTTCAGCAAGCAATGCCAGCGCGCGATCCACCGCTACGGCATCGCCACCGATCACGATCTGGCCGGGCGAGTTGTAGTTGGCTGGCACCACCACCTGGCTGCCTGCGGCTTCGGCACAGACGGCCTCGACCACCGCATCCTCGGCACCCAGCACCGCCGCCATTGCACCAACACCGGCCGGGGCCGCGTCCTGCATCAGCTGGCCGCGTAGGCGCACCAGGTGCGCACCGTCGTGCAGCGACAGCGCGCCAGCTGCAACCAGCGCGGTGTACTCGCCCAGGCTATGCCCGGCCAGCACGGCCGGTTTGGCGCCACCCTGTGCATTCCACAGGCGCCATACGGCGATGCTGGCGGCCAACAGGGCCGGCTGGGTGAACTCGGTGCGGTTGAGCTGCTCTTCCGGGCCACCCTGCGACAGCGCCCACAGATCAACCCCGGCGCCGTCGGAGGCTTCGGTAAAGGTTTCACGGATCTGGGGGTGCAATTCAGCCAGTTCAGCCAGCATCCCAATGGATTGCGAGCCTTGGCCGGGGAACACGAAAGCAAGTCGGGAATCAGTCACGCGGTCTTCTGCTGCTTCATTCGAAGCGGGGAATAATAAGCGCGAAAGCGCCCACCCGTCTGTACTGACGCGTATGCAGGGGCGTGGAACGCTGTAGAGCCGAGCCATGCTCGGCAAGCCGGCATTACCGCAGGGAGCGCTGTAGTGCCGAGCCATGCTCGGCAAAGGGCTTTACCGGGAACGCCCCTGCCGAGCATGGCTCGGCACTACATTGGATGGCTGGGCGGAAACAGAAAGGGCAGCCGCTGGCTGCCCTTTCTGCATCTGAATCCGGGAGATCCTTAGTAGCGCAGCAGCGCCGAGCCCCAGGTAAAACCACCACCAAAGGCCTCCAGCAACAGCAGCTGGCCACGCTCGACGCGGCCAGAACGGATCGCTGCATCCAGCGCCAGCGGCACCGAGCCAGCCGAGGTGTTGCCATGCTTGTCCACGGTCACGACGACACGATCCATCGGCATGTCCAGGCGCCGGGCCGTGGCTTCGATAATGCGCAGATTGGCCTGATGCGGGATCAACCAGTCCAGGTCGGCCTTGTCCAGGCCGTTGGCCTGCAGGGTTTCGTCAACCACCGAGTCCAGCGCCTTGACGGCGTACTTGAACACGTCGTTGCCCTTCATGTTGATCTTGCCCGGCTTGTCGAAGCCGACCGACACGCCGATCGGATCCCACAGCAGCTCCTTCTTGCTGCCATCGGCATGCAGGTGGGTGCTGAGGATGCCAGTGTCTTCGTCGGCCTTGAGCACGACGGCGCCCGCGCCATCGCCGAACAGCACGCAGGTGGTGCGATCAGTCCAGTCGACGATACGGGTCAGGGTTTCCGCGCCGATCACCAGCACATGCTTGGCGTCACCGCAGCGGATGAATTTGTCAGCCACACTCAGGGCATACAGGAAGCCCGAGCATGCTGCATTGACGTCGAACGCCGCCGAGCCGGTCGCGCCAAGGCGCGCCTGGATCAAGCAGGCGGTGGACGGGAAAATAAGATCCGGCGTGGTGGTACCCACGACGATCATGTCCAGCTGCGATGCCTCGATGCCTGCAGCTTCCAGCGCGCGCAACGCGGCGTTGTAGCCCAGGTCACCGGTGGTTTCGCCTTCGGCAGCGATATGCCGTTCACGGATACCCGTGCGCGACTCAATCCACTCGTCGGTCGTGTCGACGATCTTGGTCAGATCATCGTTAGTCAACACCTTCTCGGGCAAATAACTACCAGTGCCCGCGATCCGCGAGTAGATCCGCTTGCTCATGCTGTTTCCTGTTGCGCGAAGCCGCCCGAAGGCGGCCCCTGAAGAATCGGTGAAACGGCCACCCCGCAGGCGGGATGGCCGTCACGAATCAATCTTCTTCGACGACCGAGTTCGACTTGGTCGTGATCACCTTCTTGCCGCGGTAGAAACCGTCAGCGGTGATGTGGTGACGCAGATGCACTTCACCGGTGGTCGGATCGGTGGACAGCTGCTTTGCGCTCAGGGCGTCGTGGGCACGACGCTGGCCGCGGCGGGACGGGGTAACACGGGATTTCTGCACAGCCATGGGATTGCTCCAAACTCGGTTTCGTTTGCTTCGTCGTTTAATTGCACAGGACGCCAGCGTCCAGCACTACTCGCTTTCGCCGCAGCCGCCGACGATTACCGGCCGCTATTGTTTCTTCAGCGCCGCCAATGCCGCGAACGGATTGGCCTTGCTCAATTCTTCTTCGGTCGCGGAGAAGTCACGTTCGACTGCCTCGCTCCCCGGCGCCAATGCAACCACCGGCACCGCCAACACCAACTCGTCTTCCACCAGGTCCAGCGGCCGCAGGTTACCGTCTTCCGGCACCAACAACGCTTCGTATTCCTCTGGAAGCGCAGATTCTTCGTCTTCGTCCTTGATCAAGCCCAAGCGCTGCTTGATCGACACCGGCAGCAGGAAACGCTGCATGGTGCGCTGACAGATCAAGGGCAACTCGGTATCGATGGTCAGATCGACATAAGCCACCTGCAATACGCTGTCACGATCGAATTCCAGTGCATAGGTGCACTGCCCTTCGCTATCGGCAAGCAGACCCTGCAGGCGGGTCAATTCGGACAAAGGCGCCTGGCCGTCAAAGCGCCTACGCGCTATGACCATCCGCCAAGCATCCAGCAATTCGGGCACGTTCGCGGACATAAGCTGCAGAATGTTAAGGAGAACCCCGGCCGCTGTCAAACCCGCCAGCGGCGAAACGTTGCCAGACAGGCACCACGGCAGCAGACTGCCCGGCCCGGGACGCCTATTTTTACACATGACCGCACTGATTCTCGCCTCCACCTCCCGATATCGGGCGCAATTGCTGTCCCGGCTCGGGTTGCCGTTCAGTTCCATCGCGCCCTTGGTGGATGAAAGCCCCCTGCCCGCCGAGGCGCCCGCCGCATTGGCGCACCGCCTGGCGATGGCCAAGGCCCAGGCCGTGGCCGCACAGGCCCCGGGTAGCTGGGTCATCGGCTCGGACCAGGTAGCTGAATTGGACGGCCAGCCCCTGGGCAAACCGGGCAGCCGCGATGCCGCCTGTGCGCAGCTGGCCGCAATGTCAGGCAAGCCGGTGCTGTTCCATACCGCGCTATGCCTGGCCAATGGCCAACAGCTGCTGCAGGCCAACGACATCACCCGGGTCCACTTCCGCTCCCTGCAGGCTGGGGAGATCGCCCGCTACATCGACGCCGAGCAGCCACTGGATTGCGCCGGCAGCTTCAAATGCGAAGGTCTGGGCATCAGCCTGTTCGACGCCATCGAGAACAGCGACCCCACCGCCCTGATCGGCTTGCCGCTGATCCAGCTGTCCAAGCTGCTGCGGCAGGCCGGCTTCCGCCTCCCCTGACAACCGCCGGCTCAGCGCAGCGGCTGCAGCCGGCACCATTGGTAGGGGAACTGTCCCTTGCCAATGCTGGAATCCAGCGTGACGCAGGAATCCGGCACCAGCGCCAAGCCATAAGCCGCAAGGCGCGACTGTGCTGCAGTCCGCTCCGCGGCCTCGGCTTCCTTTGCCGTCGTCGGCACGGCCTTGCGTGACACCAGCACGCAGCGCCCTTGTTGCTGCTCCACGTTGGCGCGCAGCCCCTTCACCTTGCGCGCCAGCCAACTCAACGTTGCACAGCCCGGCTCCGTATCCAACCCAAGCGTCGCCACCTTTGCATTCAAGGATGCGAAGCGCGCCGCCAGCCGATCAGAGTTGCCTGGCAACATGGCGAAGTGGTGCGGCCGCTCAGCCAGCATCGTCGCCAACACCGCGCGATAGCCATCTGCCTCGGGGAAATTGGACGCCACCGACGCATAACGCGCCTCTCCAGGCAGCAATGGCACGCGCCAGGCCTGCGGCTCCCCGCCCACCAGCAGGACCACGCTCTGCGCAGGCGCGGGCATGGCCGGCGACTGCACGCCAAACGCGCGCGAAGCCCAGGATTCATGGCCCCAATCGCCCCGCCCCGCCAGCGATACCAGCACACACAGCGCTACCAGCCAGGCCGCCGCACGCACGCCGCGCGGCGAAGACCACAGGCGGACACAGGCGCACCACAGCAGCAACGGCGCCAGCAGTTCCAACGCGGACAGATAGCGATGGATGCTGAAGACCAGCTGCCAAAGAACGTAGGACACCAGCACGAAGACGGTAACCGCACGCAACGCAGGACCACCCACAGCGGCCTGCGCCGGCGACCGGCGCAGTGCCGCCCGCCCCAGCAGGGCAAGCCCGGCCACAAACAGCAACGGCCACACCAATTGCACCAGTGAAATTTCGCTGACCCGCTTCGGGTCCGCAGTGAACAGCAAGGGCCACAGCAGATGCTCCTTCAAGCCCTGCGGCAGCCAACGGGTATCGGCCACTGCCCCTTGCAGTGCCAATGGCGACTGGAACCAGGCATTGAACTGCGGCAGCAGGGGGTTGCCGTGGACCTGCCACAGCTGCCAATACCACCAGCCGGCTGCAAGCACGGCAACCAGCAGCGCCGCACCCGCCACCACCACCAGCGCCAGCAGGCGCTGCGGCCAGCGCCCGCCCGCGGACAGAACCGCCGCTGCCACACCAACCGCATAGATCGCATTGGTCAATTTCAGCGCGACCGCAAAACCCAGCAACGCACCGGCAAATACCCAACTGCGCCAGTGATTCGCACCGTCCTCACCGGCCTGCGCACGCAGCACCACCCACAGGCTCGCCAACACGAACAGCGCCGTGCTGTTGTCGGCCATGGTGTTGCCAAACTCGGACAACACCGAGGCCATGCCCAAACCCGCCAGGCCCAGCAGCGGCGCCAGCCAGGTCCGCTCCGGCCGGCCCTTGAGCACCAGCCACGCAATACCTGCAACCGGAACGAACAAAAGACCGTGCAACGCACCCATCAGGAACCCGGCCAGCGGCGCCGGCAACTTCATCAGCAACAGGTACTGGGCGACATCAAGCAGGGGACTGAAATAGGACTGCATCTGCGCCGCAGCCAGATCCAGCTGCAAGCGCCCGTGCAGGGCGGCATAGCCGTTGTAGAGGTGGTAGTTGCGCAGATCCCAGTTGGAGTCCTGGCCAAGCCACAGCGACAGGCAGCCACCGAGTACCGCGACCAGCAGCGCCGCCGCCACCCTGTTGGCCTGCGAGCTGAAGGCAAAACGGCGCCTCGCGCCCTCCTTGCAGCGTGCCAGCACGCCTGGCCCGGCAATCTTCCCCTGATTCATTCACCGCTCTCCATGCTGCAACCCTTGTTGACCACGTGCGCTACGCCCGGGAGGTGCCAAAAAGCCACGTCCCGACAACCAGCACTTGCCCCGCCAAAATTCCCGCGCAACCCGCGCTGTCGCCGCCACATGACAGCACGCACACCGCCACTGCCACGGCGGGGTGCGCCATTGTTACTGCTCACCTACGGTCTGCGCGCTTGGCGCTGACCGGATTCAGCGCTCGACGACGAAGGGCTGCTCCGCCCAGGTTTCCACGCTGCCATCGTTCCCGTGCAGGCGCAGGCCCAGCCAATGTTTGCCCGGCGCGAGTCCGCGGGTATCCAACTGCGCATCAAACCCGACCTTGGGATGTTGCGGATCATTGGTCTGCGGCCAGGACGGCCTGATGTCGAAGCTTCGACCATAGACGGCATCACCCACACTGCGCCCATCCACCAGCAGCTCAACGCGCGACAGGCCAACACCATCCTTGAAGGCCCAGCCGTTCACTTGCAGCGTCTCACCCACCTTGTCGCCGGACGACGGTCCATCCACCCAGGCCATGGCCGGGGCAACACACGGCCCTTGCTGCTTCTGCGCCGGAAGGCGGAACAGCAGGAAGCGCTGGAACCCATGATCCAGCGACACCACGCGCGGCGGCGGCAACGGACCGACCAGCTCGCAGACCTTGTGGTAGCGCGCGAGCAGATCCTTGTAACGGACATCACCGGGCGCCAGTACCAGCAACTGCGGCTTGTTGCGGCTGCCGTCGCTGATCAGCCCCCAAAGCGCAAGCTGCGCTGTGCGCCCATGGCGATCGTTGAGCTGGTGCGGCAACACCCGGATCGATGCGTCATCCAGCCGGAACCCCAACTCGGCGCCAACCTTGAAGCTGCCCGCCAATACCTCGGTGTCCTCGGGCATCTGCGCCAACTCGTCCCTGACCGCATCGGCCAACGGCTGCCAACCGGCAAAGTTGCGGGGGTAATATTTGCTGCCTGCCATCTGTTCACGCAGCGAAGGCGTTGCAGCCATCAGGTAATAGCCGAATGCGCACGCCAGGCCCACGGAAGCCACCACCCATACTGATCGGCGCCAGAACCGCGACCAGTGGTTCAGGGCCAAGGGCACCGACACCAACAAGGCCAGGTAACCTGGCAGCGGCCAATGAAAGCTGATCCGCTCCACATCGGTGAAGAAGCCGAACAGGAAAATCAGCAGCGTCGAGGTAGCGCCAACCAGTGCGAAGTACCGCAGCTGCACGTGATGAAAGCCGCGCACACGGTGCCGCAGGCCGGCGTAAGCCACACCGATCATTGCCACGAACAGCAGCGGCGTCACCATCATCGGCTGGATCAGCAGGAACAGCAGGCCCTCGCCCTGGAACTCCCAGGGGTGCCGCTCGATCAACTGGAACTTCAGGCCTGCGTCCTGGTTGCCAAGGTTCCATGCCAGCAGCGGCAACCAGGCCACGATGCCGACGGTCAGGGCAATCCAGACCCTGGGATCGCGCAGCATGCGCCGCCCCTCGGGCAGCAGCAGCAAGGCAATGAACCCGACGACAATCACGCCGATGAAGCGGTAATGACTCAAGCCCCCGATCAGCAGGCCCACGGCCAACATCAGTGCGCTGCCCGCATCGACATTGCGCAACAAGCGCGCACCGGCATCCAGGCAGAGCAACGCGGCAATGGCCATGGGCACATCCGGTACCGCCAGGATGCCCAGGGTCGCCGACAACGGCATCAGCAGTGCCAGCGCGCCAGCCTGCCAACCCACGCGCGACCCAAACCAACGGGTGGCAATGGCCGCCACCATCCACGGTAGGATCGCCCCCAGTACCAGGAACGGCAGGCGCACGCCCAGGCGATGGTTGCCCAGTATCTCCACCCCCAGCCGCGTCAACCAGGCGGTAAGCCCGGGCAGATCGGAGTACGCCGCGGCCAGGTGCTGGCCTTCCTGCCAATAGAATGCTTCGTCCACAAACAGCGGCAATTGCGCTGCAATCAGCGCCTTGGCCGCCGTCACCAGCGTCCAAAGCACCAAAAACGTGATGTATGCGCGCTGCTCGCCCCTGATTGCCACTTACACTCCTTTCAATCCTGATAACGAGATATCTGATGACGGTAACGCCAAGCGGAATGCTAACCGAAGTGACGTTGCAGTCCTTGGGCAGGGCCCAGAATCAGGTAAATACTCTTGTGCTGGGCAAGTCCCAGGAAGTCAGGCTGGCATTCGTCGCATTGCTGTCCGGCGGGCATCTTCTTATCGAGGACCTGCCGGGGCTGGGTAAAACCACGCTGGCCCACGCGATGGCCTCCAGCCTCGGCCTGCAGTTCCAGCGCATCCAGTTCACCTCGGACCTGCTGCCGGCCGACGTCCTGGGCGTCTCGGTCTACGAGGCCGGCAGCCGCAGCTTCCAGTTCCATCCGGGGCCGGTGTTCTGCAACCTGCTGCTTGCCGATGAGATCAACCGCGCGCCACCGCGCACGCAGAGCGCCCTGCTCGAGGCGATGGCCGAACAGCAAGTGACGCTCGACGGGGTGACCCACGTGCTGCCGGAGCCGTTCTTCGTCATCGCCACGCAGAACCCGGTGGACCTGTCCGGCACATTCCCCCTGCCCGACTCCCAGTTGGACCGCTTCCTGCTGCGCCTGACCCTGGGCTACCCCAATCCGGAAGCCGAGCGCGCCCTGCTCGGCGGCACCGACCGCCGCGCCCTGATCGCGCAGGCTGCGCCCTGCCTGTCCGATCAGGATGTATGCCAGCTACGCGACGCCGTCACCCAGGTCCACGCCAGCGATGCACTGATCGATTACGTGCAAGCCCTGCTCACCCGCAGCCGCCAACACCCCGGCGTGCGCGTCGGCCTGTCGCCACGCGCGGGCATCGCGCTGCTGCGCGCAGCCAAGGCACACGCGCTGTTGCTGGGCCGTCACCATGTGGTGCCTGAAGACGTGCAGGCCTTGTTCATCGCCGTGGCGGGGCACCGATTGGTGGCCGAAGCCGAATCCTCTTCCGGCCCCGAACTGGCCCGCGCCATCCTGCATACCGTACCGGTGGACTGAGCCCATGCGCTTGCGCCAACGCTGGCGATCGCTGGAGCTGCTTGCCCGGCCCCGTCAGCCCGAAGCCCTGCCGGTCCACCTGGACCGGCGCCGCATCTACGTACTGCCTACCCGCTTCGGCCTGTTCTTTGCCGGCTTGCTGGCAGTGATGTTGCTGGGTGCCTTGAACTACAACAACAACCCGGCGTTGTTGCTGGCGCTGCTGTTGGCGGCGACAGCCCTGGCCAGTGCCGTACATGCACACCTGCAGCTTTCCGGCCTGCAGCTGCAGGCGCTGTCGGCCGAACCCGTGGCAGCCGGGCATCCGATCCGCTTACGCCTTGCGTTGGCCCGTGGCGATGGCCGAGTCCGGCGCGGCCTGCACCTGCAGTGCGAAGACAGCCAGACGCGCGCCTCGCTCGAACACGATGCCCAGGTCGAAACCGACTTACTGTTGCCCACCCACCACCGTGGCTGGCTGCCCTTGCCACGCATCCGCATCGACACCACCCAACCGCTCGGCCTGGTGCGGGCGTGGGCCTGGTTCTGGCCAGACACCTCGTTGCTGGTCTACCCGGCACCGGAAGCCAATGCGCCGCCCTTGCCGGATGCCGGCAGCGCCAGCAACCGTACCCGCGTGCACCCACAGGGTGAGGAACTGCAGCAGCTGCGCCCGTACCGACAGGGTGATGCACGCCGCAGCATCGCCTGGAAGCATTCGGCGCGGCGCGACGAGCTGCTCGTGCGCGAATACGAGCGTCCGCAAGGCGCCGAGTTGCTATTGGACTGGCGAGAGCTGCACGGGCTGCCACACGAACGGCGCATCGCCCGGCTTGCACGCTGGGTGGAATACGCCGAGCGCGAGGGGCGGCGCTATCAGCTGCGCCTGCCCGGGCAGCCGCTACTTGGCCCGTCCGCCGGCGACCTGCATCGCCACCAGTGCCTGCGCGCATTGGCCTTGATGCCTGCCGCATGAACGCAGCCGACACCGCACTCCCCCGCCGCGACACCCGCATCTGGTCGTTATTGGCGGCCGCGTTGGCACTGTTGCCCCTGCTGCTGCAACTGCCCGGCATGCTTGCCTTGACCATCGGCACGCTGGCCGTGCTCGTCACCGCCTGGTCGCAGCGCCGTACCCTGCCGGGACCGATCAAGTTGCTGCTGATCGCCGGCATGTTCGTCGCCATCTATTGGCAGATGGGGGCTGGACTGGGGCGTGACAGTGGCTGCGCCCTGCTCGCGGCCATGCTGGCGATCAAGCCAGCGGAACTGCGCAGCTTCCGCGACGCACGCAGCCTGGTGGGCTTTGCCTTGTTCGCGCCGTTCGCTGCGTTCCTGCTGGATCAGGGGCCGGCCAGCTGGGCACTGTCCCTGACCGCCGTGGTTGCCGCATTGCTGGCACTGCAGCGCATCAGCGACGATCAGGCCGGCGTGGCAGCGCCACCGCTGCGCCAGCAACTGCGCGCGGTGGGACGGCTGTTGGTGCTGGCACTGCCCTTGGCGATGGCAGGGTTCTGGCTGTTGCCGCGCTTGCCCACGCCGCTCTGGGGCACGCCCGAGCGCTCGCTCAGCCGCCCGGGCTTGTCCGACACCATGGAGCCAGGCGGCTGGGGCGAGTTGATGGCCGATGACAGCCCCGCGCTGCGGGTGCAGTTCTTCGGTCCGGTCCCTGCACCGGACCAGCGCTATTGGCGCGGCCCGGTGTTGACCCGCTTCGATGGTCGCAGTTGGTCGCGCATCGGTAACCGCCGACAAAGCGCTCCTGCCGGTTTCACCGCAGGTCCGCAACGCTGGGACTACCAGATCGAATACGAGGCCACGGATCACCGCGACCTGGTGGCACTGGACCTGCCCCTGGCGGCACCGCCGGCCGCCCACCTGGACAGCGATTACAGCCTGAGCAGCGAGCGCCCGCTCAACGCGCTCAGCATCTGGCGCCTGCAATCCGCCGCACCCCGCCAGTTCCAGAGCCAGCTCTCGCCGACGCAACGCCAACAAGCACTGCAACTCCCGAAAGGCTTCAACCCGCGCACCCTGCAGTTGGCCCAGCAATGGCGCACGCAGGCCGGCAACGACGATGCCGCCATCGTCCAACGCAGCCTGGAATGGATCCATCGCGAGTTCGCCTACACCCTGGTCACGCCCCTGCCCGGCCGGCACAGCGTGGATGAGTTCCTGTTCGATCAGAAGGCCGGCTACTGCGAGCACTTCAGCGGCGCCTTCGTGGTGCTGATGCGTGCCGCCGGCATTCCCGCGCGCGTGGTCACCGGCTATGCCGGCGGGGTGCGCAACCCCTATGGCGACTATTGGGTGGTGCGGCGCATGGATGCACACGCTTGGGCGGAAGCCTGGTTGCCCGGCCGTGGCTGGGTGCGCGTTGACCCCACCGCCGCCGTCGCGCCCGAGCGCATCTACGACACCCTGGAAGATCGCCTGGGCGCCAACATCGGCAACGCTGGCCTGGACCTGGCCGGGCGCTGGACCGGGCTGTTGCAGTATGGCGACTACCTGCGCCGCGGCTGGAACAACGCGGTGCTGTCATTCGACGCACAACGCCAGTCGCAACTGTTGCGCGCCTTCGGCGTTGCCAAGCTGAGTCCCTCCCAACTGGTGGCCCTGTTTGCCACCTTTGCTATTGCCACGCTGGGGCTGATGGCCTGGCTGCTGGCCCGGGGCGAACGTCAACGCGATCCCTTGCTGCGCGCCTGGCACCGCGTGGGGCAGCGCTACGCCCGCCTTGGCCTGGCCCGCGAACCGGCCGAAACCGCTATCAATTGGGCCCACAGGGTGGAACTTCAGCTGCCTGACTGCGGTCTATCAGCACTCAGCCAGCGTTTCAGTGACGCGAGATACGCTGGCGGCCTGACGGATGACGATTCATTATTGACAGACCTGCGCAGGCATCGTCCGAAACCCGGAGCACGACCATGAACACCCGCATCCTCTTCATCGCTGCCACCAGCCTCGCGCTGGCCGCCTGTGCCACGGCCCCCAAGCCCCTGCAAGGCCAGTTCAACCCGGTTTCGCCGCGCGACGCGGTTGCCCAGAAGCAGACCGGCGCGCCGGTGCGCTGGGGCGGTCGCATCATTGAAACCGTGCCGGGCCAGGGCGAAACCTGCTTCCAGATGATTGCCCGCCCGCTCAATGGCAGTGGCCGCCCGAGCACCACCTCGTCCGATGCCAGCGACGGCCGCTTCCTGGCCTGCCGCGCCGGCTTCTACGATCCGGCCGTGTTCGAACCGGGCCGCGACGTGACCTTCATCGGCCGCATCGATGGTTACCAGACCACCAAGATCGGCGAGTACGACTACCCGCTGCCCAAGGTCAACGCCGACGTGGTGTACCTGTGGCCGGTGCAGCGTGAAGTTGAAGTAGTGCCGGCCTACCCCTACGGCCCGTGGGGCCCGGGTTGGGGGCCGCGCTGGGGCTGGGGCTACCGCGGTTGGTGGTAAGCCCGGCCAGAACAGAAAACAGAACGCCGCCCAAGGGCGGCGTTTTTGTTCCCGGCGTGCGGGGAATTTTTCAGGCGCCGAAATGGCCCAGCGCTGCACCTGCCAGCAGGTGCAGGTGGATATGGAACACGGTCTGGCCCGCGTCCTCACGGCAGTTCATCACGATGCGGTAGCCGTTCTCGGCAAAGCCTTCCTGGCGCGCATAAGCGGCCGCCGCCAAGGCCAGCTTGCCGATCAGGTGTGCCTGCGCCGGCTGCAGATCGTCCAAGGTGGGGATGACTTCGTTCTTCGGGATGAAAAGCACATGCACCGGCGCCTGCGGTGCGATGTCCTTGAAGCCCAGCACTTCATCGTCTTCATAGACGATGCTGGCGGGAATTTCGCGACGGATGATCTTGCCGAAAATCGTATCGGTCATGTGGGGGCTCGCTGCGGTGAACAAGCTACAGCTTAGCGCCCCGTCGGCGTTTATTCGCCTACTTCGCTGCGGCTGCCAAACGCATGCGACAAGGTGCCGCGATCAACGTATTCCAACTCGCCGCCCAACGGCAGCCCCTGCGCCAACCGGCTGGGACGGACCTTGTTGCGACGGGCCAGCTGCGCCAGGTAATGCGCGGTGGCCTCGCCCTCCACCGTGGAATTGGTGGCAATGATCAATTCGGTGACTTCGCCCTGCCCCAGCCGCGCTTCCAGCTGGTCCAGGCCAAGCTCGCGCGGACCAATGCCGTCCAGCGGCGACAAGCGCCCCTGCAGCACGTAGTACACACCGCGATAGCTGGTGGCATGCTCGATCGCCAAACGGTCGGCCGGTGATTCGATCACGCACAGCATCTGCCGCTCGCGGCTGCTGCTGGCGCAGATCGGGCACAACTCGGTCTCGCTGAAATCACGGCACTGCGCGCAATGGCCGATCTTCTCAATGGCCTGGGCCAATACCTCGGACAGCCGCTGGCCGCCGTCACGCGCACGCTCAAGCACGTGGTAGGCCATGCGCTGCGCGGTCTTCTGGCCGACGCCCGGCAACACCCGGAAGGCTTCGATCAGTTGTTCCAGCAGCGGCAGGCTCATTGCATCGGTTCCAGGTCAAAACAAGCGCGCGAAGCCCAAGGGCTTCGCGGCGCAGGATGTGGGTGCACCGGGCGAGGCCGGTGCAGCACCATCAGAACGGCAGCTTCATGCCCGGGGGCAGCTTCATGCCAGCCGTGGCAGCGCCCATGCGGCTCTGCGATTCGGCATCGATCTTGTTGGAGGCATCGTTGAAGGCTGCTGCGATCAGGTCTTCAGCCATTTCCGGATCGGCCAGCACCGACGGATCGATGCGTACCTTGCGGCACTCCTTGGTGCCGGTCAGCGTGACGCTGACCATGCCACCACCGGCGCTACCGGTGACTTCCAGCTTGCCGAGTTCTTCCTGGGCCTTCTGCAGGTTTTCCTGCATTTTCTGGGCCTGTTGCATCATCTGGGCGATATTGCCGCGCATGGTTCTTACTCTTTGAAAGGACGGATGGAATCGGCCACGACCCGTGCACCCTGCTGCAGCAGCTGCTGCACCTGGGGGTCGGCCATGAAAACAGCTTCGGCCGCTTGCTGCTGTTCACCGCGCTGACGATCAGCGCGCTCGTGCAACGTCTCGGCCTGGACGTTGCCGGTTTCAATGACGATCCGGGGCGTGCTGCCCAGCGCCTGCGACAGCGCCTGCGCCAATGCCTGCAAGGCACGCTCGGACTGCAGGTATTCAAAGCCCGGCAACAAGGCCAGGCGCAGCACGCCCTGCTGGTAACTGACAAACGCCGCGTTGGCGGCAAGCTCACGCGACGGACCGGTCAGGCCGCTGTCGGCGACCAGATCCAGCCACTGCTCGGCATCAGCCAGCGCTCGACCACCCGGCGACGGTGCCGTCGGTTCGATGGCGATACCACTGGGACGCACGGGCGGCTGCGGCGCAGGCGCAGGCCTTGCGATTTCGGCAGGCGCGTCCTGCATTTCAGGCGACGCCATTTCCGCCGCCATCGCTTCATCACGCGCATTGGCTTCAGCGGCTTCAACAGCCCAGGGCGGCAAATCATCAGCACTGGCTTCAGGCCTGCTGGCTTGCACCGGCGCCGGGGGCGCTACCTGTGCCGGGGCCGGCACGGGCTCGGGAGCGCGAGGCGCGGACGGCGTCGGGGCCGCCACGGGCGCGATCGGCGCCACTGCAGCGGGCGGTAAAGTTTGCTCAACGGGCTGGGCAGCTGGCGCCGCCGATGGGGCGGCAGCAGGCGTCGAAGCTGGCGCAGCACTGACACCTGCGCCAGTCCCGGCCGCCGGTGCAGCGCCTTCCGGCACCGCAGGCACGGCGCCGGCCGGGCGGAAGGCCAGCATGCGCAGCACCGTCATTTCAAAGCCGGCACGCGGGCTGGGCGCCAGGTGCAGATCGCGGCGCCCACCCAGGGCCATCTGGTACCAGAGCTGCACCACTTCCGGGCGCAGGCGCTGGGCAAAGGCCACCGCGTCGACACCCTCGCCCGGCACCGCCGTGCCAGGCACCAACTGCTGCACCTGGATGCGGTGCAGGCCTTCGGCCAACGCATCCAGCACGCCGCTCCAATCCGGCGAAAAGTCGGCCAGCGTGGCCACCACCTGCAACAGGCGTGCACCCTCGCCATCGGCCAGCGCGTCCAGCATGGCCGCAACCTGGGTACGGTCGACCGTACCCAACATCGCGCGTACCACGTCATCGCGCAGCGCGCCGCCGGCATAGGCAATGGACTGGTCCAGCAGCGACAAGCCGTCACGCAGCGAACCATCGGCCGCGCGCGCCAGCTGCACGAGTGCGCTGTCGTCGAACTCGATCTGCTCGGCGGTCATGATCCGGGTCATCTGGCCGTGGATCTGCTCCTCGTCCAAGCGCTTGAGGTTGAACTGCAGGCAGCGGCTGAGCACGGTGACCGGCAGCTTCTGCGGGTCGGTGGTGGCCAGCAGGAACTTCACGTGCTCCGGCGGTTCTTCCAGCGTCTTCAGCAGCGCATTGAACGCCGCTTTGGAGAGCATGTGCACTTCGTCGATCAGGTAAACCTTGTACTGCCCGCGCGAGGGCATGTACTGGGCGTTCTCGATCACCTCACGCACGTCATCGACGCCGGTATTGGACGCGGCATCGATTTCCAGCAGGTCGATATAGCGGCCCGCATCGATGTCCAGGCAGGCCCGGCACTGACCGCAGGGGTCGGCACTGGTGCCCTGCTCGCAGTTCAGCGACTTGGCGAAGATACGGGCAATGGTGGTCTTGCCGACACCCCGGGTGCCGGTAAACAGGAAGGCGTGGTGGACGCGGCCACTGTCGAGCGCATTGCTGAGCGCACGGACCACGTGCTCCTGGCCCACCAGCTCGGCAAAACGCTTCGGACGCCACTTGCGGGCAAGGACGAGATAGGACATCAGGCAACCGTCTTCATCTGAAGCCCCATTGTGCCATGGCCGACCTGTCCGCCAGCACCCTGTTCAGAGGGTGCTTGTGGCCGGCGCCCAGTCACTATAGAATCTGCGCCCCTGCTGAGGCATTACAGCGGCAGGATCCGGAGAGGTGTCCGAGTGGTTGAAGGAGCACGCCTGGAAAGTGTGTAAGCGTCTAAACCGCGCTTCGGGGGTTCGAATCCCCCTCTCTCCGCCAGATAACTGAAAAAGCCGTCCCTTGTGGGCGGCTTTTTCAGTTATTGGACGGAAAGCATGGGCGATGAGAACTCCAACGGGTTCGACCGCCGGCGTAGCCGGTGGGACGGCGCAGCCGCCCGAAGGGTGAAGGTGCGTAGCACCGAATCAATCCCCCTCTCTCCGCCAGATAAAAAGAAAAGGCCGCCCATTGGGTGGCCTTTTCTTTTTATTCGGGGGAAAGCATGGGCGATGAGAGCCCCAATGGGTTCGACCGCCGGCGCAGCCGGTGGGACGGCGCAGCCGCCCGAAGGGTGAAGGTGCGAAGCACCAAATCAATCCCCCTCTCTCCGCCAGATAACTGAAAAAGCCGTCCCTTGTGGGCGGCTTTTTCAGTTATTGGACGGAAAGCATGGGCGATGAGAACTCCAACGGGTTCGACCGCCGGCACAGCCGGTGGGAGGCCATCAGCGCATCGTCACCCTCGGTCAGGTGTCCACTAAAAGCTGGGAACTCCACATGTTGAATCTTTACTTCACCATCGAATAGAAACCGCGCAAGCATTCTGCTTTTAGATCGTAATTTTGGGCCCCTGTTCCTGCTGGGCTTTCTGATGCTGGGTTTGTTCCAGCGCCTGTTGACGCACCTGGTCCTGCTTAATGACCTCGGCCTGCTGCAGGTTCTGCTCCGCCGGCTGCTGGGACGCTTCTCGTCCGTCTACATGAGCATGGAAGAAAGGGCCTTTCTCTCCGAACGGGGCATAGACCGCAAACACGTTCTCAGCCCCATCCTTGCCCAGCCCGCCGGTGACCTTGTCGACCCGTTTCAGTAACGGGTCGTCAATCTGTTGCTTGTAGAGCGCGGCACTGACGTTCCTGCTCTCTTCGTCGTTCCAGTTGTCCGTGCCACGCACCCAGGAATGGATCTGCTGGTAGGTCGAGTGGTCTGGGTGAGCAGGGTTGTCCGCCAGCATGGGACCCGACAACGCCTTCTCCTGTGCGGGTTCGGCCTCCTGCTCCTTGCTGCGCCCTGGCCCGGTCACCGACACCGCACCCAGCGTCGGCACGTGTGCTATGGCGGGCTGGTCCAGCTCGGCCTTGGCCTGGCGCAGTTCTTCAGAGGTGGTCAACGCGACTTGGTGGGCCACCCCGTCTTGGCCAACTTGATAGTGCGCAATCGGACTGTCATAGCCGTATTGCCCCTGCTCGTTTGGCTTCAGCTGCTGCATCGTCGGGCCGGCAAGGCCTTCGGTCTGCTTTGTGCGCTGCGTGGCCAGCTCCACGGCCTGAAGATTGTTCTCTTGGGCGTTGAGGTCGACGCCCGCGGCCCGGTAGCGATGCAGGAGCTCGTTGTGCTCCATTTGCGCGGGCGTGGGCGCTGGCCGCGATTGGATGGCCGCCAAGTTCTCCTGAGCACGCTCCATGGACGGCTGGCGCATCTGGTTGGTGAGCTCAAGTTCCACCGTTAGGTTGCCGGTGGCCATCCCGTCCTTGCCGGTCCACTGCCCAGCCTCATTGCGCTTGTAGGTCTGACCGTCGTGGCCTTGCACCCGGTCCTGCTGCGCACGAGCACTTTTGACGGCTGCAGGAACGCCCACACCGTAGTCCTGCGCGCGCTGGGCGGTGTGGTTCTCTAGATAGGACTGGGCGATGGCCTCGCGGCCGGTCGAGATGTTGTTCTCGATGAGGGCCAAGGCCTCTTGGTTCAGTCGCTGGGTTTGCTCCGGGGTAGCGGTCTGCGGCTCGTAGACGCCCCGGTCGTTTGCACCCGCCACACCGGTCTTGACCTGACGCTCCCAGGACTCGGTAGCCGGATTCCGCTGCCAGTTCTGGTTGTCCAGCCCTGTCTGGTCGGCAGGCTTGGCCGGGAGGTTGAAGGGATCCTGCGGCGGCGGTGCCTTGCCCAGCGCCAGCTCGGCAGCCTTGGCATTGGACATGGCGCCCAACTCTTGGGACTTGGCGTAGCTGGCACCCACAGGTGCTTGGCTAGGAGCGTCTTGCCCTTCCGCACCACGTTCGAAAGCACCTTGGCGCTGCCAATCCCGGCCATTGAACTGCCAATCGGTTCCCGACTTGTCGGTCTGGTGATAGATCGTCCGGTTGTCCAACAAGTCAGCACCCTTGTCGAACGCCTTGCTCATCAAGACAGCGTCGCCGACCACCAAGGCAGCTGGCACGAACCCTCCGCTGCTACCCAGTGCTGCGGCCGTTGACGCACCACCTGCCCAGCCGCCCGCGTTGCGGGCGATGGCGTGCTGAACCTCCGACTGGGCGGCCGTCGTGTTGCCCTGCTCCATCAATGCCGATGCGGTGCGCGCGGTCATGACGGCATCCGCGCCGGTGGTCAGGAGTCCGCCGGCACGCGTCAGGCCCCGAGCAGAGGCCTCGCCCATCAACAGTTGCATTGCAACATCACCGCGCTGCCCGCGCGGCACACGGAGGTTTTGTGCGGCTTCCTCTCCCAGAGTTTGCTCGACCTTGAGGATACCCTGCTCTGACAGCACCACACGTCCATCGTGATGGGCATTGGCAATAGCGAGCGATAGCCCACTTCGTTGCAACGTTGGATTCCCGCCGCGCGCAATGGCCGTATTGCTGACCTGGATCTGATCAAGCGCGGTGACAATGCGGGACTCGGAGTTCGCCACACCTCCCCAGCTGTGATCCACTCCCGTGAAAGCTTTCAGGGCGTCGATTTGCTGAGCGTGGGTTTGGTGGTAGCCCGGGGTGTCACGGAAAAAGCTCTGGACTTTCGCGCTCACTTGCAAGGGCGTAAGCCCCACTGGCGTGTTTGTGTTCAAGTCGCCATTGATCAAGCCGACCTTGATGGTGTCGCGCAATTGGTCCACGCGTTGGGCAACGCGATCCAGCGCTTCGGGGTCACCACGCAAGGCGGCGCGACCATCCCGAGTTGCCTGGAGGTCGTCCAAGCGCTCAATCACTCCGTCCTGATAAGCCCCAAGGGGTCCGCCGCTGTGCGGCGTAATGTCCAACGCCTTCGCGAACTGCGGATCGGACGGCAAGAACAGGCGGTTCTCTGGAGCGTGAATATCGAACCGGCCCGTCTCTTGAAGCTTCGCAAGCAACTCGCTGTTCTTGAGCGTCTGCTGTTCGATGTTGTGGTGATCTTGAAAAAGCGTCCGATAGTTCGGCATGACTCAGGCTCCTTCCTGTTTGCTTGCGGCTCGCTTCAACGGTTCACTACGTCGTAGAACCAGAGGCCATCCGACTGGCCTTCATTGCCGATCCCCGCCGCCTCAACAGCATCCTTGAACACCCGATCGCAAAAAACACCGCCATGGAAGGGAAGCCTGAAAACGTGCGCCTCTCCAAGCACGTCACGCTTGAAAGCCAAACGACTCCCACCGGCCAAGCTGTAATACTTCCCGTCCTCGTAGTCATCGCTGATCTTGATGTCGAGTTCGGACGCGTCCTCGTCCAAGGCTTCCAACGTGCGAACAACATCGCAGAGGAAGACCGTCGGCCCTTTGGAGCCATCGGCCAGCCGATAGTCGACGTCAGCGAAAACGAAGGCATCCGAGTCCACGGACTCCATCACCTTGCGGAGCCGTTGGGAGACCAACCAGTAGCCACTGAAGCCCCCCTCCAGGTCCTGCGGCAACTCCCCTTCGCTGGGGATATAGACCAAGCGCGGAGTCTCGCGCAACGGTGGAAACCCACCCTCGTCCGGCTTCAAGATGAGCCGCGGAGGCGACCGCAATGCCTTCTCGTTCTCAAAGACCACGCCATGGCCTTTTCCGCCTCGGCGGGCATCAGGACGCAACTGGAAGAACTCACCGACCTTAGGTTCGTTGATTGTCTTCGTTTCCATGTATCTGTTCTCCTCCATGCGGGTGTCAACCCATTGCTCTGCCCATGAGTCTACCGCCCTACCCTTCGCCATGGACAGCTGAGCGCGGCCGTTGAATCGCCCAGGATTTCGTAGACACCTCGCAGCCATAAACTATGGCTTAGGCGGAGGTGTTTATGAGTACGAAACGTTACACGGATGAGTTCAAGATCGAGGCAGTTCGGCAAATTGCCGAATATGGCTGCCCAGTAGCTGAAGTTGCTGAACGGCTGGGTATATCGGTCCACAGTTTGTACGGCTGGAGACGTCAGCACGGACTGGGATAGCTAGGCCACCGCATTGAGGTTGATCAGAACGCGGAAGCCCGACGGCTGAAAGCTGAGTTGCGTCGCGTCACTGAAGAGCGAGACATCCAAAAAAAAGCCGCCGCGTACTTTGCCAAGGGGTAAGAGCAAAGTACGCCTTCATGAAGCGCCATGTGGATCAGTTCGGGTTGGCAGCCATGTTTTAGCACATGGTTGGCACGAGGCATCAACCTGCCCTGACAATCACTCGCATCGCTTACTGGTGACCGTTTTTTCAGCAGCGCAGTCGATCTGTGCCGATTGATGGTCATCCGAGTGAATCCGTCGATCTGCCGAACGCAAATATCCAATTCTTCGGACGCAGCACATACCAGCGCGTTGGACGGCGCCGCCAAATGGGTTGGGCAGCAGCCCCAAACAACTCGACACTCCGGCATTGCCCAAGTCTTCAGCCAACGACCGCCTCCGGCCAGAAGCAGTCATCCAGCACGCTATAGCATGCGTGCACTACGTCGTGCGGATGGCTCGCATTGACCGGGACCGGAACTTCCATGTGATTACAGGCGCCTCAGGGGCGGGAAGTCGACCCTGGTCGGTGTGCTGGGCGAATTCGGCTACTCCGCGATACCCGAGAGAGCGCTCTCTCTGCCCTGCAGGAACAGGAGCAGCGCAGCGCTTCCCCCTTGTTGAAAGCCAGCCTGACATTCTGAGGTCACCCTCGCATGCTGCTGCTTCAATCCTGCATCCAGCGTCCGGCGCTTCAACTCATCGTTTTGCGCAATGATATCGATATCGTGATCGGCCCTTCGCACTGTGTCGCGCATCTTCCAGTCCATGCGGTCACCATCAACCGAAGCCTGTACCAGATAAATTCCACCGCTGCGCTCGCTTTCAATGGTGAGAACCGCCGTGCTGCCGATGACGATGCCAAGAATCCTTCCCCCTTCATCGATTTGAGTCAGGCGTACCCGCGCACCACTGTAATCGCCACAAAGCCGATCGCCATCTTGAACGAGTGAAGCGGTGAAGCCGCCACAATCCGCCTCTGGGGCAGTTCTGTCGCACCATTCCACGGACCATTCGCCATCGAAGTTTGCGTTGGCTGCCCACGCTGATGGGCTAAATGCGCAAGCGATCAGGGCGGCGCATAAAGCCGGCAACAAACCGGCAAGTGTAAAAGCAAATCGACGCATCCTGATCGTCTCGCAAAGCGCTAAGCGAAAGCTTGGACTGGATGCTACCCGACTTGCGAGGCAGCGACCGTGAATGCCATGACCACGCGTAAACAAGCCCCGTGATGAAGATGACCATGAACGGCTCCAGGAAGGGGCATGAGGTAAAGGACTGAATCGAGGCCGTCGAAGATGCTTTCGGCAGCAGCATCGACTACGCCATGCTGGTGAAAACATATGGTGAAGGGCCGCAGACACCGGAACGCAAATACAGCCCCTCAGAGTTCGTTTGCGCGGCCAAGAGGCCGATCACCGGCAGTCCGGACTTGTCCCAGGTCTCGACCAGCTATGTCGAGCGCCACAACCTGACGATGCGGATGTCAATGCACTGGTTCACACGCCTGACTAACGGCTTCAGCAAGAAGGTGGCAAACCACATGCACGCGGTGAAACTACACTTCATGTACTACAACTTCGGCAGGATTCACAAAATGCTGCGGACACCCCAGCGATGGAAGCCGGCCTGACGCAGGCCATATCTGGTTTCTGGAGGAGATCGCTGCCCTAGCTCCTGAGCCTGTACTTTATTTCACCTCGTCCTCAAACGTTCGCTGCTGTTCGCCAAGGGAGCACCTATCGAGCGGCCCCTCTCTCCGCCAGATAACTGAAAAAGCCATCCCTTGTGGGCTGCTATTTCAGTTATTGGACGGAAAGCACGGGCGATGAGAGCCCCAACGGGTTCGACCGCCGCCGTAGCCGGTGGGACGGCGCAGCCGCCCGAAGGGTATGGGGGCAGGCGGATTACGCATTTCGGCTGTCTAGTACAACGCACCGCATACTCATATCGACCAGGCGACGCTTTGAGCAGCCGGCTTCGGTCCGGCGTCTGCTGTTCGATGGCAGGGTGATCTTAAAAACAGGTCCCTTGCGAGGCACGGGTCAGACTCCTTCCCGGGCCGCGTTTGTTATGCGGCTAGATGTCCGAAGCGTCGATGAGCCAGAGGCCGTCTGCATCCGAGTCGGTCGCTATGCCAGCCGCCGAGACCGCGTCTACGAACATCCGGTCGCAGAACACCGTTGACGTGTACGGCGTGCGGAAAACGTGGGCCGCACCCAGACGGTCCCTGACAAAGGTAACGCTTGCTCCACCTGTGAGGTCGTAGAACTTGCCGTTGATGAAGGGCTCGGTGGTGTCAATGAAAAGCTTGGATGCATCCTCGTCCAGCGCGTCGATCTCCTGAACCACATCGCACAGGTAGTGGCGCGCCCCGCGGCTGCCGTCTGCCAGACGATAGTCGACTTCAGCGAACGCAAACGCGCTAGGATCGACCGCTACCATGGCTTGTTGAAGCCGTTGGGACACCAGCCAGTAACCACTGAACCCGGGTTCAAGGTCCAACGGCGGCGGGCCCTTGCTGGGGTTGTGAACCAGCAGTGGGGTCTCACGCAACGGCGGGAAACCGCCCCCTTGTGGCTTCAAGATCAACCTTGGTGGCGATAGCAATCGATTCAGGTTCTCGAAGACCACGCCATTCGCCGGCCCGTTGATCTTGCCTGCTTCCAGGATGAAGAACTCTCCAGCCTTGGGTCGCTTGATTGTTGTCGAATCCATGCTTGGTGCTCCGTCCCTGTGAAGTGGCCTTAGCTTTGCAGGGACAGCTTACCCCCGGCCACCAATGCCATGCCAACTTGACCAGCGCCCACTTTGGGGGGCCGGTTGCTCCAGATCCTGGAGCAACCGGACAATGTCGCGTTGGTCAGCCAACGCGCTATCCATTTCAAGCCTCACCCGCGACACGCAGCGCGAGCTCGCTTCCTGCGTAATCTTCTGCTGTTGGGTGCTCAAAGACTCCACGCACGCGACCAATCCCAGCAGCAAAACACACGCCGACAGCGTTTTGGCGAAGCGGCTTCCTGCTCTGAAGATGTCCATGGCAAATAGCCCCGCGTTTCAATGTTGCAAGGCTTGTTGTCAGCGCCTGCAGTTGAGCCCGGCAGGCGCCGGAGCGTATCCCGCCACATTGACAGACGGCCGACGCCACACCCACAAGCTGCCAAAGGCGCCGAGCACATGCTAGTTTCACCACTTAGACCGATCCAAAAGGTGCGGGATGAAGCAGTTTGGCGCGACCCTGTTGGCACTTGCAGCAACCGTAGCAACCTCTTCTCTGGCGCCGTCTTCGGCAATGGCAGCCTCACCCGCCGCCAACGAGGCTGCCTACGCCGCTGTGAACCCCTTCATCGGCACGGGCGGCGAAGGCCATACCTATCCGGGTGCGACCGTTCCGTACGGCATGGTCCAGCTTTCGCCGGATACCCGCATCCAGTCGCGCAAGGATGGGTACGGCTGGGCGGCTGGCTATCGCTACGACGACAGCACGATAGTCGGCTTCTCGCATACGCACTTCTCCGGCACCGGCCACTCGGATCTGGGTGACCTGCTGCTGATGCCAACTACCGGTGAGTTGAAGCTTGAGCGCGGCAATCCGGATCAGCCTTTGAGCGGTTACACCTCGCGTTTCAGCCACGACACCGAAACCGCGCAACCGGGTTACTACGCGGTGACCCTGGACGACTACAAGGTGCGCGCCGAGCTCACCGCCAGCGCGCGCGTCGGCATGCACCGCTATACATTCCCTACCGGCAAGCCTGCACATGTGGTGCTGGACCTGCGCACCAGCATGTATGACTACCCGGGCAAGATCCTGTGGTCGCGCGTACGGGTGCGGCCGGACGGCACGGTTACCGGTTTCCGCGAGACGCGCGGTTGGGCGCCGGGCCGGCAGCTGTATTTCGCAATGCGCTTTTCGCAGCCGCTCAGCGGTCATCAACTGCACGACACCGAGCAGGATGTCGTCTACAAGGGCTTTCCGCCGCCGGGCGAGAAGGATCCGACGCAGCGCGCGCAGATCGAGGGGCGGCAATTGGTTGCGGCCTTTGATGTCGCGCCGGAGGCTGCCAAGCCCTTGCTGGTGAAGGTGGCGATCTCGCCGGTCAGCGAGGAAGGCGCGATTGCCAACCTCGATGCGGAAGCCCCGGGCTGGGATTTCGATGGCATGCGAGCTTCAGCGAAACAGCAGTGGAGCGAGGCTCTGGGCGCGGTCGAGGCGCAAGGCAGCGCGGACGAACGCACCCGCTTCTATACCGCGCTGTATCACACGCTGCTTGGGCCGACCTTGTTCATGGACAGCGATGGCCGCTATCGCGGGCCGGACAATGCGGTGCACCAGGCCAAGGGCTGGACGAACTATTCGACCTTCTCGCTGTGGGATACCTACCGCGCCCTGCACCCATTGGCCACGCTGGTGCAGCCGCCACAGCGGACCAATGACTTCGTCAATTCGCTGTTGGCCTCACGCCGCGAAAGCCCGTACGGCGTGCTGCCGGTGTGGTCGTTCCATGGCCTGGAGACCTGGTGCATGATCGGCTACCACGCGGTGCCGGTGATCGCCGATGCGTATATGAAGGGCATCCGCGGCTACGACACCGAAGAGGCCCTGCAGGCGATGGTCGCCAGCGCCAATTACGGCCCGTATGACGGCATCACGCAGTACCGCGAGCTTGGCTATGTGCCTATCGACGAGGAAGGCGAAGCGGCCAGCAAGACGCTGGAATACGCCTATGACGACTGGACCATCGCGCAGGTGGCCAAGGACATGGGCAAGACCGAAGTGGCGAGCGAGTTCAACAAGCGTGCGGCCAACTGGAAGCATGCCTTCGACCCGGGCACCGGCTTCATGCGTGCGCGCAAGCGCGATGGCAGTTTCCGCGAGCCGTTTGATCCCAGTGCCAGCGGTTATGGCACCGACTTCACCGAAGGCAATGCCTGGCAGTACTCCTGGTATGTGCCACAGGATGTGGCCGGGCTGGCGGCGGCGCATGGCGGCAGCGACAAGCTGCTGCAACGCCTGGACGATGTATTTGAAGCCAAGGTTGACCCGTCCATCTTCGCGCATATGGAAGACATCACCGGCCTGATTGGTTGGTATGCGCATGGCAACGAACCCAGCCATCACGTCGCCTATCTGTATGCGCATGCCGGGCAGCCGTGGCGTACGCAGGCGCGACTGAAGCAGATCATGGATACGCAGTACGCCGCGCGCCCCGATGGCTTGGCCGGCAATGATGATCTGGGACAGATGTCGGCCTGGTATGTGTTTACCGCGCTGGGCTTCTATCCGGTCACGCCGGGCAGCAATCAGTACATCATTGGCCGCCCGTTCCTGCCGCAGGCGACCTTGAATCTGCCTGATGGCAAGCGCTTCAGCATCGTGGCTGACGGACTGGATGCTGCGCATACCTATGTGGGCTCGGTGAGCCTCAACGGCAAGCCGCTGGATCGGGCTTATGTGACGCACCAGGAGATTGTTGCGGGTGGGGAGCTGCGGTTTGTGATGCAGGCTGAGCCGAACAAGTCTTGGGCTGCTGATGCGGCGAAGTTGCCTTATTCGATGTCGCGGTGATTTGGATGTTTGCGTTTTATCGCCGTGCTCGGTGGTAGAAAAGCACGCTTCGCGCTCCCCTCACCCCAACCCCTCTCCCGCAAGGGGAGAGGGGCTTAAGCCACCGCACGCTTCGCGCTTCCCTCTCCCCCGCGCCGCGCCCCCATCCCTTGCGCCAGCGCAATGGCCTTCAAGGGGACACGAACCTGCGATTCGTTACCCCTCTTACCCCACGAGGGGAGAGGGCTCAATAAGCAACGGCAAGCCTCGCGGCTTCGGATGCGCTGGTTCGGCGCGCGGACTGAAGCCGCTATCAGCTGCTGGACAGCTTCATCAGCACCAGGCCGCTGACGATCAGCACGGCAGCGCCAATACGCATCGCGCTGATCTGTTCGCCCAGGAAAATGATGCCGATGATGAAGGCGCCAACCGCGCCAATGCCGGTCCAGATCGTATACGCGGTGCCCAGCGGCAATGTGCGCATGGCCACCGCCAGCAGCCAGAAGCTGGCGATCATGCCGACGATGGTGACGATGCTGGGTACCAGCCGGGTGAACCCGTGCGATTGTTTCATCGCCAATGCCCAGACAATTTCCAGCAAACCCGCGATCACGAGATAGATCCAAGCCATACAGCCTCCTTGAGAAGCCAGGCCGTCCTGGGTGAAGTCCCGTGATGGGCGGAGGTCGTCCTCCGTTGCGCGGGCATTCTATCCAAGCCGGGCGTGATGGGCCGTCAACCACAGCTGACGGGTTACATTCGGTTAAAGCCGGAAGTGTGGTCGGCCGGTGCCTGCATACGTTACAATCGCCGCACACGATCAGGACCAGCTCCAGTTTGTGTCCGGTCCCTGGCTTCGGCGGCTGATGATCCATCGCCCCGGCTTCTGGAATCGTGAATGGCCGCGCATTGCGCGGCCTAACCGTCTCTATGGTGGCCCCGTCGGCCCCTCGCGACGCTAGGTCGAAAATCCCGCCAGGGCCGGAAGGCAGCAACGGTATCGATCGACGCGGGCGCCGAGGTCAGCCGGCGGGG
>Ga0308157_10001435_pt1 | contig 49461 bp, 40 predicted proteins | sample PhyBR1_FD_201035 | JGI IMG/M metagenome (GOLD analysis project Ga0308157, IMG submission 201035) | Phyllosphere microbial communities from UC Gill Tract Community Farm, Albany, California, United States - DLSLB.R1 | ecosystem: Host-associated > Plants > Phyllosphere > Unclassified | place: USA...
GGCAAGTCCGCCGATTTCACGGTGCTGCCCATCGACCCGATGGCCGTCCCGGCCGAGCAGCTCATCGACGTGCGCCCGGAATCCACCTACTTCGCCGGACGCCTCGTCTATGCGGCGAACACCACCACAGGACGCGGCCAGCGCCGCCAGAGCACAGGAGCATAGGTTCCATGTCTTCCACCATCGATACCGCAGAACGCAGGATCTACATCTATATCGCCGCCATTTCCGCCGTGCTCAACGCGGTGCTGCTGGTGGCCCCGGTGCTGGCCTCGAAGCTCAGCGCGCAGCTGGGCCTGGATCCAGCGCAGGTGGGCTTGATCGCCTCCGTGGAATTGGGCTGCTTCTCGCTGGCCACGGTGCCGGCCTTCCTATGGCTGCGCAGGGTCAATATCCGCACGCTGACCATCTGGTGCCTGGCCGTGGTGGCCGCCGGAAACGTGGCCTCGGCCATGGCCGGCAGCTTCGCACTGCTGCTGGGCGTGCGGGCCATCACTTCCCTTGCCGCCGGATCGGTGATCGTGGTGATCCTCTCGCTCAGCGCCAAGGCCGCCAACCCCTCCCGGGCCTACGGGCTGTTCGTGGTCAGCCAGCTGGCCATGGGCGCGGTGATCCTCTTCCTGTTCCCGCTGATCTACGCGCAGCGCCCGGTGGCCGCGGTCTACCTGACCCTGGCCGTGCTGGCCACCGCGTGCCTGGGCTGCGCCGCCTGCGTGAAGGGCAACGAATTGCAGGCGGCCGCCAGCGGCCGGCCGGCCGCCAAGGCCCGGTTGCTGCCCCTGGGCTGCGCGCTGCTGGCGGTGCTCTGCTTCTACGTGGCCCTGGGCGGGGTATGGACCTTCATGGCGCAGATCGCCATCGGCTCCGGAATCACGCTGGATGCCGCGTCGAGCCTGATCGGCATCGCCACGATCTTCGGGGTGCTCTCCTCCCTGGCCAGCACGCTGGTGGGCGAGCACCGGTTGGGCAAGTACTTTGTCCTGGCCGGATTCGCCGTCATGGCCGTGTCCATCAGCTGCCTCTTCGGCACCCCGGGGCTGCTGCGCTTCGTGGCCGCCGCGGTGCTCTTCAAGATCGCCTGGAGCTGGCTGCTGCCGTTCCTGCTCGCCGAGGTCTCCCGGGTGGGCGGAGCCCAGGTGATGAATGCGGCCAATCTGGCCATCGGCGGCGGATTGGCCATTGGCCCGCTGCTGGCGGGAAGCCTGATCCAGGCCAGCAGCGGCTTCGCCACCATGCTGGGCGTGGCCCTGGCGATCCTGGGCGTGGCGGTCATCAGCTCGGTGGCGGTCTTCCGCGCCTCGGACGCGCGGGCATCAACACTGGAGGAATCCGCGTCCCGCCCGGTGGGGCCGGTGGCGTCCTGAGCGGCCTATACCCGTGCAGAACTGGGGTGCCCGGCGCACCGCTGCAAGGCCTCAACGACCTCGTCCAGGTCATTGCCCTGCCAGCCCACGTGCTGGTCCGGACGGACCAGCACGGCGTCTGCGGACCAGCGGGCCTCGGCAGGCAGTAGCGCCGTGTCGATGACGCGCACCGCCAGCGGAATGCGCGTCCGTCCGGCCAGCGCCAGGATCCTCTCCATGGCTGGGGACTGATGCCAGCTGGCCGCCGCGGTGTGGCTCAGCAACAGCGTGAACCCGGGTCCGAGCTCGTCGTAGAGCGCGTGGCCGGAGGGCAGCCAGGCGTGGGGGAGCAGGCATCCAGGGGTGGTGCTGGGCACATAATCGATGGGATGCGCCGCAGGAGGTTCGCTGCCGTCGGGTGCGATGATCGGTGACTGGGCGTAGTGGTAGCCGAGCACCAGGCCCAGCGAATGGAATTCGCTGGCCTTGACTTCCAGCTGGATCCGGGCGGCCGCGCGGGCCTCCTCGCCTTCCTCGCCCGGGGCATCAAGCAGCGGGCTGGCGAAGTCATAGGCCAGCGCCTTGCCGTTCTCCGCGGCCTCAGAGATCGTGCGCTGGGCGACCTGGCGGCGTTCGGCCTCGTAGCTGGCCAGCAGGCCAGGCCCGGCCCAGCCCTGCACGACCGCCGCCAGTTTCCAGGCCAGATTGCTGGCGTCGCCAATGCAGGTGTTGAATCCGTGCCCGCCCCAGGGCGGGTTGAGGTGGGCTGCATCCCCGACCAGGTAGATCCCCGGCCGGCCGTAGGAGGAAGCCAGCAGCATCCGTGCGGTCCACGGATCGGTGGCCAGGATTTCCAGGTCGATGTCCTTTCCCGCCATGGTCCTGATGGCCGCGGCGGCATCGAAGTCCGGGTCATCGGCAGCCACGCCCTGGATGATGGCCCACCAGGTGTTGTCCAGATCCATGCGGCCGATCATGCCGCAGACCCCTTCGGACAGCGCCCAATACTGCACCGCGGGGTCCAGGCTGGCCTTCTGCCCCAGCTGCGCCGAGGTGAATACTGCGCTGACGTTGGACAATGCTGCAGACCCGCCTTCGAGGCGGATGCCCAGCGACTTGCGCACCACGGAACTTGCGCCGTCAGCGCCGACGACAAAATCGGCCCGCACGGTGCGGAGATTGCCGTGGGCATCTTCGCAGCTGACCCGATGCAGCCCGAATCCGTAGCCGGTGGGCTCATCCAGCTCGGCAACGCTGATGGCCTTGTAGCCGTACCAGCAGGTGATCAGCGGGTTGCTGGCCGCCTGCGCGCGGAGCACTTCTTCGACTACCGGCTGGGGAATCTGCTGCCCGCATTCGGGTTGCCAGCGATACGGCCCGAGCGAGAGCTGGAACGCTTCGTGGAATCTGGTGATCTCGTAGCCGCTGAGGGTAGAGCAGAAGATGACATCCTGCGAATAGCTGGTGGGCAGCGCCGCGGCCTGGCGCAGCGCATCGGCCAGCCCCAGGCGCCGCAGGTGGGTCATCGTGCGGGCATTGGTGGTCTTGGCTCTCGGGCGCAGCCGGTCTATAACCGTGCGCGGTTCCACCAGCACGCTGGGAATGCCGCGTTGGGCGAGGTCCAGGGCGAGGAACAGGCCGCTGGGGCCGCCGCCGCAGATGGCCACGGGAGCGTGCGCGGAGGTGGGGGCTTGCTGTGTGTTGTTCATGGTTTTCCTGTCGTCACTTCGAGCTCGGCAGCGTCGCCGATTGCTCCGGCCGGGTAGGGGGATTGGGCGTGGCAGGCGCGCCGGGCGCGACACGGGGCAGGGTCAGCATGAGGGCTGCCCCGCAGACCGCGGGAATGGCGAAGGCGATGGCTGCTCCGGGCACTCCGGTACCGGTGGCGATGATCATGGCGCCGTAGGTCGGCCCGGCAATTGCGCCCAGACGCCCGACGGCCAGGGCCCAGCCCAGTCCCGTAGCCCGGATGCCGCCCGGGTAGAACTGCGCAATGTAGTCGTTGATCTGGTTTTGCGTTCCCATGCCGCCAAAGCCGGTCAGCGCCACCAGCAGCATCATGAGCGCGGTCCCAGGATTAGAAGTCATCAGCAGCAGGGCCGCGGCGGCGGTGGAGAATCCGAAGACCACCAGCGGCTTGACCCCGATTCGCTGGCCGACCAGCGAAGCGATGACCGTGCCGAGCATGGCTCCGAGGGAATAGGCCAGCAGGAAGGACACCGAGGAGCCCATGCCGTAGCCTGCATTGCGCATGATCTGCGGCAGCCAGGTGCTGACGCCGAACATGGTCAGCATGGACAGCAGCGTGACCAGCCAGATGCGCAGGGTGCGTGCCCTGAGCCCGGTGCCCACCAATTGGCGCGTCGGGGAGCGACGTGCGGCTTCGCCAAGAGCCTGCGGGGCTGCCGGTGGGAGGACCAGGCCGTAGTCCCGTGAAATTTCCCGGGCCGTCTCCGGGCGCCCTGCGGCAATGAGGTAGGCCGGGGACTCGGGGAGGAATTTCCAGGCCAAGGCCGCAGCAAGGAATCCGAAGCAGCCCAGCGCATAGACGGGGCGGAAGGAGTAGTTCTCGATGAGCAGCATCGAGCTCAGCGACGCCGCGACAGTTCCCAGCGCGGGGCCGGTCAGCACGATTCCCAAGGTGAGCGACTTGCGTTCGGGCAAGGCGAATTCGTTGGCCAAGGCCACCGCTGTGGGGAGCAGCCCGCCCACGCCGAAGCAGGCGATGAACCTGGCTGCCGCGAAGAGCTCCCAGGTGGGAGCGAAGGCGCAGGCCAGCATGAACGTCGAGAAGAGCAGGACCGAGCCGATGAGGATTCGCCGCCGGCCCAGCTTATCGGTCAATATTCCCACGACCAGCGAGCCAATGAGCATGCCAACCAGGGCCAGGCTTCCTACGGCTCCGGCTTGGGCCGCGGTGGCGTTAAAAGGCTCTTGGCCGATGATCGCCGGCAGCGTGGTGCCGTAGACGTAGAGATCGTATCCATCGGCGATGAGGCTCAGCCAGCAAATGAAGTACACAATGGTTCGTGACCGATGGGTGGCCGATAGCGCTGTCATCGTTCTCTCCCTTGAAAAGATGTTGGGCTGTGGTGCCGCGAATGCGGGCCCTGAAAGAATCTTGCGGTTTTTGACCCTTCACGTGAGCATGTGTTTCAATCAGTGAAACAAAATTTGTGCGATAGATCACGATGGGTGGGTGTGCGTGAGTGCTGCAGGTGGACGCCCGGCGCAGGGGGAACCGGTGATTGATCGGGCTTTCGCGATCCTCGGGGCCTTTGACGGCACTCGACGCGTCCTGTCGATTTCAGAGATTTCCCGGATCACGTCGATTCCCAAGGCCACGACGTGGCGGATCATCGGGCAATTGACACGATGGGGCGCATTGGAAAAAACCGAGGATGGGCACTATGTCATCGGCGTGCGCATGTGGGAGTTGGCTTCATTGGCCCCACGGGGGCAGGGAATCCGCGATATCGCCCTGCCCCACCTCGAGGATCTCTATGCGGCAACCGGACACCATGTCATTCTGGCCATCCGCGACGGAGGCGAGGCGGTCATGGTGGATCGACTGTCCTCTCCGCAGGCGCCCGAGGTGGCCTATCGTGTGGGCGGTCGCATGCCTCTGCGCGGCACTGCGGTGGGCCGGGTGCTGCTGGCGCATTGCCCGCTGGCCGAGGCCAACGAAATCCTGGCGCAGGGGCCGGTGCAGGAGCCTGGCGGAATGCTTCTGGGCGAAGCCGAAATGCGCCAGGTGCTGGCGCACGTGAAGCAGACCGGATTCAGCGTGGTGCGCAGAACTGCGCCCAGCCAGACGGTCTCGGTGGCGGCCGGCATCAGGGACGGGAGCGGCAAGGTGGTGGCAGCGCTGTCGGTGATCACGCCCGAGGGGGCTGCGGCGCCGCAGGCGCTCTGGCCTGCCGTGGGCACCGCCGCCAGGACAATTTCCCGAAGCCTGGGCTACAAGCCCGCCTCAGCCCCTGGATATGTGGCGGAACTCAGATCCTGAGCGGCTGGTTGCTGGTTGGCTTGCTGCCACTGGCGGACCCAAGCGCGGCCATAGTCGTTCCCGTGGGGAGTGCGCATGACCGTATGCACGTGGAACCGCTGGGGTGTCGAATAGTCGAGGAAGACGCCGCAGTGGTGATCGAGTTCCACGATGATCGCCGGTGACTGGATGCGGTAGTAGAAGACGTCACCCGGCTCGTTGCCGCCAATCCAGCAGAACCAGGTTTCCTGAAGATGCTCTCTGAGCTCGCGCAGGCGGGCAGCCCGGGGACCGCTGGGCAGCGGTGCGATGAATTCGCCGAGGATCTCGAAGACCAGCTCCTGGGCATCGGCTTCCATGCTCGCCACCTTCAGGCCTTCGAAGGGGATGACGCGGTTGTCCTGGAAGGCTCCGGCCAGGTGCCGTTCGTCGCCCGGATGCACCCGGCCTTCGGGCATGGCGGGGTCCACCATTTGCTGGTAGAGCGTGGCTTCCTTGCGCTGTCCGGGTGGCAGGGCCGCCATCAGCTCGGTGGCGAGGTCGACGCGCCTGTCGAAGGCACGCAGGCCGCGCTGTGGCCCCTCATCGATTTCATTGGGTTCCGCTCCGAAGAAGACCGGGCCCAGGGCCATGCGTCCCTCAACCACCAGGCAATTGACGGCGCAGTGGTGCCCGAACAGCTGCCAGCCCCAGGGGTGTTCCGGGTGCGGCGTGCCGTAGAGCGCGAAGTTGTAGCTGAATTCGTTCAGAATCGATTCCAGCCCCACGGTTTCGCCGAGGAACCCGTTGATCAGCATCATGCCGTGGGCCAGTTCGTAGCCCTCGGGGCTCAGTGAGGCCTTGACCAGTGCCAGCGCCTTTTCGCGCACGGCTGCCGGCTGGAATTCCAGCCGGAGCCCGGTGTCGAATTGCATGAATTCCGGATTGGCCCAGGTCTGCCACTGCGCCGCGTCGACCGGATGCATCAGCCGCTCCCGGCCTTCGGTATCGAGGCAGTCCAGCAGCGCCTCGGCCGCCTCGATCATTTGTGCCACCGGGGCCTGCTCGCCGGGGCGGGCCGGGGCCAGCGGGTGCAGATCCGGGCGCAATGCGCCCGTTTCGGTGACGCCGCAAAATGGCTGCAGGTACAGCGGCGTCCATCCCTTGATGAGCTCGCCGGTGAAGCTGCCCGGGGCCTTGGCCGCTTGCCGGTATTCATAGGCGTCCAGCCCCTTCACCTGTGCAATGCGGGGATGGTTTTCGGGAAAGAGGTAGCGGCGGAATTCGGCGGTCATGGGTTCACTCCTTCGGGCCCGGGGCGGGAAAGGCGCCTGGAGCCCAGATTAGCGGTGGTGCGTGGAGGGGATCCCGGGCTGTACATGGGCCCGGATCTATGTCATGCTCCAATTCAAACATAAAAGGTGCGAATCTTTTAGACCTTTTAGCTGAGCACGGGAATTGATGGAGGAAAACCCATGAGAATTGTTGGCATCCTGGAACAAGACGGACAGGTGAACGTGGCATCCTTGTCCGACGACGGGCACACGGCGCAGATTCTGGCAAGCCTGGAGGAGTTCTGGTCATCGCCCTCCGGATATTTGGACGGAGCGGGTCGCGGAAAGCCGGTTCCGGCAGCGGATCTGCAATTCGTCCCGCCGGTGCTGCCCGGGGCGCGGGTCATCTGCATCGGCCTGAACTACCTCAAGCACGTGGCCGAAGGAACCTACCGGGATGCGCAGCTGCCTGAATACCCCACGCTGTTCGCCCGCTGGACCCAGTCCCTGAGCGTGGACGGTGCCGAGGTCCCGGTTCCCTCCGGCGAGGATGGGCTGGACTGGGAAGGGGAAATCGTTGCCTGGGTCGGTGGCACCCTGGTCGACGCCACAGCCGATGAAGCACTGGAAGCGGTCCTCGGCTATTCGGCCTTCAATGACCTGACCGCGCGCCGGGCGCAGAAACTGACCTCGCAGTGGATTCTGGGCAAGAATCCCGACAAGTCCGGCCCGCTGGGCCCCATGGTCCCAGCGGCCGAAGTGGGGGACCTGCGCGACGGGCTGCAGGTCACCACGAAGGTGAACGGCGAGCTGGTCCAGGATGGCAACACCAGCGAAATGGTCTACACAGTGGGCGAAACGCTGGCGCATATTTCCCGGACCTTCACCCTCCGTCCCGGCGACCTGCTGGCGACCGGAACACCGTCGGGGGTGGGCTATGCCCGCGAACCGCAGTGGCTGCTGCAGCCCGGGGATACGGTGGAAGTGGAAGTCGAGCGCATCGGGAAGATCAGCAACCGGATCGTGGCGAACGGGGCGCGGCAGGCCGCCGGTCATGCCCGGGATGCCGTGGTGCGCTAGGGGCCGGAGAGGCGCGGCGCTCAGGCTGGTGAATTGTGCTCTTTGACGATCTGGGCCAGCGCGTCTTCGCGCCCGGAGATGATCGCCTCGACCAATTGCTCATGGACGGCCATGCGCCTGCGCCGGTAAGCCATGCCGGTCTCGGCACCGCTGTCGGCAAGGGCCGGTGCGGTGGACTGCTGCAGGTATCCCAGAGTCGAGAGGTACACGGCCCGCGCCATCCCGTTGGGGCAGATCGCCGCGATATCCCGGTGCAGGGCCCAGTTGGCCTGCATGAAGGCCTCCCAATCCGCCGTGGAATCCCGCATGGCTTCCATGGCGCGGCGCAGCCGGACGGTGTCGTCATCAGTCCGGTGCCGCGCGGCCTGGACCGCGATGAAATGCTCCAGTGTTTCCCGCAGCTCGATGGCGTCGCGGGTTTCGGCCGCCCCGCCGGCCACGTTGAGCAGGGTATGGCGCAGCTTCACCACGGGGGTAGCCTGGGCGAGGAACAGGCCGCCGCCGCGGCCCGGGCGGATCTCCAGTATTCCGCGTTCGCGCAGCAGCCGCACGGCTTCGCTCACCGTTGACCGGGCCAGCCCGGTCTGGGCGCGGATTTCCTGCAGGGTGCTGACCATGTCGCCCGGGGCCAGCTGCCGCTGGCTGATGGTCTCCTGGATGGACAGCGCCAGCTCTTCGGCGCGCGAACGCGGCAAGCTGGTCTGGAACCGGCTTTCAGGACTCATCGCGGCGAACTCCCGGTGCTGTGATGCGCCTGGCCGGCGGCACCCCGAGGGGCCAGCCCGGTGCCAGGCAGTGGACAAGGCAACTATATAAGGGTATCGGTCCGCGAGCGCCGAGGCTGCTGGCCCAGGACCTTGGGCATGGCCCCGGAATCCTAGGCCATGGTTTCGGCGGCGATCGTCGAAAAGGCCTGAACCTCGGGCGAGGGCTGCTCATCTCTGGTCACCAGCAGGACCCAGACCCGATGCCCGGTCTCCAGCGGGATAAAGCGCACACCGGGGCGGGCATAGGAGGAAATCACCGAGGATCCGGCGATATTCAGCCCGATCCCGGCTGCCACCAGCTCCATGGCCTCATCGGCCGAGTCCACCAGCGCCTTGATGGAGCAATGGCGGGCAAGCCCTGGATCGATCGCCTCGTACCACCCGGGCCGCGGCCCTTCCTCTTCGCCGCCTGCGCCGGCCGGACCGATCAGCCTCTCGCCGAACAAGTCCGTCACGGCCAGCCGATTCTGGCCCGCGTACCGGTGCCCTTCGGGCAAGGCCACGACCAGTTCCTCGGACCACAGTGCCTCGGTCCGCAGCCCGGCGAAATCCGTGTTGGCGTCCAGGGCGAAGGCGAAAGCGCAGTCCACCTGGCCGGTGCCCACCGCCCGCAATCCTCCGGTGAAGCCGCTGGGCCGCAACCTCAAATCGACCCGCGGCATTCGCGCGGCCGCTGCCTGCAAGATGGAACGCAATCCGGCGCTGGAGGCCGGCGTGCCGATCCGCAGCACCGAATCCTGCGGCTTGCGGGACCAGCGGGAGATGTTCTCCGCGGCATCCAGGGCCTGACGGGCCAGCGCCACCAGTTCCTGGCCGCGCCCGGTGAGCAGCACCGCCCGCGGACTGCGCTCGAAGAGCTTGCAATCCAGGTGGCGCTCCAGCGCGGAAATCTGGGCGCTGAGCGTGGAGGGGCTCATGTGCAGCAGCCCGGCCGCCCGGGCGAAATGCAGGGTATCGGCCACCGCCATGAAACAGCGCAATTGATGCAGGGTAAGATCCACGCTTCGAGCGTAGCCCATGCACCCGGCGAACCCGTGGCGCCGCGGAACACCCCGCGTTGACCTGGTGATGCGGGTTTCCCGAATGCTGCTTCGGTTTTTCCTGATGGCCAGCGGTGCCCCGGCAGGCCGAAGATGGAAAGATGACTTCCTCTTCTTCGAGCTATCCGGTACGCAGCGAGTCGGCGTTGGAATATCCAGGCGGTGATGGTGCCGTGCAGCTGATGGACCTCTATCTCCCGGAGACCGGCGGGCTCCCCGTCCCCGTGGTGCTGTGGCTGCATGGCGGCGGCTGGTTCACCGGCGACCGCACCCTGGCCCCGGATTTGGCCGGCATCGCGGCGCGCACCGGCATCGCCTTTGCCTCCATCGAGTACCGGCTATCCGGGGAAGCGGTCTTCCCTGCACCGCTGGAAGACGTCATTGCCGCCATCCGGCACCTGCGCGCGCATGGGGAGCAGTGGGGAATCGATGGCCGGCGCATCGGGTTGTGGGGCGCTTCGTCCGGCGCCCATTTGGCCGCCCTGGCTGGATTGGCGGCCTCCTCAACCGTTGCCGGTGCGCCAGCCGATGCCCAGGTCAGCTGCGTGGCGGCCTGCTATCCGCCGGTCGACCTGGAGCTGATTATCGCGACGCAGCCTGCCGGGAGGAGATGGCAGCAGACTCCCGAGGGCCGCCTGCTGGGAGAAGATCCGGGCACGGACGCCGGCCGAAAGGCGGCCCAGGCGGCGAATCCGCTGACCCACGTCTCGCAGCAGGCCCCGCCGTTCCTGCTCTGCCACGGCACCGCCGATGCGCTGGTCCCGCCGATCCACTCGCAGATGCTGTTCGAAGCGCTGGCTTCCCATTCAATCGATGCCCGGCTGTACCTGCTCGACGGATACCGGCATGGATTCGTCAATCCGCCAGGGCGCCTCGATGTCCAGATCGCGGCCGTCATGGACGACGGACGGCTCCAGTCCGAATCCAATGCCGCGGCCGTACTCAGGGACACCAGGGATCCAGAACCCCGGAACACCTCATTCAGCTTCGGGGACATCGAGCAATTCCTGGCCACGCACTTGCGCCCCTGCGCACTCAAGCCCCTTGAAGAATCAGGAGAAACCGCAACATGAGCACCATTGATCTGGAACGCATCCATTCTCTGGCCCCGGTGGTCAACGCCCTGCCCGGCGAATCCGTTCCCTATTATCTCGCCTCGGGCGAAGGAGAACGCCACGAAGTCGACGGCCAGCTGATCACCGTGGTCGCCCGTACCCAGGACACCTCAGGGCTGTTCGAGGCGGCCTTCATCCTCGGCCCGGCCGGAGCAGGCAGCGCCGGCTGCGCACTGGATTCTGTGCAGCGCTCCTTCTTCGTAGTCGATGGCTGCGTGCAGGCCACCGTGGCCGGGCGCACCCGCATCCTGGTCCAGGGCGATTCCTTCCACGTGGCCCCCGGCGAAGCGCTGGAGTACCGGCTGCTGAGCCACATGACGCGGCTGTTCATGTTCAGCGCTCCGGGCGGGGCGCTGGCGGACCTGCTGGGCGGTGGGGAGCGCACCGAAAGGCACCTGTTCACCATGGATTCCCCGGCCACTGCGCAGCTGCAGCTCCCGCAGGGCATCGAGTCCGGCAGGTCGCTGCACTTGCCGACAGCGCCGGGCGGATACTTCCTGAATGCCGGCGGCGGCGACCACCGGGCGTGGCCCGATGCGCTGAACAGCTACCTGGCGCGGCCGTCGAATACCGGCGGACGCTACTTCGCGGTCAATACGCTGGCCGCGGTGCAGCCCTACATCATCCGCCACTTCCATCGCCTGCACACCGAGAACTTCATCTGCCTCTCGGGACGTGTCTGGCTCTGGGTCAATGGCCAGGAGCTGCTGCTGACCGCAGGGGACTTCCTACATGCGCCAGCCGGAACCATCCACAGTTTCGCCATCGGCGCGCATAATACCCAGATGCTCGGATTGCTCACCGGCGGGGTCTTCGAGAAGTTCTTCGATGCGACCTCCGAGCCGACCATCACCCCGGTGTATTCCGAAGGGCTGGTCGATCCTTCCACGGTGATCGCCGGGATCAAGGCGAACCCCGATTTGGACTTGCAGGTCGTCGGCCCACCGCCGGAGCGCACGCTCGCGCCGGGGCTGTAGCTGCGCCCGGTCAGCTGCCAAGTCCGTGGGACTCGTTCCCGCGGACTGGGCACCGGCGTATTCAGGCCAGCGAAACTTGTTCTGGGGGTTCACGCAAGATGGATGGTGCCAGCCGTTCAAGATAAGCCCTCGATTGCCCCACCAAATCCAGGGTTCCCTCCGAAAGCACGAACTGCAGTTGCAGCCCATCGCTGACTGCAATGCATTCTCGCGCGAGGGCCCGGTAGTCCAGATCCTCGCGCAGCGCGCCACTATGGACCTCTGCCATGAAGAATTCCGCGATCTCATGCGAGATGCGGGTGTATCTTTCCTGGAATAGCGCGTGGGCCGGGTTGCTCGGATCAGCGGCCTCGGCGGAAATCAGGACAAAGAGCTCGATCAGCCCGGGCTGCGAGGCGAAGAGCCCGCTCAGGCTCAGCAAGAGCCGCAGCGTCCTGGTCCCATCCAGTTCTCCCGTTGCCGCGTCGGCAATGCTCTGGGAGATGTCAAAACGGCGTTCTGCAATAGCCAGCAGCAAGTGCTGCTTGGTAGGAAAATGATGCGTCAAGCCGGGCGTCGTGATGCCTACGTCGCGCGCAATTTCCGCTAGTGACGTGCGCGAATACCCTGACGAGCTGAACCTCTCGGACGCTGCTTCCAAAATGCGCTCACGCCGTTCAAGACCGACCGTGTAGCTGCCGCGTTTGCTTCGTGCCATGGCTCCAGCTTAGCTTCCAATTTAAAAACCTTGCACATAAGGTTTTCGTCCTCTAGTGTTGGATGCGTCGTGGATCACACGACTGGATGAAGGAGTATTCCATGGCAAAAAGAAGCTGCCACACCTTGCGCGTCGAGCATCTTGAACGTCCGCTGATGCTTGATCCGATCTGCCCGAGGTTCTCGTGGATGGTGGAGCATCCGCAGGATTCATACCGGCTCACGGTGCGAGATGGCAACGGAACCCTGGCCTGGGATTCCGGCCTCGTAGACAGCGGCCAGACGACGCTGGTCGAGTACCGCGGAGTGCCGCTGGAACACGATGCCGACTACCTCTGGACCGTGCACAGCTTCTCGGGAACCGCGGTGCATACGGCGGAATCGCATTTCGCCACGGCACCCGATCTTTCCGCTTGGGAAGCCGAATGGATTGAACCGGCCCAGGAGCCAACCCACCGCGAAGAGCATTCATTCATGGACTGGATCATGGGCGGGGCCGAGACGTCCCCGGCTGATCAGCGGCTGCGCCCGGCGCAGCTGGTGCGCCAAGACCTGCACATCCGCCCCTCGCTGGCCAGGGCGCGGCTCTTTGCCACCGCCCATGGGGTGTACACCGCATGGATCAACGGCCAACCGGTATCCGACGAGGTGCTGGCACCGGGGTTCGACAGCTACCGGCACCGGCTGAGCGTGCAGGGCTACGATGTGCTGGGCATGCTGCGCTCCGGCACCAACACCCTGGGCTTCGCAGTAGCCGATGGCTGGTGGGCAGGACGCATTGGACTGACCGGCACCAGTGCCCAGTTCGGCGACCGGCTGGCACTGACCTGGCAACTGCATCTGGGCTTCGCCGACGGAAGCACCCAGGTGATCACCTCCGATTCCTCTGCTTTCAGCGCCACCGGGCCATGGAACTATTCCGACTTGTTCATCGGGGAGAGCTATGATGCACGCCGGGCCGATGAGTCCTGGATGCTGCCTGGATTCGAGCAGCCCGAGTGGACCCAGGTGCGCCTGCTCGGAGTGGATGCCTCGGCGCTGGTGCCCTTCCGCGGTGAACCGGTCCGCCGGGTAGCCCAGCTGCCGGTAGCCTCCATCGACCACCGCGCCGACGGGGTGCTCTTGGACTTCGGGCAGGTGCTTGCCGGTCGGTTGAGGTTGAAGCTGCGTGGCCAGCAGCGAGGCCAGCGCATCACCATCGAGCACACCGAGACCCTTGATGCCCAGGGGGAATGGTTCCAGAACATCGCCGGGATGAACAAGGAGCAGACGGACCACTATATCTGCGCGGGGGAGGCAGAGGAGGAATGGGAACCGGAGTTCACCTTCCACGGCTTCCGCTACGTCCGCGTCAACGGCATCGGCCAACTGGATCCCCAGGATGCAACAGCGGTGGTGCTCTCCAGCGACTTGGAACTGGCCGGTGGTTTCAGGACCTCGGATGAGCGGTTGAACCGGCTGCACCAGAATGTGGTGTGGAGCCAGCGTGCCAACTTCTTGTCCATTCCCACCGACTGCCCGCAACGCGAGAGGGCCGGATGGAGCGGGGATATCCAGGTATTCGCTGGCGCCGCAGCCAATAACGCCGGGGTGTATACCTTCTTATCGCGCTGGCTGGATAACCTGCGGGCAGATCAATTGCCGGACGGCCGGATTCCCATTCTGTCACCGCGCTCGGAGCATGATGCGCAGAGCGCGTTGGAATCCCCGGGGTTGGGAGCCATTGTGGCGGCCGCCGGGTGGAGCGACGCGGTGGCAATTCTCCCGTGGAAGCTCTACGAGAGCTACGGGGACCCCCGGGTGCTGGAAGAGAACTATTCGGCGGTGCGCCGCTGGATCGAGTACCAGGCCGCAGAGGCAGAACGCGGGCTTCCCCGTGGCCTGGAGGATCTGAAACTGGGACCTGAACGACTGGCGCGCCAGAGGCTGCTCTACAATTCCGGTCCGCACTTTGGCGACTGGCTGACACCCTCGACGCTGGAAGGCGACGAGCCATTGCACGAGGCAATGGACCTCGCACCGAAACTGACCTCCGAGATCGTGGCCCCGATGTTCCAGATCCACACCTTGGATCTGGCCGCACGGATGGCCGAAGTTCTCAGCCACAGTGCCCACGCCGCCCAGTACTCCCAGCGTGCCGGAGAGGTTCGTTCCGCGTTTCTCGCCGAATACCTGGGGGAAGATGCCACACTGCCGGTTGCGCTGCAGGGAATGTACGCCTTGGCTCTGGGCCTGGACATCCTGCCAGAATCGAAGCGGCTTCGCGCCGGAGAGCATCTGGCGGCCCTGGTCAGGGCTCGCGGGCAACGGCTGGATACAGGCTTCTTGTCGACCCCGTTCCTCTTGGATGCCCTATGGGATACCGGACACCAGGATCTGGCTCGCGAAGTGTTGTGGCAACAGCAGGCTCCGTCGTGGCTCTACGCGGTGGATCATGGGGCCACCACGATCTGGGAAGCCTGGGACGCAGTAGACCCTTCGGGGCAGCCACGCCAGGTTTCCATGAATCACTATGCCTTTGGCTGCGTCGACGACTGGCTGTACCGCAAGGTGGCCGGGTTGACGCCAATGGCTCCAGGATGGCGGGAAGCACGCATTGAACCGGATCTCTCCTGTGGCCTGGACCATGCCGAGGCCTGGATCCAGACCCCCTTCGGACGGCTTGCCGTCAACTGGAAGCTGGAACATGGCCATCTGTCAGTGACCACCGTGGTGCCCTTTGGGCTCAACGCAGTCCTGAAACTTCCCGGGCAACAGGCCACGCTGGCACCGGGAACCAGCGTGCATCACCTGGACCTGTTCGCCACGGCTCAATAGGCACGACTGCTCAACACCCAATTACGTTCAAAGGAGAACAACGATGGCATCCACACTCGCAACCAACCAGGATGATCAACTGGCAGTCCGCGGAAAACCCAAGCTCGGGTTCTTGATCCTTCTGGTCTTCGCGGTGGCCTCGGCCAACGGAGCCCAGCTTTCGAACGCCATTCTGACGCTGTCATTGAAGTCCAGCGTCATCAGCTCGACTGCGGCAACAACCGTATTGTCCATTGCCGTAGGCGTCGGCAGCATCTTCGCGCTAGTGGGGTATCCGCTGCTGGGCCGGCTCAGCGATCGGACGCTGAGCAGGTTTGGACGGCGCAAGCCCTACTTGCTCGCAGGGGCCGTGCTGCTGCTGGCCGGCGCGGCAGCCACCTTGGCCGCCTCGAGTGTCACGGCGTTGGCTGCCGGCTATGCGCTGACGACCCTGGGCGCGGTGTGCGCACTGGTGGCCTGCACCGCGCTGGTCCCGGATCAGGTCGCGCCGGAATTCCGGGGCCCGGCTTCGGCGATGCTGGGCCTGGGCGCTCCGCTGGGGGCAGTGCTGGGCATCTTCCTTGCGCAACTGGTCCAGCCGAACCTGGCCGCCATGTTGTTCCTTCCGGCCGGTGTCGCCGCGCTGGCCTTGCTGCTGCTGGCCGCAAGGATTTCGGACCGGGCGATTTCCCGCGAAGAGAGGCCATCATTCTCCCTGGCCGAATTCGCCGGGACTTTCTGGGTCAACCCCCTGCGCCATCAGGGATTCGGCTGGGCCTGGATCAGCAGATTGCTGATCTTTTTCGGAGTTGCCGCGGTCAACGCCTATCAGGCGTTCTACCTGATCATGGTGCATCACATGGATCCTGCCACGGTGGGCACGGCGATCCTCGTGGCATCGCTGATCACCACTCCCATCTCGATGATCTTCGCCCCGCTTTTCGGCAAGCTGTCCGATAAGACCGGGCGGCGCAAGCCATTCGTGCTCGGTGCCGCCGTGGTCTTCGCCATCGGGCTTGGCCTGGTGGCCATGGCCACGACCTATCCGATGTTCCTGATTGCCATTGCTGTCGTCGGACTGGGACAGGGAGTGTACTTCGCTGTCGACTACGCCTTGATCATGGAAGTCCTGCCCGACCAGGACAACCCGGCTAAGGACCTGGGCATCATGAACCTGGCCAGCTCGCTGCCATCCTCGCTGGTTCCCGCAGTCGCCCCAATGCTCTTGCTGATTGGAGCCAGCGCCGAGAATCCGCAGAACTTCATGGCGCTCTTCCTGGCCGGTGCAGCCTGTGCAGTCATTGGCGCATTGGCAATACTGCCTATCAAGAAGGTGAAGTAGTAATGCCCTACAGCAATCCGGTGATCACCGGGCATGCCCCGGATCCAAGTATTGTGCGCGTGGACGAGGACTATTATCTGGCCACCAGCAGCTTCAACAAGCTGCCAGGCATCCCGATCCATCATTCGCGCGACTTGGTCAATTGGACGGTGATAGGTTACGCCGTGACTCGCCCGGCACAATACCGGCGTGATGGTAGGGACGGGCCGATTGAACTTTTCGCCCCAACGCTGCGTTACCACGACGGTACGTTTTTTCTGGTGACCACCAACGCCCATCCGGGCCAGGGGAATTTTCTGGTTACCGCCACCGATCCGGCCGGCCAGTGGTCGGATGCCATCTGGTTGGACCAAGGAGGATTTGACCCGTCTTTGTTCCGGGACAATGATGGCCGTTGGTATTACAGTCGCCGGAGTTTTGATCCGGGTTCCCGGAACGAGGCCCTAGGCCCGATCGTGACGGCCCGGATTGATGTACAAACAGGTGAGTTGGGGGACTTTGAGCCGGCGACATCCGGGGCCGGTGGGTTTGTCACGAACGATATTGAAGGTCCGCATATCTTCAAGCGGGATCAGTGGTACTACCTCACAGCCGCCGAGGGCAGCAGTTGGAAGGGGCACATGCAGACCTTGGGGCGTAGTACGTCGCCGTGGGGACCTTTTGAGCCATGCCCGCACAACCCAATCATGACCCACCGAGACCGGGTCGGTCACTGCATTCAGTCATTGGGGCATGCGGACTTTGTTGAAGCCGCCGATGGAACGTGGTGGGTGGTAGCCTTGGGAACCCGCCATGCACCTTTGGCGCAGCATCACAACATCGGCCGTGAAACCTTCCTGCTTCCCGTGACATGGACCGATGACGGGTGGCCGGTCGTAGGTGAGGCGGGAACCACGGAGCTTCAAGTCAATCAGGACATTCCGGGAACTCTGGATCAGGATGACGTGGTGGATGCTGAACATTGGCTCGGATTGAAGTGGCCCGTTCCGTGCACGGTGGCAGGTGGTCAGGTTTTGCTGACCGGTGGAAGTTTCCCCGAGGCGGGCCGCGACGCCGGTTTGATCTTGCGTCCGCAACGAGCCGATGATCAGTGGTTTACCGCTGAATTGACGCAGCTTCCAGATGGCTCACTGGCCGGGGTGGGGCTGTATCTGGATAAAAGACACTTTGCCTATGCGGTCGTTGAGTCCGTGCAGGGCCGACGGCAAGTTCGTTTCCGAGTCAGTCTTGATGGACTGGATCATGAACAGATCATGCCGTTAGATGTCGCGGGGAACATCGCCTTTGGCCTTGAGGCGCGTCCAGATCGGTACTATTTCACGGTTGAAGGCGAACCGGTAGGAGAGGTGTCTGCGAGGCTGTTATCGGCAGAAGCCGCCGAGTGGTTTGTCTCCGCTCACCTGATGCTGGTTCATTTTGGTGAAGGAGAAGCGCATTTTGACCGTGTGGAGTCCAAATTACTTGAACCTAGGGAGTCTGCGGTGTTACCCGCGTTTTTGCTCTGACTTACAAGATATTTTGTCTCAGGATATGTGTCACTGGGTTGATCGAGTCACGGTGAGACTGGTGGGGGCATTGAAGGGAGGGGTCAGCCATGTTGCTGGCCCCTCTTCCGTTGGCATCGGGTGTCGTAGTGATCCGGCTGACGGCTTGTTTGCGTGGCAAACAGTGACAGCAGTTGGCGATCAACCTGCTTGATTTATGTGAATAGAACTGTAAATATTGCACGAGTCAAGTGTCCTGGGACGAGGCCCCTGCGACCGTGCGCGGCGATCTGCCCCTGCTGGCCACTGCCCTGCTGGACCACCGGATATGGCGGAGCCGCAGGGCGATCACATCTGGATGTGCCAGTGCAGAGGCACTCCATGGGGAAGCCTTTCTGGGTTCAATTTCTGCGCTTCACCATGTCTGGTTGCTCACAAAATGTTCCCTGGACGCCTGACTGGCACTCCGCGTTTGGTCTGGTCGCAATACGGTACGAGGAAGCCGGGCGCTGGCCAGCATTGTCAGTGGTTCCGCGCGTAACCCAGCTGAGCCGACACGCGATTGCTGTGCCCGCGGCCCAGCGTTTATGCTGTACCTCGCACTAAATACCGGCACGTATTCGTGCTGGTTGAACTTTTCTCCAGTGAGGTAGCCATGGCAGGAACACAAGACCCCCCATTGCCGGCGAGCGGCACACCGGCGCAGCCCCAGCGGCTTCGCTCGCGCCACGTGATGATGATTACCCTCGGAGGCATCATTGGCGCCAGCCTGTTCGTCGGTTCGGGCAACGTCATCCGCTCGGTGGGGCCAGCGGCCATCATCTCCTACCTCATTGGAGGCCTGCTGGTATTTCTTGCCATGCGGATGCTCGGCGAGATGGCCGCCGCACGCCCAACGATCGGTTCCTTCATGGAATACGCCCGGGTGGGCCTGGGCAACTGGGCCGCCTACCTGGTGGGCTGGTTGTACTGGTATTTCTGGGTCGGGGTGCTCGCCTACGAAGCGGTGCTTGGCGGTGAAACCCTGAACTCCTGGTTTGCCTTCGTTCCGGCATGGGCCTGGTCGCTGATCTTGATCCTGGTATTCATCGGCACCAATGCGATTTCGGTGCGCACCTTCGGAGAGGTCGAATTCTGGCTGGCGAGCATCAAGGTCCTGGCCATCGTGGTCTTCCTCGGCGCTGGCCTGCTCTTCGCCTTGGGCCTGTGGCCTGATGCCGAAATTTCGGTCAGCAACCTGTGGGATCACGGCGGCTTTGCCCCCAATGGGTTCGGGGTGGCGCTCACCGGTGTGGCGCTGGTGATCTTCTCCTACTTCGGCACCGAGATCGCGGTGATGGCCGCCGCCGAGTCGGAGGATCCCGCCAAGGGAATCAAGCAGGCCACCAGCACCGTGATCTGGCGTATCCTGCTGTTCTTTGTCGGCGCCGTACTGATCATCACCATGGTGATTCCATGGGATGAGCTGCCTGAGCCGGTGAACGTGGCCGCCGCGCCATTCACCAAGGTCTTCGAGCTGCTCGGCCTGCCCGGAGCCGCGATGATCATGCAGCTGGTCATCTTCACCGCGGTGATTTCCGTGCTCAACTCCGGGCTGTATTCGGCCTCGCGGATGTTCGCCGCCCTGGCTGATCAGGGGTTCGCTCCCAAGTTCGTGGCCCGCCGTTCCAAGAACGGCGTCCCGCTGTGGGCGCTGGTGGCTTCCACTTCCGGTGCGGTGATCGCGACCATCGTGAACTTCGCTGCTCCCGATTCGGGCGTCTTCGACTTCATCATGAACTCCGCAGGCCTGGTGGCATTGTTCGTCTACGTCTTCATTTCGCTGACGCAGATGCGCTTGCGCCAGAAAATGACGGCGGAAGAAGTTGCGGGATTGAAGCTGAAGATGTGGCTGCACCCGTGGCTGAACATCCTGCTGTTTGCCGCCATCGCCGGCGTGCTGGGTGTCATGCTCAGCTCCGAGAGCGGCCGGACCCAGGTGTGGACCAGCTTGCTGGCCACCGTGGTGCTGGTTGCCCTGTGGCCGCTGGTGCGCAGAAACCTGAAGAAGCGCGGTGCCTCGGACGACGCCCCGGCGATCCAAGACGAGAACGAAGGTGAGCGCGTCAGCGAGCACTAGGAATTATTCAGCAGGCAGCAACCGCCCTCAGCCGTACATCGCGGCTGGGGCGATTGCCGTCTTGGCCCGAGCCGAGGCATCGAGGCACATTTGCGGGCCTGCGCCTAATGGGTGGCTTCCGCATTCGTCGGGATGCATCACTACCTGCTTCGGTTGAGTTGTACGACGGCTTCTGGAGCTGTGGAGTTCATGCTTGGAGAAGACCGCTTCAGTTTTGCCGGATCAAGCTGCACATCAGCAGCGGCGCGGTACCTTGGCGCACCAACGGGATTGACCAGATTTGGATCGGTAAGGCTATTATTTGAGCCCATATCGCTCTCGTGTGATGCAGACCAGTTCGTCGGCTGAAATTTCTCCGGCTACGTAACTTTTCGAATCTTGAGCGTACTCTGCAGTTACTGTGAGTCCTTCCAGATCAAGGCAATGATTACCTTGGTCTACCCAAGTAGATCACATTTCTGGAGTTGACATGTTTGTCTCCCGCGAAGGTGTTGGTGTCGCAACTGGAAAAGGGGACAACTAGTTGGTTTATGGGCGATAAACCCAACGATTCCGTCCTGATTCTGGCGCTTGTCAGTTTGGCTCGTCAATGTTGTACCAAGCCCCAGAGGCGTCGACTGAGGTGGAGGCTGCCAAGGTTCCTGTTGATTGCTGCTACGCCCAAGGCACCGATGGTCGGGAACAAGAAGAACCTGCCGATGTTAGTGAATTAGAGATCGTTCCTATTGCGAGCAAAGGGGATCTCCTCCGCCTCTTCCGCTGACATGGCAACGTTCAAAATCGTCCAATTTGTTCAAAGTGTTCAGGCCGACGGATTGTCGAACATGCTCCCCGAGGGTTCATAGCGGGATCAGCCAGCACCTGGCGCAGAGCCGCGTAATGTCGTTCTATCGATTCGTCGTTAGCCAGCGATTCACCCTTCGGTTGCTCGCCGCCTAATCGGCTGTCTTCTTCAAAACTTCATCGTAGATCGCATCGTCAATCAGACCGTTATCGGCCGCTTCGACAACCTCTTGCCAGGTTCCGTCCATGCTCTCTTCGTACTCGCCGTACTCGTTCGCCCAGGGGGTCGGCTTGTACGGCCATGCAACCAACTGAGGCACCACTTCTGCACGGTCAATGAATCCGGCCGCGTACCGCTGGCACACTTCATAAGGGCTTGCAGCGTTGAACCCGCCAACAACCTCCGGCACCGCCTGTGCACGCTGCAACGCCTTCGCCACGGCCGGCTGGGACATACCCAGCAGCGCTGCCATCTCACGCTGAGTCATACCACCAGCAGCAGCCTTCAAAGCGCGCTTGTAGTCCAGCGCGTCAACCTCTAGACGCTGCCGAGCCCTCAGCAGCTGCGCGCGCATTTCATCATGCCGCGGACGTTCCATTAGCTGGCTCATAACAACCTCCTAGACTTCGAAACAATCATTTCCTCACTTAAACGATAACATTAGTTATCAATTTGACTCAATGATTTTCGGCCGAAATTGCACGGGAGATGCTTGCCGCGCTGACACCAAGAAACTTGCCGATCTGCGCGTAGCCCTTCCCTTCCTCGCGCAGCTGCCGTGCCGTGGCGGTGCGGTCTGCATCCATGACACGCGGCCGCCCTCCGCCCCTACCCTGGGGGCGCACGTGCATTAATCCCAGAGATCATTCGTTTTGATCATAAAAACGCGCAGTGAAACATAACCAGGAGAAACTAGATAAATCACATGCGCCTACTGGTGGAACGAGCAAGCAAAAAAGTTGCTGGGCATGGCTGCAATCGGACTGAAACATAATACTGCCATCTTTACGAGGTAGCTCTCCGATATTTCGGTCGTGTAGTTTTATTACATGGTTTAGAGGAACCTGAATATTATCGCCTGAGATTCCGGAAGCATACTCCTTTTCGGAATAGTTCAGTAACCGCTAAATCGCTTTCATGACTTGGTATTTCGCGCGATGGAACCTAACACCTCTCGATAGCCGAGAACCAGAAATCACGTATGAACCATCATTCGATCCCGAAATTGAGGAAAGAAAATATTCATGCGCACTCTCTACGCGTGCACCGCATTTACAATCGGCGCAGCCTTACTAGCTCCGAGCGCCGCTCACGCCAGCCCGACTGCCATCGATCCCGATCCGATCGAGAACATTTCCAGAGTGGCTCCAGAAGTTTTCCAGGAGCTTGAGCCAATTGAAAAGACTGGTTCTGAGACATTCCTTTCGGAAACCCAGAATTCGAGCACAAATTTTGACTTGAAGGACGAAGCCTCATTCAGCATTAAAAGTGACTCGGGTCGATCAGTTGATGTGAGCATCCCGGAAATCGGGCCCGAAGGTTCAGTTGAATTTGATAAAGGAGTAGTTTCAGTCGATCACGGGGACGGATCCTCGACCGTGCCGGTACCGAAAGAAGACGGCTCCGTGCAAGTCACAACCGTTATCGAGGATTCCTCAGCTCCAACTCGGTATGCATACGATGTCAATTCTAAATCCGCTATCGAGGCAGAAATTCTCGATGATGGATCAGTCGTTTACACCAATGACCAGAATCAATTTGTGGGAGGGGTAAACGCCCCTTGGGCGAAGGATAAGCACGGACGTGATGTTCCAACGCGTTATGAACTGAATGGGATGACCTTGGTGCAGGTGGTCGACCACACGGCTATTGACGATGTTGCATACCCGGTTATAGCGGACCCCTGGCTGGGCATCGACCTTATCAAATCAGTACGTCAGGGCCTCGAAAAGAACGTAATCACCATCAATGCGACAAAATCCGCATGGGGGCAAACGAACCACCTTCCCACCGCTGCCAAGATTAGGCTGTTCCAGGGCGCAGGATGGGAAGAAGTCCGGCTCAAAGCAGGCCGCAACAGCAAAGGCGTTTACCACGCGGATTCCAGAAAATCGATTAAACAGCAGTATTTCTGCCATGTAGCCGCTGGATATGGAAATATTGCAGGAACTTGGAACCTTGAAGGGTGGAGGCCTTACCGTACCGCGTCATGGGCCTACCAGGTTCAGCATCATCACTGCAATTGGAAAACTGCAAATTACAGGTAGGCTTCGCCAGTTATTTACCTGAAGCTCCGGCATGAAATGCGCAGAATAAAAGGAAGGGTGTTGATGAACTAAAACGTTCATCAACACCCTTCCTCTTCTATAATTATGCCTATTTTATTTACGATAAATAAAGAAAAGTCGAAGTTCAAGCGGCTGCACATGCTCACGCGTTGGCTGGTTTGCCTGTATGCATAACGAGACGGCACTGAGATTTGAGGAGGACTGCTAGCGGCGATCTGGAAAGTCTCCTTCGTAGTCGTTCCATGTGCCGGCTAGTTCTTGCATAGCCCAAAGCTGGTTTTTCACCGAGGCTTTCTTACCTGCAAAGTCCATTACGATGTAGTTCATAGTGAACCCGTCCTTCAGCGTATCGCCGAATTCTTTAGCGCGGTCTTTGCTCTCGAATCGAAAATAGTTAGCCTCTGCGGTGCTGTATGCCTCTACGCAATTCACTGGTGCCGCGCACGCAGTTTCAGTGATTTCTTCCGGCTGTGTCGTAACGTCCACTGACCCCTCGCTATCAGCGTCTACAAATTCATGCAGAGTCAGGTCGCGCTGGGGGTCCACTATGGAACATCCACCCAACAATGGTGCTGCCAAGAGTAATGCACCTGAAAAGGCATAGCCTAAGCGTTGATTCATTCTTCCATTTTCTCAGCTTTGTGTAGGTAGAACACCCTACTCACGGATGATTTATCCCGAATAGCTGGTTGCCCTGCCCGCCCTGCGCACAAGAGGTATCAGGCAATTCATTCCTATCCAGCTCGTGCGCGAACACGAAGCTGTAGTGGTGTGGCCGGATCATTCCCCCAGGGCCGTCATGCAGCATGAAGCGGCCGTAGCCGTCATCTGCTATCGCGTTAGACCATATCCAGCACATCGATCGGTCTTGATGACTTTCTCCCAAAAGCGTTGCTCTGGTGGCTGGAATGTGCGCATGGCCTAGTCCTGGTTGAGCTTGTCTGATGCAAGGGCCCGGCACACGCTTGATGCGCCGACTCCCAGTACCTTGGCGATCTCCGCAATGGTTTTGCCGTCAGCCCGCATTTTCTCGGCTTGCTCGACTCGCTCAGGGGTCATCACTGTGGGCCGGCCGCCAACCCGGCCATGTGCGCGAGCATGTTCCAAGCCTCGGCGCGTATTCTCCCTGATCGTATCGACGCGCAGCTGCGCAAAAACGGCAACGATGCCGAACAAGGCCCGGCCCATTGGAGTGGTGGTATCAATATCTGGTTCGGCCAGGCTCTTGATATTGATTTTGCGCTCTTGCAGGTCATTGATGATCTCGATGGCCATCTTCTCGCTAGCTGCGATCCGGTCCAGCCTGCGCACAACGAGGGTGTCTCCCTCGCGCAGATAATCCAAACAGGCCTTCCATTGGGGCCGGTCGCGCATTTTGCTTGATTCTCCGTGGTCAACGAAAACTCCGTGCGCCCCGGCGTTGAGCAGTTCAGCTTCCTGAGCAGCCGGGTCTTGTTCACGGGTTGAAACTCGCGAGTAGCCGATGATGATGCTCAAAGCTTCCGACCTCCCCGCTCATGCTTGGGTCATTCATCTCGTCGAGATGTTGGATTCTGGTAGTTCTGTTTCATGCGTGTCTTGATCTTGTCTGCCAGGCGCTTTTTCGTTTCTTCCGCCGGGGATTCTTTTGGCTGCAAGATCTTGATCTGGTCAAGGGCTGCTCTGGCAGCTGCGGATGGTGCCCTGGTCAAGCCCTGGGGCGGGCTGGAAGGCTCAACGAGTATTTATTGCCGCGGGGCTACGATGTGGCCGAAGACTTCGTGCAGTTCGTCAGGATGCGTCTGCCACGCCCCGAGATCCGGCCCGGAAAATTCTGATGCCTGATTCCACAAGGGCGCAGGAACAGCTTGCCAGTTGAGTTCAAATGGCGTGGTGTCCGCCAGGAGTTCCATAAAGACTTTGGTGCTCCTGCCGTTTCCCTCTCGAAAAGGATGTGCCTGGTTCAGTTCCGCGAATACTGCCGAGGCATTCTCGACAAACACTGTTTGTTCGAGCTCGCTCCACGAAGCCCTGGCAACCAAGTCCTGGACGTTCGACAGTCGCCGGTCAATCGATCCATCATTGGCACTGGCAAAAGCGGTCATCCCTTTGGTGATGTCTACGGTGCGGTACTCTCCTGCCCATTCATACACATCTTGGAACAGGTGCCGGTGAATTGCTTTCAGGTGCTCGGCATCGAATGTTTGCGGGATCTGGACAATCCCAGCGGAAATTTCGGCAGCGCGCCTTGCGACCTGGGTGTATTCACGGGCTTTGAGTACCTGGGCGTCTCGTTCCTGGTAAAGGTTGCGCAGCGTAGATTCGCCCGTGGCCGGGTCAAACGTTTCCGGATAGAAGTACGATTCCCAGGTATCAAATGGGCTCACACTATTTTGACCGTTTGCGGAACAGTCCGGTGGCGCTCGGCCGCTTCGGCGGCCCGACGCTCGTATTCTGGGCCGTCGATAGCTCCGCGCATGTAGTCAGTCAGGTTTTCAACGTCTTCGCGGTTGGGCTTCCAGCCTTCGTGCCACGCGGCAGCGAATGACTGCACCACTGCGCGGCGCTTCTTGGTGTCGAGCTGGGTGAAGAGTTCAGGCCATTGCGCCTCGAGATCCAGTTTGTCCGGCATGGCTGCCCTTTCGCTTGCCTACCTCCAATTTTACCAAAAACGGTAAGCATTTGAGGTTTCGGTTGGATAGTTTCGGTTGCTGGTTTCGGCAATAAACGCCGGCGATTCGCCGGCGTTTTGGAATGGAATTTTGGCTATCCACAAATTATCGTTATTGAAGATTGACCTGTCGGTCGAACTACCGGAAAGCTCTCAATCGAGTTACGGAAGTACGCGCTTTTCAGTAATCCCCTCGCTACTCGTTCTAGCGGTGCAGATAAATATTCTGATGGATCTGAGTCCAGCCGTCACCTGTCATCGATTTGGGATCTGCATCATCTGCTACCAGGAGGACTTGGGTTCCTGTTCCGTTGCTTGTGTTGACGATGGTGTTGCTTCCGCCGAGTAACCCGCACCCGCTAAGCCAGTTAGTTCCCGTTGTGGGATAGGCAAGCACGCAACCCATTTTTTTATCTGTTGAGGTGCCGTTGAAGTAGTTCGCGCCTTGGTATTCGACGGCAAAGCGTAAAGAACCTGGATCAATGATTTCAGGGATTTGGCTCGCCGTAGCCGCAGGCTGTTCGGTCTGCGGTTCTTGTTCCAAGATTTCTAGATCGTTCCCTGATGTACAGGCTGTCATGGCTAGCACGGAAAACGTGATCAGCAATGATTTGTCGAGTCCTTTTTTCAATTCCCGCACCTCTCGAATGGCCCTATTAAGCGATAGTAGCCCAGCCAAGCATCACTTGGGGAGCCATGGCGAGAAATTGCTAGGGAAAATCACGTTGGTTTATAAAGATACTATAATAATCAGGTTCCTCATTATTGACGCATCATATTGAGCGTTCGTTGTTGGATACTGGTAGGTTGAGACCTCGTTTACACTCTCAATTCTGACGAGCCATCGAAGTTCCCGGAGGTGTTGACATGACGCAACAGGGGTTATGCCTCCCTGGCCCTCGTATTGACCTGGCTGCGGCCACGGGAAGAGCTTTTGAGTGGCGCGTGCACGCGTGCCGGTGACGGCAGCTCAATGGGTGCGCTCAATTCAAAACTCAACCGGGGCCAGCAGTTGGCCAATAAACGCGGTGCCGATGATTCACAAGCGTTTCCCGCTCCAAACCTGGCTCAATGCCAAGTAAACGGCATGCACTGGGCTGGCCATTGGCTCGAAGCCGCCGCTGGAGGTTTCACATCACCTGTTTCGCACGTTTCCGGCGATGCACCGGCTATGCCACAGGTTGTTCCTCCGTTCTGGACACCCCAGGAACGAAGCTGACAATGACGAGGCTGAGCCACGTGGTGAGAACAAATGGCCATGTATAAGCAGGGATGCCAAGCAGTTCTACGAGCGAGCTAACAGGCAAAAGCAAGAATAATGCGCCCAGGGTCACCAGCCACGGAATCCATTTTCCTGCAATGAAAACCGTGCCCAGCGCGATGGCAACGAGGACTCCACTGCATCCGGTCAGCCCGAGATAGCTAGGCGTGCCTGTTTCTCTCAGCAGGATCGAAGCTATGGATTCAAAAGCAGCTCCCAATAGCGCGGCGAGTCCCATTTTCCACTGTGCAATGAATAGTCCAGCTAGGATGATGCCTCCGGCAAGGGCGCTGTCCACTAGCACCACTTCGGAAATGCCACTGAGAACAGCGTGGAGGGAATAGCCGATGAACTGCTCATTGACCGGTCCTATAGGGGCTTGCCCCTGGTGGGGTTTAGTCGTAGCAATGAGCATGACCCCGGAGACTGTGCAGAATGGTGCCGTGAGACATGGCAGATTGAAGTGGCGGAGGCCTGGCAAGTTGAACAGCAGCCCGATAGCCTTCGCTACCGGGATGGTTGCGATGCCGCCAATCACTGAGATGAGAGCCGATACTTCGCCGAATCCCAAGGATGCGAAGGCCGCCGCGCCGACCAAGGCCCCGCAAAATCCATGCATGCCCAGGGCGATGCTGTTCTTTTCTCCATCGGTAACTTTTGAACTGAAGATAGCGGCAAGTGCGCCCAATATCACCATGAGCGCCATATCTAAATCGTAGAGTGCGAAAGCTACGAAGAATAGGAGACCGGTGAGCGAATTTGACGAGAAGAAGATCTGGGCAAGGCTCCTGCTCAATGGGCAGAGGTAGACCAGAATAATTGACATGCACACGCTAAACGAGGTGCTCGTGGCCGGAGCGTTCATAGTTGGTGACTTCCCGAAGAAAAGCGAGCAGTGGTGCTCTTTGGCTGGTTGTGGCACAGGTTGCTTATTGCTGAGTCCATGCCGGAGTTGAGCGAGTTCCGCTTCCTGCTAGAACATGTTGAAATAGGGCGGTTCCAGATTATGAAGGCACGCACTCTGGTGGGCGCGATTGCTTCTGGGAAAACTGCAATGTTCAACTGGAACACCGAACTCGAGACCGGCCAAACTTCTGGGCGCCATTTGAGTTATTGGGACTCATTATTTGTCTGAAGCCTGTCTTGACAGTGTGTCTTTGAATGCTCATCGGAAGTCATGAATTCTGGATTTAAGACGCATTTTAATTATCGATCTGTGCAACTTTCTTCACTTATCAAGAGAAACTGGCTGAATCCTGGAATGAATTGAATACTGCGAATTTCACGTGAAGCCATTTGGCCGTTTTGTGCCCCAGGACACATCGTAATGCTATGTAGGTGGCGTATGGTTCAACAAAACCGCTATGGAATGTGACTCAGGTCGCCCCGCGCAAGGCTGTCCAGGGAATGATCAAGTCAGATCTGGCACCCATGTGGGGCGGGCTTGGCCGTGACGGAGTCCGACTCGCGCCAGTTCCACGGCGACAGGCCTTTCTGCTCCACCAATCTGAAGACCGATCAGGGACTGGAGCAGGTTATTGCGTGGCTGAAGCACGATGTCCTCACGGCAGATCTCGCCCGGTGAGCACCGCCACCGGAGAGATCAGCCTGGATATCGCGGTTCGGTCCGGACCTTCAACTGCAGCCTCCCAGTATTATCGCGGGCAGCTGCGGTGGTTCCGGCCGCATGATCTTGATGGCTCGGGGCAGGTCTGCTGCACGGTGATCAACCTCGGCGGCGGCGATCTGGGAGGCGACACCTACGAGCTGGAAGCCGCCGTGCAGACTGGGGCGCGTTTGCTGCTGACCACGCAGTCGACCCCAAGGTCTATCGCACACCGCATCAACTAGTTCCCCAGAAGATGGCGTTCAGGCTGGAGAAGGACGCCTCGATGGAGTACCTGCTGGATCGACTCATCGCCTGCCAAAGCGCCGATTATCTGCAGGACAATATGGTGTTTATGGAGGATAGTTCCTCGTTGGTGCTACCCGAAGTCATCACCCTGAGGTAGTCGCCGCAGGGCAAGCAGTTCGGCTATGGCGGGTTGCGGCTGCGCACTCGCATCCATCGCGGCGGCTCGCTGCTGGACACGGACAACTTGTTGCTGGAACCAATTGGAGAGGCACTGCTTGAATCCATGGGTTCATTGGAAGGCGGCAGTCACTTGGTTTCTATGCTGGTGGTAGACCAGCAGCTGGTCGAGCACGTGCGTGGACTCGCCGCTGAGTCGGCTAATGGAGTGCACTGCGGAATCAGTGCGCTCGCGGGCCCGGGCTTAGCACTGCGTGCGCTGGGCGAGACGGCTTCAAGGCAATCACGGTCGCAAAGTGCTTCGGTCTCATGAAGGACGAGCGCTTAGCAAAGCGGGCGCAGGGCATCCGTGCGGCCTGGATATGGCTTCACCGTAGACGGGCCAGAATTCAGCCGTTGCTGCGCACCGCGCCGGCAGCGGCGGGTGCAGAAGCAGCAGATGCTGCCTTCACCGCTGGCGCTGTGGTGCCGGCATCGGGACGTCCGGAATGCTTCGAACCACGCTGTGAGGGGCTCATCCCCGCAACGGCCACCGCGCAGACCGAGGTGAGCACCAGCGAGAGGGCTGGGGCGAAGACCGTCCAGGGGGCGCGCTCCACGTAGCCGATGCCTTCGGACAGCAGCAATCCCCATTCCGGGGTGGGCGGCTGTGCACCCAGGCCCAAAAAGCCCAACGCTGCCAGCGCCAAGGCCACGCCGGGAAGGCGCAGCATGCCATGGCGCAGCAAGGCCGGGATGATAGCCGGCAACAAGTGCTTGACGAAGATTTCCCCGCGGCGAACTCCGGACAGCGGCAGCCAGCGGATATGCGGCATGGCCCGCGCTTCCTCGATAAGTGCCGCGGCATGGGCGGACAACGGGGGCCAGGTCACCCACAGCACCGCCACGGCGGCGCCGATCACCGAAGGCCCGAGCAGCGCGGCAATCACGACGCCGGCCAGGATTGGCGGGGTGGCATTGGCAATCGCCGAGGGCCCGCGGGAGATCTCGCCCAGCCCGGCCAGCAGCAGGCCAATGGCCACGGCGCACAGCACGATCAGCACCGCCGGGGCCACCGTGCCCAGGGTTCCATGGGCCACCCGGCCCAGCAGGTCACGGCCGCTGGCATCAGCGCCGAAAGGCAGGGCCCAGCTCGGCGCGGCCAGCCGCTGGTGGCTGATCGCGTAGGGGTCGCGGGGCAAGCCGAAGGCCATGATGGCCAACAGGCCGGTGCAGGTGATCCCCGCGGTCCAGCGCAGCAAGGAGGATTTGCCGCGGAATTCCGGCGGGGCGGAAAGGGCGCCGGCAGGCAGCGGGCCGCCGCGCAGCCAGCGCCGGGCGGCGGTGGCCAGAATTCCGATGAGTAATGCCGTACCGGCCATCAGCAGCAATCCCGCCTGCAGCGCAGGGATATCCTGCGCATTGGCCGAGCCGAGCAGGAAGCGTCCCAGTCCGGGAATGGCGAAGACCTGTTCCACGGCCACCGCCCCGCCCAGCAGGCCGATGAACACCAGGCCGAACTGGTCGATGATTCCAGCCGCTGCACGGCGCAGCACCCCGGCCAGCAGCACCGTTCCCCGGGCCCCGGCCATCCGCCAGACCATCACCCAGCGTTCGCCGGCTACCGAGGCAATGGCATCGGCCAGCAGCCGGCCCAGCAGCCCGCCGGCCGGGATGCCCAGTGCCAGTGCCGGCAAGATCGCGGTCTCCAGCCCGGTCCAGCCATAGGGCGGCAGCCAGTCCAGCTTCACCGCGACCAGCACCAGCAGGATGCTGGCCAGCAGGAATTCGGGCAGGGCCGTCAGGGCAACGCCCAGCGGCCCGGAACCGGTCTGCGGCTTATCGCGCAGCACCCTGAGCATCGCCGGGGTGATCAGGCACAGTGCAACCAGCAGGGCCACCGCGCTGGCGAAGGCCGTGAGCGTGGCCGAGACGGACAGGGCCTGCCAGGCTCCGGGGCCAATCGGTGCGCCGCTGACCCAGGAAGAGCCCAGGTCTCCGCGCAGCACCCCGGCCCACCACTGCAGGCTCGAATGCAGCGGGCTCTGGCCCAATCCAAGCTGCTCGCGAATGGCGGCCAGCGCCTGCGGTGTCGGCTCCAGCTCCGCATAGCGGGCGCGCAGCACTGCGGCGGCCGGATCGGTGCGCGAGAGCCAGGGCAAGGCTCCGGCGAGCAGGAGCAGCACCAGGGCGCTGAGCAGATAGGAGGCGGCGGAAACCAGCGGGGTCTTCTGCCTGGTGAAGCGGGGGAATTTCATGCGGTGTGCCTTCGGGCTACTTGGCGTCGCGCTGCGTCTGCGTGGTGACCAGCGCGCGTTCACGCGGATCCCGGGCAGCACCGGATACGGCGGCATTTTCGCCCTGGATCACCCGCTCGTGCAGCAGCGGGATGGCCGCGTCGGTGCCCAGGATCCTTGCTTCGGCCATCATGATGGCGCGCTGGCGGCCGGTGCCGGCCTCGGTTTCCGATGCGCTGGTGATGCTCTTTTCGACCTGGGCATCGCACAGCTGGGAGATGGCGAAGCCGCCCTCGCAGGTGAAGTCCGAGGCGAAATAGGCCACCGGGTCACCGGAGTCCAGGACCGTGGCGCGGGAGAGGATGAAGGCGTCGAAGGCGCCGTCCAAGGCATCGGCCTCGATGTACTGGTATTCGCGCACATCCTGCTGGACGTCGAAGCCGGCCGCTTCCAGCTGCTGCTCGAGGATCACGGCCACCTCGGGAAGCTCCGCGCGGTCGGTGAAGGCGCCCAGCGAGATCTTGACGTCCTTGACCTTGGCCGGTTGCGCGCGGTGGGCCAGCAGTTCCTTGTATTCGGCATCGTCGCGGTACCCGGCGGCGTAGGGCAGCGCCGGGCCGAGCAGGCCTTCGGCGACATCGGCGCGGTCCTCGTAGACGGATTCGATGATGGCCGCGCGGTCTATGGCTTCGCGGGCGGCCGCGCGCACCGCTGGATCGGCGAAGGGGCCCTTCTTGGTGTTCAGGTACAGCGTATTGGTCCGCGGCATCGGGACTTCGGTGAGCAGTTCCTGGTCCACGGTGGAGGCCTGGCCAGCCGGAATGGCCTCGACGATGTCGGCCTCGCCGGTGCGCAGCGCCGCGGTGCGGGCCGTTCCGTCCGGCACGAATTTCACGTCGATGCCCTCGGCGGCCGCTGCTTCTCCCCAGTAGCCTTCGAAGCGTTCCAGCGTCGCCCCGGAGATGCCGTCCACCGCGGTGATCTTGAACGGGCCGGTTCCGGTGTTCACCGGATCGACCCCGTGATCGGTGTAGGCGGCAGCGTCGAAGATGGCCAGCTGCGGGCTGGAAAGGCGCTGGGGCAGCAGCGGGTCGGGATTGCCAGTGGTGATCCGCAGGGTGTGCTCGTCGACCACGGCGACTTTCAAGGCGGTACCGTTGAGGATGCGCGGCACGGGGGTGGAATCGATCGCAGCCTGCAGCGAGTTGGCGGCCGCCGCGGCCGTCAGGGGTTCGCCGTTGTGGAAGCTGACGCCCTCGCGGATGGTGATTTCCCAGGTCGTGTCGCTGGTGCGCTCCCATGCGGTGGCCAGCCCGGGGGTGGCATCGCCGGATTCGTTGAGGTTCACCAGGGTCTCGGCGGTGGACCAGCGTGAGAGCTTGAATGCGTCATCGCTCAACGGGTCCAGGCCCGAGCGGGGCGGCTGCATGTGGGCCACCGAAATGCGGCCGGTGCTGCCGGCCGGCTCGGCGGAGGCGGAGAAGCAGCCGGTCAGCGCCAAGGTGGCAGCGAGCGGGACCAGGAGGAAGGGCAGGGGGGTGCTGCGGCGACGAGCCATGAAAGTGTGTTCCTTGCAGGTGGATCGGTGATGTGCGGTGATCAGCGGGGCGCGCTGATGGATAGTTGTCGTGAACAGCGGGCCGCGAGCTGCAGGTCATGGGTGATCAGCAGCAGCGCGATTCCGGTGTCCTTCGCGGTCGTGAACAGATTCTCTGCCACTTCGCCCGCGGTGGCGGGATCCAGGGCGCTGGTGGGTTCATCGGCGACCAGCAGCGCCGGGGCAACCACTAGTGCGCGGGCCAGGGCCGCCCGCTGTGCCTGGCCTCCGGAGAGCTCGCGTGGACGCCGGTCCAGCAGGGCAGTGTCGAATCGGGCCACGTGGGCGGCCCGCTCGATCCGCTCTTCCGCGGCGGCTTGCGGTGCCAGGTGCGAGAGCGCCAGGTGCAGGGAGGCGCGGATGGAATACCGCGGCACGAAGGCCGCCGCGGCATCCTGCGGGACGCCTTGGACAAGGTGCCTGCGCTGGGCCGAGAGATTCCTGCCGGGCAGCGACCACGGCTCACCGAGCACCTTCACCTGCCCCGCGGACGGATCGCCCAGTCCCAGGATGATGTCGGCCAGCGTGGATTTTCCGGCACCGGAAGCACCGGTGATGGCCAGGGATTCCCCCGCGTCCATGGATAGGGAGAGAGGGGCCAGAACCTGCCGGGCGCTGGGGCCGGTGCCGCGCATTGCCGCTACTGAAGATGCCTCGAGCACTGGATGGCTCATGCCGGCACCGCCTGCAGTGCGGGCGCCGGATCGTCGCGCAGCTTTCCGGCGTCCAGCTGGATGCGCCGTGTGGCCAGGGCGTCGGCAACGTCGGGATCATGGGTGACGACCACCAGCGCATGCTGCGCGGAAACCACGGTGTCCAGCAGGCAGAGAATCTTGTCGCGTGATGCCTCATCCAGGGCGCTGGTGGGTTCATCGGCCAGGATCAGAGGGGCCGAGCTGAGTGCGGCCAGGCCCACGGCGGCACGTTGTGCCTGGCCCCCGGAGAGCTCTGCGGGGCGGCGCTTCAATAGCTGCGGATCATCCAGGCCCACCGAGGCCAGGGTTTCGGTGACGTCCTTGGCGCTGCGGCCGGTGGCCTTGCGCAGTTGGCGGCCCAGCGGCATCAGCGGATGCAACGCGTCTTGGCCTCGCTGTGGAATATAGCCGATGCGTTCGCAGCCGCTGGTGCGGGTTCCGGAATAAACCAGCTCCGTGGCCCAGCGGCCGGTGATCATCGAGAGCAGCAGCGTTTTGCCGCTGCCCGAGGGCCCGGTGACCACTAGGCGCTCGCCGGCGCAGATGCGCAGGCTGGGGATTTCAAGGAGCGTGCGCGAGGAACCGCGCAGGCCGAGGGAGCTGTTCTCCAGGCGCAGCAGTTCTGTGGCGTTGTTGGAGCCTGCCTGATTCCCCATGCTAATCATAATGAGAATGATTATCACTTAAATTATGCGGTCAGGGCAAATTGCGCAAGAGGCGAACGTGCATGAGCGGCCGGTCCCGGCCCCATCTGGCTTCGCCGGGTTTTCGATCCCGGCTTGCGCTCCGGGATGCAGTTCTCTGCATATGTTGGTGCTTATCATGTCGAGGTTCTGGCGCGCTCGCAGTTGGGGGCTGAGTGCATCCGGAACGATGCATCCAGCGCTTCTCGCTGCTTAGCCACTTAACTGTCGGTCGTGGTGGCTACAGTCGAGGCCATGAACTTGAGCATGGATGTCCCTGAGTTGACCGCACGGATCGCCAAGCGGCACGGGGAGAAGATCGAGGCGTTGTTCCGAAAGGCCACGGGACCGCAAGGGCATACCGGGCCGGCAACGATTGACGACCCTTCGCACCGCATTCCTACGCTGGGACCTGTCCGGTCGTTATGGGATGCCCGGGTTGATCTGACCTTGGGTGCAGACATTTCTGACTTGTCGTGGCTGACCGAAGGCGAAGTGGCTGAAGGGACATGCCTGACCTTGTCGATTGCAGGCCATCACCGCGTCGCTGGCGGAAGAGTGCCGTTGCCTTCAGGGGAGTGCGATGCGTGGTTGTGGGCGATTTTCCCGCAGTGGGCCTCTGGGGCCTACCGGGCCGGAACTTTGAGCGGTGTGGATCATCGGTTGACCACGGTGTATTACCGGGTGTTCTTTGATGTTGCGAGTGAGCCTATGAGCAAGCCTGGGCGCTTCAATCACCCGGGATTACGCCCGCTCAGTGAGCTGTAGCGGTACCCTGCCTGGCTCTTTGCCGAATGCCTCTTCCCCGTGTCTTAGGAGGTGCGCTAAGCCTAATCGCTAAGGACTAGATTCACCGGGATTTGGCGGAAAGGTAGTTGTTTCAATGCCTGGAATAGCGTGGTCTCCTGGGATGTCCCCACAGGCGATCCGGCGAGCATGATGGCTAGCTTCCCGTTTCGGCAGACACAGGCGAACCCCACGCGCGGCGCAAGATATCCCATGATTGATCATCCATCAGTGAAGCGGGCGTAACGGATATGCGGGGCACATCGTGTTCCTGGGCTAGCCGGAGCTCGCGTTCCAGTGTTTCGGGGCTGATCGCGCCGTCGCCATCCCAGAGGCCGATCTCGATGCCATAGCGCGTGGGATCCTGTTCAACATAGAAGCTGGCCAATTGATCCGTTGAGTAATAGCCCGTGGAGTTGACCCCTTGGAAATTCCAGATGTTCAGCCGGCCAACAATCTCCAGCAACGCGGAATAGTCTTGCCCCGAGTCCAGTCGGCCCCGCAGATCTCCGTTGATGGGGGAGCGCACATCCATGGTCAGCTCCACTCCGGTACCGGCTAATGTCGCGGCTACTTCGGACATGATCATTTGGACTGTATCGCTTCGCCAAGCATGGATTGCGTCTGAGCCCGTGTCAATCGTGCCGTCGAACCTCAATGGCCAGCGTTCCATGCCACTGAATTGCTGGAAATCGCTCAGGTCTGCGTCGCTGAATGTGTAGGAAGGAAACATCATCTCGGTGATATTGATGCTGTCCGGGGAATAGCGCCGAACCAGTTCGGCAGTGAGCGCGGCAAGACGCTCAGTGAGCCCGTAATGCTTCCACGACGAGACGCTGGTCCAGTTCTTCGAGAACTCGCCCTGCGCATTAACACCGGAGATTTCCGGTCGGTGCTCAAGCTCGCGGCCCAGCAGCGTATCGATATTCAGCGAGATGGTGCGTCGGGCTCCGCGATCGCTGCAGATAAGTGCATCGATAGCCTCGCGCACGTAGTCGCGTCCGGTACTTGCAACCTCGCTGGACTCCATGTTCTTGTACTCGGCCCAGGGGAAACCGATCCAGTCCAATCGTCCGACTGAAATGGACACCCCGGTGGCGTTGACGGAGTCGAGCTGCTTGGCGATTTCCGGGATCCGCCCTGGATCTGCACTGGTGACATCCTCGAAACCGACATTGATCACACGAGCACTGCTGGCATCGCTCTCCATAGGATTGTTACTTCCATTTTCCGTCCATTGGACCGTGTTCAGACACTGTTCCCGGGCAGCTGATACCGAGTGATAAATACGCGTTTCAGCCGAGGTGCGCCCATGCGGTGGCACGCAAAGCAGGCTCAGCAGCAGCACCGATAGCAAGGCCAGCCGCCATCTGCGGCGTGGTTTGCGGTCCGCGCTCATCCGTCGCTGCCCAGGATGGCGCTGAATTCGTGGCTAGAGACCACGCCAGTGCGTTGGAGCTTATTCCACTTCGCGGGCTGTCCTCGGATTTCCAGTGCAATAGCGGCCACCATGGTCATGCCCATGGCTGTTGCATAAAGCGGCCATAGCGGGAAAGTCCACAAATTCAAGAAGTCACGCCACGCAGTGTTCAAGATGATGCCAATGACAACCGAGATCAAGGTGATTCCCAAGCCCGCCCAGCTGAGGATGGCAAGGATGCTCCACAGCACCGAGGTGTGTTCATCGCTGGCGATGGACTCCTGGCCGGAGGGCACGAGATAGGCCAAGGAGGCCAGAACGAAGAGCTGGGCAACCGGCACAAAAACCATGGTGGCAAAATTGAAGAGCAAGAACGGGCCGAAGGGCCCTACCCGCGGATTACCGTGGAGCCGCCAATGGATTTTGATGGACTGCAGCAAGCCGCGGGCCCACCGCACACGCTGCTTCCACAGCGCCCGCAGGGTGGAAGGGGACTCGGCCAGGACAATGGCACGAGGTTCGAAAGCGACTCGAAATCCGGCATCGTAGATCCGCCAAGTCAACTCCAGATCCTCGCCTACGGTATCGGTGCGGAAGCCACCGAGCTCGCGGACCAGTTCTGCTCGGAAGGCGCCGATGTTCCCCGAGACAACTGGAAGGCAATGCAGCAGGGACAAAGATCGGCGCACCATGCCGGTTCCCATGTGGGAAAGCACCGAGAGCATCCGGGTGAGCACGCGGTCCAGATTTACTGGCCGGTCATCACCGCAGACTGCACCCACCGAGTCATCGCGGAATCCGGTGAGCAGCCAGGGAATGGTCACTGGTGAAAAGATGCCGTCGGCATCAACGAACACCAGCACGTCACCGGTTGCTTCCTTGATTCCCCGGTTCAGCGCTGCCCCCTTGCCTGCATTGCGCTGCGTGATCGCGCGGACCAGCGGGTGGGCCTGTGCCAACTCGTGCATGACCGTTGCCGTGTGATCGGTGGACCCGTCGTCCACGATGATGACTTCGGCCAGCTTTCCCCTAGAGCGGACGATTGATTCAACGCAAGCGCGTAGCACGACACCCTCGTTGTAGGCAGGGACGATGACTGATACCCGGTGGTCCGGAGTTGTCCCGAAGTGCCGGGCAGCACGGCGTGAACGGCCCCTGGGCCGGCGCATTTCCTGTCCGGCATGAGGAAATCCTGGAGGGAGCATTGAGAGTTTTCCATTGCGCGTGAAGAGCAGTCCTCGTCGCACTTCGAACCAGATGGCCAACGGGATGTAGGCCAATTTGATGGTTCCAAAAATGATGATCAGGGTAATCGCGGTGTTAAATGCGATGACCAGTGCTGAGCTCATGCATTGACCACCTTGCCCGGGGCAGGCAAATTGGCGTACTGAAGCACTGCTTCCAGCAATTCCGGTGCTGCCGCGCTATTGGCGCCAAAGCGAGCATTGATCTCCAGAACCACCGGCTGGCCTTCATCGGTCAGGCGGACATCCAGATCCACCGGGCCTGTCAAATTGAGGCTGACTACCGCGGCTCTAGCCACCTGGGCCACGTGGGCAGTAGTGGCATCGAGTTCGCACCGCTGTACCGATACCGCGTTGCCTATCAGGCCTTCACGCAGTTCTGTTTTCTCCACGACAACGCATACATCAATATTTCCGGTGTCGGGATTCCGGAATAGCATCGGAGCGAATTCGCGCCCTGGAGCGAAACGCTGGACAAGATCCGTGGATGACAGTTCTTGTGAACCATCGGTCAGCTGGGAAGCGGTTAGCAGACGCACGCCTCGGCCACCACGGGAGACTCGTGGTTTGACGATGGCGTTCTGGTGGGGCAGAAATCTCGCCACCGAGGGGTGGCCATAGAGGTCGCCACGAACGAAATCCGGTATGGGCACGTGGTCATCGTTGAGGACGAGCATCGTCAGGTACTTATCGTCAGCGATGCGGATTGATGCCTCGGACGACAGGAGAACCATAGCCCCAGTCGATTCCAGCAGTCCGCGATTCTGGTCCATTGCCAAGATCGGCAGTTCTTCGCTGACTGTGGGAATGACCAAGTCGATATCTTGTTCTCTGGTGATTTCCCGTAGAGCGTGAATGTAGTTCGCATCGCGCGCCGCGGGCACCTGCCGGAAAGCGGCAAGATGCTCCGCCTCCGCCGGGTTCATATCCACCCCGGTGACTTGGTGGCCGCGGCCATGAAGCTGGCGAGCCAAACTGCTGCCAGCGGGGCCGCCGACACCGGTAATAAGAATGTTCATTAAAAGTCTCCTACCGTTTTTGATACCAGCCGCATTACTTCAAACCCTTCCGCGCTTTTCTGCTTGACTTGGCTTCCGCGGAAGTTGGCGATGGCCTTGGTTCGGGTGCCAGTCATATAGGGCTTGGTGCGTTGATCCGAGTGGAGCTTGATGGCCTCGACCTTTACGTCGGTGTATTTCTCAACGTCAACAAAGAATTTTGGCGAGAAGTCGTGCCCTACCGAGGGGCTTTCGAAGCAGAGGATAGAGGGGAGCTTCCGCCCTGCGCGCATCACCGCACGGTGCACTGCTTCATGGTCTTGGTGGATATCGGTGGCGGAGTGCGTGAGGACAACATCCGGCTTGAACAAGGCAATTTCCTGTTCAATAGCGGCCACCATCTCGTTGGAGCTTTCTGAGAGGCGGGTGTCGCAGAAGTCCTGGACCGAGTGGGACTGCGCGCCCAAGTAGGCCGCGCCGCGTTTTGCTTCACGGATCCGTCGTGGCGCATTGCCACCGTTTTCTCCCTGGGACATCACCATGATGCACACTTCATGACCCGCATCTATGAGCTTTGCGATGGTTGCGCCGCAGGCCAACTCGACATCGTCCGGGTGTGCGCCGATAGCTAGGAAACGCTTGGGATTCTCATTTCTCTGTGGACGGCGTTGCAGGAACATGGCGGCCATGGTGAACATGAACAGCCATATTGCCGTAATGACTGCAAAGCCGGCCCAGAGCTCAGAGCTTTGCGGCGCTGCCAGGCAACCGATGACCGAGATGAGCAAAACGGAATTCCCGAAGAGCCAAATGCCCGCTACCATGCGGTGGTGCACGAAATCGCGGGCCAGCCAACGCCTGCCCCAACGGCTGACGGCAAGTATGATTCCCGCCGTGGAAACTAGTAGCGCGAAGACGCTGAGGGTCATTTGCATGGTGCTCTCCTTGAAGGACCTTCCGGTTTGGAATCCGTCAACTAGCCAGCGATGGCACTGCAAGCAGACTCATAGTCCTGCGCGCAGAGGCGGCTGATTAGTGGAACCGCCCCCGCGCTCCACTGCCAATGCGCCACCTGAAATTCGTCTGTTCTCTGCGAGTGATGGATATATCTAGTAGAGAGTGATCAGGAGGAATCGTGACGGAGAATCTCGAATATTTTCCCTCTGGATCAGAAGTGATTGCCATTACAATTCTTTATCCTCAAGTCAAACCGTATTTTTGAAGATTGTCGAAAAAGTGCCCATGAAGCCGCGGGTTTCCGAATGCTGCTGTGGAGTTGCGCGGATCACAGGTTTATCAGATTGAGGGGAATATTTTTACATCGGCGAACTGGTTTTTGAGATGTGATCCAGCAGTGTCCCTCTGGAGCTTTTCATCACAATCGGCGCGACAGAAGCAAATCCCTGCGATCATGACATGAGCCGCCATTCAGGAAAATTCCGATGCATCAAAAAAATCTTTAAAGTTTTTCGAGAAATCGCGTCACGATCTTTGAATACGGTGATCTAAGAATATGTACGCGCGAAACAATGCGAGGAAAAGTGCTGATATTCAGTGCAGACGCTTTAGCGCCGTGAGCCATTGAAGAGGTGCGGATGAACTGGTTGGGGACATGAGATGCAGGCAAGAAGAGGCGAACATGGGGTTCGCCCAACTGTTTGCGACGAGTCGATCTCGCCACTTTGGACGCATCGATTCAGGGCGGCGGTTATGCGCTGCGCTGCGGCCTGGAGTGGGGTCTTGGCTGTAGAAATTTTCCAGGGCATGAAATTGGGGACTGTGGCAGCTGGCTGGTTACGCGCCGGACAATTGAATGCCAAAAACGTTGTGGGGGCGTTATGACAATAAATTCCAATGAGACGTTCGCTGAGCACAGCGATGCGAGTCTGATTCTTGGTGTCCGGGGAGGGGACAAGGAATCGCAGGCACTGCTGTATCGACGGCACAAGCAAGTGGCGCTGGCGGTGGCCTACCGGCATACCGATAGACCATCAGAAGCCGAAGATATTGTTTCGGAAGCATTCTTGAAGGTATTCCAAGCCATTGAGCGGGGTCTCGGGCCGAAAGAATTCTTCCGCGCCTACTTGCTGACTGCCGTCTCACGTTGCGCCTTCGCCAGGAACAAAGTGGCGTCAAAGCAGATCGTCGTAGATGATCTCAAAGAGTTTCACTTGGGGGACGCGTACGCTGACGAGGCCCTGGATCGGGCTGAATCGTCTTTTATCATCAACGGCTTTAAGTCACTTCCTGAGCGCTGGCGAATGGTGCTGTGGCACATGGAGGTCGAGGGCCTTGCGCCTCGTGAAATCGCGCCGATTCTTGGCGTGACGCCGAATGCTGTCTCGGCATTGGCCGCCCGGGCACGCGAAGGCCTGCGCGAAGCCTATCTTGCGGCGCATATGAAAACGCCGAATGGGATAGATCAACGGTGTGCCGAGGCCAGAGCCCACCTTCCGGCAATGATCCGTGGCTCCATCAAGGCCAAGGACGAACGAGCGTTGAAACAGCATCTGAAGTACTGCGCGGAGTGTAGTGCTGTATTCGCGGAACTCAGCGAAGTAGGGGCCAACCTGCGCGCCTACATCCTGCCGCTGGTTGTAGGCGGCACGACGGCATTAGGCATTCCGGCAGTGGGCGGAATCGGAAGTCTGGGAGGTGCTGCCGGAGTCGTATCGGCCAGCGCCAACGGTGGTGCCGCTGTGCCGGGAATTGGCCTGGCCGGCAGCGGTGTCCTGGCCTCATCCGTGGGCGTCGGGATGCTTGCGATCACGGCCATTGCAGCCGCGGTGGGTATTCTTCCCCATGCTTTCAAGGGCAGCGAGCCACAGGCTCTGCCGCCGGCGAGCGCGCAAGAGCACTATCCCGCACCTGCCTCTGCGATAGATGCGCCCGAAAAGAGCGAATACACCGCCGGTTCCCACCAATTCACGCTGGGGGAATCGACGGCCCCATCCGCTTCAGAGGCATCTGGCCGTCTTGGGGAAAACCCATGGTCTGTTACGCCAATGCAGGAGCCAGTGGAAAAGGCCGCCTCGGGAGAATCCCAGGAAAGCGGCGTCGTAGAGAACTTGCCTCCGGTAGGCGCCGCGCCCGAGACCGTGCTGCCTTCTGCACCGGTGCCTAGTGCCAGCTCTCGTGGAGATTCTGATTCGGTGAACTCGGAAAGCCAAGAGCCGTCAAGCGACCCATCGGAATTGGCGCCCACGGATCCGATTCTGGAAGCAACGACACCGCCAGTCGCTAGCGAAGCCTCTGTTGAGCCGCGGCCTGAACTAACGGCCACCACCACTTCTGAGCCTTCGGTTGAGCCGAGCGTGGAACCTTCCGTCGTGCCTTCGATCGGGCCGAGTGTGGAGCCTTCGGTTGCGCCGAGTGTGGAACCTTCTCCGGAGCCGAGTGTGGAACCTTCTCCGGAGCCCAGCGTGGAACCGACATCTGAGCCGAGTGTGGAACCGACATCTGAGCCGAGTGTGGAACCGACATCTGAGCCGAGTGTGGAGCCTTCCGTCGAGCCCAGCGTGGAACCGACATCTGAGCCGAGTGTGGAACCGACATCTGAGCCGAGTGTGGAGCCTTCCGTCGAGCCCAGCGTGGAACCGACATCTGAGCCGAGTGTGGAACCGACATCTGAGCCGAGTGTGGAACCGACATCTGAGCCGAGTGTGGAGCCTTCCGTCGACCCTTCGGTCGAGCCGAGTGTGGAACCTTCTCCTGAGCCGAGTGTGGAACCAACGGAACCTGGCGGTGACGAATCACAGGATGAGTTCGATGTCTCGATGAGCAGTGACAACAATCCCTGGTTGCCTACCTATGCCTTTGTGGTCACTCCGCCTGATGGCGTCGAAGAATTCACGGTCAATGTGGAGCTCGAATATATGGCTTTAGACTACGTGGAATACCCCGGAGCCTGCGTGCGCGTCAAAACCGGCATGCATGCTCTTCAACTTTCATGTACCGGCCCGGTGGAACTGCGCCTGACTCCTTTGCTTGCGCAGTATCAGCGAGTGATCAGCATTGCCTTCCCGGAGAGCCCTGAATCGCGGTTCGAGTTCCAAATTCGCTAGGCGCTTTGACAGGCTGCTTGGCAAGCCAAGGGGTTGGCCGGTTCTTCGGCACTAGTTTCGAACCAGAGCCTGCGGCTCATTTCGGGAGGTCTGCGGGAACTTCCGTGAGAGCCATGTCCGGACCCTTGCGCCGCCCGCCGCGCTGCGCGCCTGCGCCGGCGGCGACCACGATGATGATCCCCAGGATTTGGAACCACGTTGGCGTTTGAGCCAGAACCAGCAAGCCCATCAGCACGCCGAAGGCAGGCTCGATGGAAAGCAGGGTTCCGAAGGCATTGTGGTTCATGCGCTTGAGCGCCAGCATTTCCAGGCCGAAGGCGATCACCGGGGTGATCAATGCGATGCCTGCCGCCGCAGGAAGCACCCACCAGGTGAAGTCGCCGCCAATGGCCTGCGGCAGTCCCACCGGCAACGTGGCGATGGCGGCCACCGGGATAGTCAGCGACAAGCCGCTGATTCCCGAGAAGCGGTCGCCGACATGCTGGGTCAGCAGGTTGTAAAAGCCCCAGCAGGTGCCAGCGCCCAGCGCGAAAAGCACGCCAGCTCCATCGATTTCTCCGTGCCACGGTTCGGTGAGCAGCACGACCCCGATGACGGCCAGCAGCGGCCAGACCAGGGCTTTGCGATTCCTGCTCATGATCCCCGCGACGGTGAGCGGGCCGAGGAACTCGATGGACACCGCTGTGCCCAGCGGGATGCGTGCGACCGCTTCAAGGAACAAAGCGGTCATGTAGCCGGTGACCACGCCGAGGGCAATGAGCGCCGGCAAGTCCTGCCTGCGGATGGACCGGAAATCCGGGCGCGCAATGAGCCACAGGAATGCGGCTCCGAAGCACATCCTCAGCCATGCAGTTCCGCCGGCTCCTACGTGCCCGATCACGGATACGGATAGCGCATTGGCGACCTGGACTGCCAGCATGGCGGCCACCGCAAGAGTCCATGGCGGCAGGCCGTGAACAGCGGAGCGGGGGATCACTGGGCACCTGCCATCCGCTGGGAGATCTGTACCGAGGTGCCCAGGGACTCCAGGGCCCGGCCCAAGGCGTCGCCTGCCTCATTCAATTCCTGGATGCCCATGGGCGCCAGGGAATCGAGGATGAAGAATGCGGTAGTAGTGTCCCCGGAGAGCGCGGTGCGTTGTCCTTGGCGCCAGTTCCAGCGGCGGCAGGTCACCGCACGGTCATCGCGCCAGATCACTTCGCCTGGCTCCGGGTGTTCCGTGACCGGCGCGCCTGCGGCCGTGGTGTCGAAGTCCTCGTCGCCGGTGGCTCTTGCCAGCCGGGCCGGGCCCTCATAGCAATCGAAGTCCTCTCCTCCCAGCGGGATCTGGTGCAGCACGGAGATGGCGTTGTAGATGTCGGTGAGTGCATTGACCCTGGGCAAGCCCGTGGCAGCCCGGCGGGTCAGGGCTTCGAGGCTGTTCCGGGTGCGCTGGGGCTTGGCGCCAAATCCCCGATAGGCATCCCGCCACGCGCTGATCTGCGGCAGCTGGTCTACCGGCGTGCTAGCCAGCAGACCGGAAGCATGGGCTTCGGCACGGCTGATCAGGCCATCGGCCACTGTGCTGCCGTCGTGCCGTTCCAGGCCCTCGGCGACCAGCAGCAACGCCCGGTAATCGGGGCGCAGTTCCTGGACCTCGGGGTCAATGGAGCATCCATAGAGGAATTCGGTGGGCGTCAGCTTATTTGCCATGGGTGTTCTCCGATTTGTGCGCGCTGCCGACGCCTGGTTCATAGACGCACAGGCTGAAGGCTGCGATGGTCTTGCGGGTATTGGCGTAGGCGTGGGCTGTGTCCCCGTCGAAGGAGATGGCGTCCCCGGCCTTCAGCTCATGGACTTCGCCATCGACCTCGATGGTGACCGAGCCCTTGAGCAGGTGGAGGAGCTCCCGGGTTCCCGCGGCATGGGGTTCGCTTTCCAGGCGCTCGCCGGGAGCCAGGGTCCAGTCCCACAGCTCAACCACGTCCGGTGCATCGGTGCCGGCCACCAGCACTCCGCGTCCTCCGTTCGTACCGGTCCACAGCGCAGCTCCCTCGCCGGCGCGGGTGATCTTCGAATGCGCGGCTTCTGGGGGTTCCACCAAGGCGGGCAGGCCGAGGCCTAGTGCATCGGAAAGCTTGAGCAGGATGCTGACGCTGGGATTGGCGGTGCCTTGCTCCACGTTGATGAGCATGCGCCGGCTGACGGCTGACAGCTCGGAAAGATGATCCAGAGTCCAGTCGTGCTTTTTGCGTTCGCTCTTGACCCGGTCTCCGATGGTTCGGGCGAGCCGCTCCGCGCTAGTGTCCATAAGTGCATCATATTGCACGAAAAGTGCAATGTCTATTGCAGGGTAATGATTCAAAGTTGTGCCCAAGTGAGCTGATGAGAGTCCGAGGCGGAAAATCCCATTGACCGACCGTTGAAGATCACCTAGAGTAAACAAAATATGCATATAGGTAATCCACCTCACGCCATATGCCCGCCTCCGCAGTGTCCCTGAGGGGACCTCAGCCTTGGGAGAACCGTTGAGCACCGTCATTCCGTCAGAGCAAGATGTCCTGTCCGCGGCAACGCGAATCGTAGAAGCCTTCGCGGCGACCAGCACGCAAGAATATTTCTCCCTCTTCGCCCCGGAAGCTTCCTTCATTTTCCACCCCGAAGCCACACGCCTTGATGACCGGGCCAGCTACGAACAGCTATGGAATAGCTGGCTGGCTGACGGATGGCAGGTGACCAGTTGCCGCTCCACGAACCAGCTGGTCCAGGTCTTCCCGGGCGGTGCGGTCTTCAGCCATACGGTGGCTACCGCTATCCGCACTGGCGTTGATCCCAAGGACTATGCCACGGACGCGTACGTTGAACGGGAAACCATTGTCTTCCGCCAGGAAGGCGATGGATCATTGACGGCTATCCATGAACACCTCTCTACTGTTCCGGAAGAATCCGTCACCGAAGCGAATGGCCTGAACGCATGAACCTCTATCGCAGATTCGAGCAGAAGCTGGACGCTGGCGCGGAGAACTCCGGCCCCATCCGCGGGCAGCTGGGCACCGGACGCATCGGGATGATCTGGCTGGCCGCCAACCTCGTGGTGACCACGCTCTTGACCGGGACCTTCTTCGTGCCCGGCCTGGACTTCGGCCTTGCCCTGCTGATGATCATTGCCGGTACGCTCATCGGCGCCGTCATCCTGGTGCTCGTGGGGAATATCGGAACCCGGACGGGGCTGCCCACCATGGCCATCACCCGCAGCCTGCTGCCGGTGGCGGCGAACGTCATCGTGCTGATGGGCTGGAGCTGGGTGCAGGCGATGCTGGCCGGAGTGACGGTCAACTACCTCGTGGCCACCACCACCGGATTCGACAACCCGGTGCTGTTCTCGGTGATCTGCCAGATCTTCGTCGTGACCCTTGCCCTGTTCGGCCATGAAGGGATCTCCCGCGTCGAACCGTGGCTGGCCGTGCTGATCCTGGCCATCATGGGGTATGTCTTCGCCTTGGCCTTCGGGAAATTCGACCCGGCGCAGTTCGCGGCCATCCCCGTCGATGAGTCCCTGGGCTACACGCCCTTCATCGTCCTGGACATCGTGATCGCCACCGCCGTTTCTTGGACGGTGCTCTCCGCGGACATCAACCGCATGGCCCGCAGCAGCCGTGCCGGCATCACCGGTTCGGGGATCGGATACCTGCTGTCCACGGTCTTGTCGATGGTCCTCGGCGCCACGGCCATCGGCTATGTCATCCTCTCCGGCGGCGAAGCGGCCACCTTCGACCCGACGATTCTCGTGGCGGCCTTCGGTGCTCCGCTGGCCATCGCCATTTTCCTGTCCGTGATGGCCACCAACACCATGGCCGTCTACGGAATGATCACCTCGGTGGTCAACTCCCGGCCCGAGCGCAAGCTTCCCTTCCTGGCCACGGCGCTGGTGCTGGGAACGATTTCCATTCTCGGCTCGATGTGGTTGTCGCTGCTGGACCAGTTCACCGACTTCCTGACGCTCATCGGGGCATTTTTCGTCCCGGTCTTCGCCATCATGATTGTCGATTACTACCTGCTCAAGCGTGCCCGCTACACCCGGGATATCCTGCGCCACAGCGGGGGAGCCTACTGGTACCGCGACGGGGTGAACTGGATTGCCGTGGCCGTGTGGGTGGCCGGCGCGCTGGTCGCCTACCTGCTCACCTATCTCTTCCCGAGCCCCATCGGCGCCACCCTTCCCTGTTTTACGGTCAGCTTCCTGCTGTATCTCGTGCTGTCCTGGAGGCAGCGTGATCAAGGACCGCTGGCAGCGCATGAGCATCTGGTTCCCAGCGCCTCCCAGGAAGCGCGCTGAAGGAAGTGAAGAAAGAATCTGGACTTTGCATGTGAATTTCCGTACCGATTGATGCCCCTGAAATTCTGCACATAGACTGGCGATAAACAGGACAAATCAAGCCAGTAATTACTGGCAAGACAAGTTCTGTCAACCATGTTTTCGCCGCAGAATTGGGAGCAGCAACTATGGAAATCTCCGGTGCCTTGACGCCCTTCAAATCACCCATGGTGAAACTCGAGCGGCTATTCCACTCCAGCGGAATCGAGCTTTTCGCCAAGCTGGATTCGCTGCAGCTCTCGGGCAGCACCAAGGAGCGCACCGCCGAGAACCTGATTACTTCTTTCCTGGAGTCGGGCCAGCTGAAGCCCGGCGGCATGGTGGTGGAATCCACCTCCGGAAACCTGGGCATCTCGCTGGCGCGCCAATGCATTGTGCGGGGCATCGAATTCGTGGCCGTCGTGGATGAAAAGGCCAACCAATCCGCCGTGGAGATCATGCGGGCCTACGGGGCCACGGTGGACCTGGTCCGGGATCCGGCCGACGGCAACCGGCTGGCCGCGCGGCGCCAGCGGGTTGCGCAGCTGCTGGCCGAAAATCCGGGCGCCGTGACAACCAACCAGTACGGATCCGAGCGCAATCCCGAAGCGCATTATTCCTCGACCATGCCCGAAATCATGGAAGCGCTGGACGGGGACCTGGACATGCTGTTCATCGCCACCAGCACCACCGGAACGATCCTCGGGTGCCAGAAATACCTCAGGGAGCACCGCCTGCCAACGAAGCTTGTGGCAGTGGACGCGCTGGGCTCGGTGCTCTTTGGCGGGGAAGCCGGGAACCGCCGCTTGCCAGGCCTGGGGGCGGGCATCATTCCCGAGCTGTCCCTGCAGGTGGAACCGGACCGAATCTGCAGGATCCGCGAAATCGACATGGTGCGCGGCTGCCGGCTGCTGGCCCGGCGCGAGGGCATCCTGGCCGGTGCCTCCACCGGGGCGATTGTCGCCGCCATGGGCCAGGTGCTGCCCGAGCTGCCCGCAGGATCGCGCGCGGCCTTCCTCGTCCACGACTCCGGGGTTCCCTATCTGCACAGCGTCTACGACGATGAATGGGTCCAGGAGAACCTGGGGGAAACTCCGGAGCCTGTGGACACCGGGCTGCTGGAAGGTGATGCCGCCCGATGATCCGCATAGCGATGATCGGCGGAGGGCCGAAGTGCCTGTTCGCGCTGCTGGAACTCAATGATGCGCTCGCCGGCGATGGCGCCGGGCTGATGCAGGTGGATGTGTATGACCCCTACCCGCCGGGCGCGGGGCGGGTATGGAATACCGGGCAGCCCAGGGAACTGAGATTGAATGTCAACTCGCGCATCATCGACGCCTCCTCCAGCCTGTGCGCCCAGACGTTCAATGGCTATCGAGCGCAGGAATCCGCAGCAAGCAGCCACGATGCCTTCCCGCCAAGGGCCCTGGTCGGCGAATACCTCAGCGAACAATTCAGGCTTTTGGCCCGGCAGGGAACGCTGCCAGTCACGCATCGGGCGCTGGCGGTGGAACAACTGGAACGCCACGGGGAACAATGGCGGGTAGCCACCAGCATCGGCAGCGGCCTTTATGACGAGGTGGTCTTGGCTACCGGCCATGGCCTGGCGGGAACTGGGGGCGAAGCGCTGCACGGAGACATGATCCCGGCCGCGGAGCTGACCGTCGAGCAATCGGCCCAGGCCATGGCGGAAGTCCCAGCCGGGGCCGCGGTGCAGATCCGCGGTGCCGCGCTGACCGCCTACGATGTGGCCATGGTCTTGACCGAGGGGCGCGGCGGGCGCTGGGTGCCCCTGGCAGGCGGTTCACCGGAAGCCTTGAAATATGTGCCCAGCGGTGACGAGCCACGGCTGATCACCATGGTCTCGCGGCACGGTATTCCCATGACACCCAAACCACAGGGCATTGACTCCACGGCGCAGCGAATTCTCGATAGCTACAAGCTGCAACTGCACCAGTGGGGAAGCAGTGGCACGCGGGAGATTAGGCAGATGTGGCGCATCCTGCTGGACTGCGCCATCGACATTGCAGATGCCACGCAGGTTGCGGCCAGCGAAGAATCCTTGGCGCGCACCGTGAGGAAGGGGAGATCAGACCAGTTCTCCACCCAGTCCAACCCCTTCGAGCAGATCCGGTACAGCCTTGATGCGCACCACAGACGAAATCCCCATTCCCAGGAATGGGCGTGGGCCGTGGTCTGGTCCGGCCTGTATTCGGAACTCGTCGTATCGCTGGCAAGATTCCAGTGGGACCCGCAGGACCGCAAGGAGTTCAATGCGGCGGCTGTGAACCTCGAACGCATGGCCTTCGGACCGCCGGCACCCACCGCCCAGAAACTGCTGGCCTTGCACGAGGCAGGAATGCTCCGTCATGAACGGGCCGGCCAGGGCGAGGCGGGGGAGACCATAAGA
>Ga0308157_10001436_pt1 | contig 49434 bp, 42 predicted proteins | sample PhyBR1_FD_201035 | JGI IMG/M metagenome (GOLD analysis project Ga0308157, IMG submission 201035) | Phyllosphere microbial communities from UC Gill Tract Community Farm, Albany, California, United States - DLSLB.R1 | ecosystem: Host-associated > Plants > Phyllosphere > Unclassified | place: USA...
ATCTACCGAGTCGCCCAGTCGTGCAACATCAACCCCCAGGTGCTGATCGTCATGCTCCAGAAGGAGCAGGGACTCATCACGCACACGTGGCCCAGTTCATGGCGATATGACATGGCGCTCGGCCAGGGCTGCCCTGACACCGCCCCGTGTGACCCGAACTTCGTGGGGTTCTTCCACCAGATCTACGGCGCAGCGCGTCAGATGCAGATCTACATGGAGGGCAAGTGGTTCCAGTGGTACGCGCCGGGCAAGACGTGGGGCATCCTGTACCACCCGAACTCGTCGTGCGGTCGCGGAAACGTGTACGTCGCGAACAAGGCGACCGCGGCGCTCTACTACTACACGCCGTACCAGCCCAATGCGGCCGCGCTCCGCGCCGGGTTCGGTGAAGGTGACGGCTGCTCGAGCTACGGCAACCGCAACTTCTACAACTACTTCACTGACTGGTTCGGGTCGACGCAGTCGAGCACACCGAGCGTGCCGAGTGTGCCCCCGCCCGTGTTGACCGATCTGAACTCGACGTCCTACGTCCTCGGCGCCGATAAGAACGGCGAGATCTGGGGATACCCGTTCACGAAGAGCACATGGGGCTCGCGCGTGAAGCTCGCCGGCGGCTTGGGCGTCGTCACGGCATTCTTCAGCGTCGGTGATCTGGATGGCGACGGGAAGCGCGACTACATCGCCCAAGGCATCACCTCCCAGCCCAGCCTTCTGCGCGGCGGCGCGTCGACGACGCTCTCGACCGCCGCGCCGCTCGCCGGTGATTGGACGGGAGTGAAGTCCGTGCTTCCAGCGGGGGACTTCAATGGCGACGGATTGCAGGACATCTTCACCATCAGCGCGACCGGTGAGTTGTATCTGCGCGCAGGCAACGGTCAGGGCGGCTTCCGTCCGTCGGTGCTTGTCGGCAGTGGATGGTCCGTGATGAACAAGATCCTCGGTGGCGTTGACTTCGATGGCGACGGCGTCGCGGACCTCGTCGCTCGAGATGCGAAGGGCAACCTCTACCTGTACCCGGCAAGCGGAAACGGCAGCTTCCGCGCGACCGCGCAGATCGGCAACGGCTGGTCGTCGATGTCCGACATCTTCAGTCCCGGAGACTTCACCGGCGACGGGAAGGCCGATCTGCTGGCGCACGGAGCAGACGGGCAACTGTCGCTGTACCAGGGGACAGGTGGCGGGCGGCTCGCAGCCGTGGGCCCTGTGGGCAACGGCTGGCAGGCTCTGGCGACAAAGGCCTCCGCTGGGCCGGCGATCACGCCGCTACCCGCGCTCCCCGCCGGTATCGGCAACATCGATGGGAAGGCCGGAGTCGACGTCCTGGCTGTCGCACAGAACGGGAATGCCTCCGTGTACGGCGGTTCCGGCACCGGATCGTGGAGCGGAGTGACGCCGCTCGCGACCGGTTGGGGCTCGAAGGACAAGATCGTCGCGCTGGGTGACTTCAACGGCGACGGCCATGCGGACTTCGGTCGCGTGGACTCGACGGGACAGTTCCTGCTGTATGCGGGCAGGTCACAGGGCGGGGTCGCCGCTCCCGTTCGCATCGGTAGTGGCTGGAGCGGGTTTCCGCAGCTCATCGGTGGTGTCGATTTCGATGGTGATCGGCGTACCGATGTGCTGGGGATCGACCCGGGTGGGGTCATGTACCTCTACCGTGGAAACGGTGCCGGCGGCTGGGCGGCGAGTCGAACGCAGGTGGGCAACGGCTGGAACGTGATGAGTGCGGTCTTCCACGCAGGCGATTTCGACAATGACGGCCGAGGGGATGTCATCGCCCGGCTCGCGGACGGAACCCTGCGCATGTATCCGATGACCGGCAGCGGTTCGTGGGCGCAGCCTGTACAGATCGGCAACGGGTGGGCTGCATTCACGAAGATCTTCAGCCCCGGAGACTTCAATGGCGACGGTAATAACGACGTCCTCGCGATCGACGCGAGCGGCTCGATGTACCTCTATCCAGGTCTGGGGAACACCAAGTTCGGAGTCCGAAAGCAGATCGGCAACGGCTGGCAGACGATGTCGCCGATCGGATGATGCCTGGCTGTGCGGACCCGACGTTTGTGTCGTGCGGTGGATGCTCACCATCGGCGTGAAATACTGAAGCTCGCGGTGGCGAGCGCCACCGCTGCTGAATGAGTGGGCCTGTGACTGATACCCGAGATCTTTTCGCTGACATCCCGCGTTCCGAATTCGACACCCCTGGCAAGAGCCGAGGTCTCATCGATGTCGTGCGCTGGCGCTATCTGCTGAACCTCCTCGTCCGCACCGGGGTGACCACGCGGTATCGCAACTCCTTGCTGGGCTGGACCTGGTCGTACGTGCGTCCAGCAGCGCAGTTCCTGGTGTTCTGGGTGGTGCTCGGCATCTTCATGAACCTCGACCGCAACGTCCCCAATTACGCGGTCTACCTGTTCTCCGGCATCGTGATGATCAACCTGTTCTCGGAGGGCTTCAAGAACGCCACGACCTCGATCGTCGGCAACGCACCGCTGGTACGAAAAGTGTTCCTGCCACGGCAACTGTTCGCGGTATCAGCGATCATCGTCTCGTTCGTCCACTTCCTGCCGCAGGTCGCGCTTCTCCTGATCGTCTGTCTGCTGCTGGGATGGATCACACACGTGTCGATCCTCGCGGTGCTGGCGATCTTCGCCGCCATGGTGATCGTCATGCTCTTCTCCCTCGGGCTGGGGCTTTTCTTCGGCGCGATCAACGTCCGATACCGTGACGCGGAGAACATCGTCGAACTGATGTTGCTGCTCGCGACCTGGGCTTCGCCCGTGCTCTACTCCTGGACGTACGTGCAGGACGCGGTGGACAGGTTGAACTGGCCCCAATGGCTGGTCGACTTCTACATGTTGAATCCCATCACCCACGGCGTCGAACTGTTCCACTTCGCCTTCTGGAGGCCGGCCACCGAGAATCTGGTTTCCGCGTCCGGCTACGTCGGCGATCAGATGATGGCTGTTCCGCCTGGATTGGCGTGGAACACGCTGTGGACGTTCCTCATCGCCCTCGGCACGCTGCTGGTGGGACAGCTGATCTTCCGCCGCCTCGAAGGAAGGTTTGCCCAAGACCTATGAGCGCGCAGACCACGGCAAGGCCGAGCATCATAATCGACGGTGTCAAGAAGCGTTTCACGCTGAATCACGCCTTCTCCTTGAAGGACACGATGGTGTCCTGGATCAAGAGGCGAAAGCTCACCAGCGAGTTCGAAGCGCTCAAGGGACTCGACCTCGTGATCGGTGAAGGCGAGTCTGTCGCCATCCTCGGTCTCAACGGGTCGGGCAAGTCCACCCTGCTCAAACTCGTCTCGGGAGTCATGGAGCCGGACGAAGGACAGGTGCTGACCCGCGGTCGCGTCGCCGGCCTCATCGAAGTGGGGGCGGGTTTCCATCCCGAACTCTCCGGTCGCGAGAACGTTTTCCTCAATGCGGCGATCCTGGGGATGAAGCGGCACGAGATCGAAGCGCGCTACGACGAAATCGTCGCCTTCAGCGAGATCGAGCAGTTCATCGATCAAGAGGTCAAGCACTATTCGTCCGGGATGTTCATGCGCCTGGCGTTCTCCGTGGCGATCCACGTCGAGCTCGACGTGCTGCTCGTCGATGAGATCCTCTCGGTGGGAGACGCTCCGTTCCGAGAGAAGTGCCGCCTGAAGTTCGAGGAACTGAGTGCGCGCGGAAAGACGCTCGTCGTCGTCACTCACGACATGGAGATGGTGCGCGAGCTCTGCACGCGTGGAGTCGTGATCAACAAGGGCGAACTCATCTACGACGGTGAGATCGAGGGTGCGATCGCGTTGGTGGACAAGTGATCCTTGAATGGGCGGCGCAGGCGCCGGTCGTCCTGGCCGCTCTGCTCATCGTCTTCGTACCCGGACTTGTCGCTCTGTACGGCGTCGGCCTTCGCGGATTGGCTCTGCTCGCAGCATCGCCGCTGTTCGGTGTGGCATCGACTGCGATCATCGCCGTGGGGTTCGGCGCCGTGGGCATCGGATGGTCTCCTCTCAGCTGGGCCCTCGCCTCGATCGTGCTCATCGGCGTCGCGTGGGGCGCGGGGAGAATCCTCGGGCTGCGACCATCGCCGTCGCCCGGTCGGACGCATCGTTGGCTGCTGCCGACGGCGCTGGTCATCGGGGTGATCCTCGGAGTGTGGAGGCTGGCCGCCTACATAGTCGAGCCTGCTGGGATATCGCAGACCAACGATGCGGTGTTCCACATGAACGCCGTGCGTTTCATCATGGAGACCGCTGATGCCTCGTCGTTGCATGTCAGCGCGGTCATCGGCGGCAACGGGTTCTATCCGTCTGCTTGGCACGGCGTCGTGTCGCTGATCACGATGTTCACCGGCACGAGTATCTCGATCGCTGCGAACGCGTTCACCCTCGTGATCGGTGCGTTCATCTGGCCGCTGGGCATCGCCTGGCTGACCGGACTGGTCACGGCCAGCACTATCATCGCTGGCTACGCCGCAGTGCTCTCGAGCGCGTTACAGACGTTCCCGCTGCTGATGTTCCAGTGGGGGGTGCTCTTCCCGAACGCCCTGTCGACGGCTCTCGTGCCTGCTGCCGTGGCGCTCGTCGTCTCGCTCCCCGGATCGATCCGTGCAGCGACCGGTTGGCGCATCGGGGTCCGCAACGGTCTCCTGATCCTCATCGCGGTCTGCGCCCTTGTACTGTCGCAGCCAGCCGCGCTTCTGCCCTGGGCGGCGATCAGCATCGTCTGGCTCAGTTTCTGGTTGCTGGGTGATGTCACGATCGGGCGCGCGCGAGCCACCACCTTGGTCGTGGTCGCCTGGGTCGTGCTCATCGTCGCGTGGCTCGCGCTGGCACGAGGGACGAGCGGGTCTCACTGGCCTCCGTTCCGAGGCCGGTTGGAGGCGCTCCTCGACGTCATGCTCAACGGTCACATCCTCATACCATTCGCATATGGCATCAGTGCTTTGATGATCGTCGGCCTGGTCCTCGCCGTCCTCCGCAGGCGACTCCGGTGGTTCGCGGTGGCGTGGCTGGGCATCTCATCGCTGTACCTGCTCGTTGCGGCAGTCGCGGCCCCGTTCATCCGTGACGGTGTTCTCGGCGCGTGGTATGCGGATCCCTATCGCATCGCCGCACTCGCACCCATCGTCGTGATTCCGCTGGCAGCCGTCGGGTTCGACGCGACGGTGCAGGCAGTTGCGCGATGGACGCGTCGCCCTGCCGACAGCGTGAAGACGTCGTTCGTCGGCGTCGCGGTCGCGACCGCCTTCATGATCGTGCTCGTACTGCTCCGGCCCGTCGCCATGCCTGCATTCCTGCAGGGGAGCTACGACCGAGAGTCGCGGTATCTGGCGGCCGACGACGCCTACCTCGACCCGGATGAGCGAACGCTGCTCGAGTCACTCGATGAACTGGTCGACCCGGGAGCGCGTGTATTGGGGAACCCTTCCACCGGAACGGGCTTCGGCTATTTCCTCAGCGGTGTCGACGTGTACCCACGCACCTGGTCCCCGCCGACATCACCGCAATGGGCAGTCCTCGGACAGCATCTGCGAGATGCCGCTGGCGACCCGGATGTGTGCGACGCCCTCTCCACGTACGCGGAACCGGGTTACGTGCTCGACTTCGGACTCGGCGAGCAGGGCCCCGGCCGCTACGAGATGCCGGGTATGACCGACTTCGCCGGGCAAGATGGTTTCGAGCTCGTGGCGGAAGAGGGGGACGTGTCGCTGTGGAGGATCACGGCGTGCGATCAGTAGCCTCGCACGAGACATCGGTAGGATCTGATGCGATGCGTCCGGTTGAACAGTCCGTTCTCGTCGTCATACCGGCGCTGAACGAAGAGGATTCCGTCGCGGACGTTGTCCGTGACGTCCGTCAGGGGATCCCGGCGGCCCAGTGCCTTGTCATCGACGACGGATCATCGGACAAGACCGGAGAGCGCGCACGCGCTGCCGGTGCTGCGGTGCTCACGCTTCCCTACAACCTCGGTGTCGGAGGCGCGATGCGCGCCGGATTCCGGTTCGCGCGCACCAACGGCTACTCGATCGTCGTGCAGGTCGATGCGGATGGGCAGCACGATCCTGCCGCCGTGAGACAGCTGATCGCCGGGCTGTCTGATTCCGACCTGATGATCGGCGCACGGTTCGCCGGGGTCGGTGACTACGGCGTGAGCGGCCCTCGACGGTGGGCGATGCGGGCACTGGCCAGGGTGATGAGCAGAGTCGCGGGAACGCAGTTGACCGATGTGACGAGCGGGTTCAAGGCTGCGGGCCCTCGGGCGGTCGCACTCTTCGCCGATAACTTCCCGGCGGAGTATCTCGGCGACACCATCGAGGCACTCGTCATCGCAGCACGCGCAGGACTCACCATTCGTCAGATGCCCGTCGCTATGCGGGAGCGTCAGGCGGGCAATCCATCGCACCATCCGGTCAAGGCGGCCGTATATCTCACTCGGGCGTGCGCGGCTTTCGCGCTGTCGATGCTCCGACCTCGTGCGCGGTTGGAGGCTCTGTCATGAGCCCTGTCACCTACGCATTCGGTATCGTCGCTGCCCTGCTCGCGTTGATCGCGATCGTTGAGCTCATGCGTCGCGGCACACTGCGCGAGCGGCACGCCGTGTGGTGGTTCATCGGTGGGTTGCTGGCCCTTGTCATCGCCGTGTTCCCCCAGACGCTCACCTGGACCGCGCAGACGCTCGGAATCGCGATTCCGACGAATCTCGTGTTCTTCGTCGCCATCGGACTGTTGTTCCTGGTGAGCCTGCAGTACGGGGCAGAGCTGACGCGTATCGAATCCAAGATGCGTGTGCTCGCAGAGCGTGCCGCGTTCCACGAACTCCGCATAGAAGAACTTGAGAAGCGCTCGACACTCTCGGCAGAAGATCGGCCGGAATCGACCGATGGAGGCGTGGAGTGAGCGGCTCACCGCGCATCCTCGTGGTCTCGCGGCTGTTTCCCCCGGAGGTCAGCGCGGGTGCCTTCCGCCTCGGCGCATTGGCCACGTCTCTCGTTCGTCATTCCGCGGATGTTCGAGTGCTCACGACCGACCCGCCACCTCATGCCCCGAAGGCTTCTGACGCTGCTGGCGTCGATGTGCGTCGCTGGCCCGTGCTGCGGGATGCGGGCGGAAACGTACGGGGTTACGTGCAGTACGCGAGCTACGACGTTCCGATGCTGTTCCGGATGCTGTTCACGCGCTTCGACGCCGTCGTGGCGGAGTCCCCGCCGACCACGGGCCTCATTGCGGTCTTCGTCGCCTGGCTCAGGCGTCGTCCTGTGATCTATTACGCGGCCGACGTCTGGACCGACGGTGTGATCTCGATGGGAGCGCCGAAGCTCGTCATAACGGTGATGCGCTTCATGGAGAAGACCGTGCTCAGGCGAGCGGCCGCCGTCATCTCGGTATCGGCCGAAGTCACTGAGCGACTCGTGCTGCTTCAGGCCGATGGATCGAAGATCACCACGGTCGGTAACGGCATAGATACCGACGTCTTCTCACCCGACGTCGAACCCGCGTCGAATGAGCGCTATTTCGTCTACACCGGCACGATGTCGGAATGGCAGCAGCCGGAGATCTTCGTGCGCGCCTTCGCTGAGATCGCTGCAGAAGCGCCGGATGTGCGTCTTCGCTTCTTCGGGCAGGGCTCGGTCGAGACCGAACTGCGTCGTATCTCGAACGAGTTGGTTCCCGGGAAGGTCGATTTCGGGGGAGTGATTCATCCGAGCGAGTCGGCAGCGTGGATTCGTGGAGCCGTCGCATCCCTCGTGAGCATCGTCCCTGGCATCGGATATGACTTCGCGAAGCCCACCAAGACATACGCCGCAGCGGCGGTCGGCACGCCGGTACTGTTCGCGGGCCCGGAGGCCGGGGCTGCCCTGGTGCGGGAGTCAGAACTCGGCCGTTCTGTCGAGTTCACCCCGCAGGCGGTGGCCGAGGCGATGCGTTCTCTGCTGGCGGATGCCGCAGACGGAACACGAGAGCGGCTCCGGGCGGAGCGTTCGCGTTGGGCCAGGACGAACGTGTCGCTCGACGCTGTGGCGGATCGCGTCACAGCAGCGATCTCCCAGGTGCTCGACGCCCGGACGACTAAGCTTGTGCACGCTTCCGCGAGTGCTCCGGACAGCAACGAAAGGCCGATATCGTGACCACTTCCTCTTCCGTGCGGATCGTCGATTCCGCTGACGTGTCGCCTGAGGCGACGATCGGTGCAGGGTCGTCGGTGTGGCACCTTGCGCAGGTACGGGAGAAGGCCGTGCTGGGTGAGAACTGCATCGTGGGGCGCGGCGCGTACATCGGTACCGGCGTTGTCATGGGCGACAACTGCAAGGTGCAGAACTACGCGCTCGTGTATGAGCCGGCGAAGCTCGCAGAGGGTGTGTTCATCGGGCCGGCCGTCGTGCTGACCAACGACACGTACCCCCGGGCGATCAATGCTGACGGCACATTGAAGAGCGCGCACGACTGGGACCCAGTGGGAGTGACGATCGAGCGTGGCGCATCGATCGGCGCGCGCGCCACGTGCGTCGCCCCCGTCACGATCGGTGCCTGGGCGACCGTCGCGGCCGGCGCGGTCGTGGTCAAAGATGTCCCTGCACATGCGCTTGTCGCTGGCGTTCCGGCGCGGCGCATCGGCTGGGTGGGCGAGATCGGCGTCCCGTTGACGCCCGGGGACGCCGATGGAGTGTGGGTGTGCCCGAACAGTGGCGCGCGTTATATCGAGGCTGATGGCGTTTTGATGAAGGAGTCTGTGTGAGCGAGTTCATTTCCCCGGCGAAGCCGATCATCGGTGATGAGGAGCGCGAGGCGGTCGACCGTGTGCTGCGTAGCGGTATGGTCGCTCAGGGGCCGGAGGTTGCGGCGTTCGAGGCGGAGTTCTCGGCGCATTTCGTGCCTGGTCGCCCGTCGGTCGCGGTGAATTCGGGCACGGCCGGTCTGCACCTCGGTTTGTTGGCTGCCGGTGTCGGCCCGGGGGATGAGGTCATCGTCCCGTCGTTCACGTTCGCGGCGACGGGGAACTCTGTCGCGTTGACGGGGGCGACGCCGTTGTTCGTCGACATCGAGCCGGACACGTTCTCCCTCGACCCTGAGGCGGTCGCGGCGGCGATCACGCCGAAGACGAAGGGTATCCTTCCGGTGCACCTGTATGGGCACCCGGCGCGGATGCGGGAGCTCGAGGTGCTCGCGGCGGCGCGAGGTGTGGCGCTGTATGAGGACGCGGCGCAGGCGCATGGCGCGGCGTTGGATGGACGTCCGGTGGGCTCGTTCGGTGAGTTCGCGATGTTCAGCCTGTATCCGACGAAGAACATGACCAGTGGTGAGGGCGGGATGGTGACCGCGGCGAACGAGGAGATCGCGCGCCGGTTGCGGTTGCTCCGCAACCAGGGCATGGAGAAGCAGTACGAGAACGAGATCGTCGGGTTCAACGCCCGTATGACGGACATTCACGCGGCGATCGGGCGTGTGCAGTTGACGAAGGTCGACGCGTGGACGAAGACGCGTCAGGCGAATGCGGCGTTCCTGGACGCGAACCTGCAGGGTGTGGTCACGCCTGCGGTCGTCGAGGGGGCGGTGCACGTGTATCACCAGTACACGGTGCGTGTTCCGGAGGACCGGGACGGGTTCGTGGCCGCGTTGAAGGCCGAGCACAATGTGGGTGCGGGTGTGTATTACCCGATCCCGAACCACCGCCTCCCGTCCCTGGCGCCGTACGCGCCGGGCCTGGACCTGCCGGAGACCGAGCGTGCCGCACGCGAGGTCGCGTCGCTGCCGGTGCACCCGTCACTGTCGCAGGACGACCTCGAACGCATCGCCACCGCCGTCAACACCGTCACGAAAGCAGGCGCCTGATGACGCTGCGCGCAGGGCTTCTCGGCGTAGGCATGATGGGCCGTCATCACGCTCGCGTACTGCGCGAGCTGGACGGTGTGGAACTGGTCGCGATCGCGGACCCGGGCGGTGACCCGCACGGGGTCGCTGGGGATCTGGAGATCCTTTCCGACATCGATGCTCTGATCGCTGAAGGCATCGATATCGCCGTCGTCGCCGTCCCGACGCGTTTTCATGAGGACGCCGCATTGAAGTTGGCGGCTGCCGGCGTGCACACGTTGGTGGAGAAGCCGATCGCGCACACCGTCGACGCGGGACAGCGAATGGTCGATGCCTTCCGTGAAGCAGGCCTCGTCGGAGCGGTCGGCCACATCGAGCGGTTCAATCCTGCGTTGCAGGAAGCCCGGCGCCGGATCGAGGCGGGGGAACTCGGCGCCATCTATCAGGTCGCGACCAGGCGGCAGGGGACGTTCCCGTCTCGGATCGCCGATGTCGGCGTTGCGAAGGACCTCGCCTCGCACGATGTGGACCTCACCGCATGGGTGGTGCAGTCGGACTACGAGCGAGTGTTCGCACAGACCGCATTCAAATCCGGTCGCGAGTACGAGGACATGATCACGATCACTGGTCGGACTCGATCCGGGGTCATCGTGAACAACATCGTAAACTGGCTCAGCCCGATGAAAGAGCGCGTCACCGTCGTCACCGGGGAGAAGGGAGCGTTCATCGCGGACACCGCGACCGGCGATCTCACGTTCTACGCGAACGGCACGATTCCCCTCGAATGGGAGTCGGTGTCGTCCTTCCGCGGCGTATCCGAAGGTGATGTCACGCGTTACGCGTTCGCGAAGCGCGAGCCGCTCCGCGTGGAGCACGAAGCCTTCCGTGATGCCGTTCTCGGGTTGAAGACCGACGTCGTCACCATGGAGCAGGGCCTTCGTACCCTCGTGGTCGTCGAAGGAGCGCTGCGATCCGCTGATGAGGGAGAGTCGGTAAGATTCTCGAGCTCATCCTGACACCGTTGCCGGCGCTCCACCTGCCCGCTGAGGGCATCTACCGGCGACACCTGGTGACCTGGGCGATCGGAGTTCGCATATGAGAGTCCTGTTGACGGCGTTGCGTCGCATCCTCCGTCTGCTGCCCAAGCAGGCCAGGCGATACATCCTCTCGTACATGGTCTGGTCATCCTCTCTCGCGATCCTGGATGTGGCGGCGCTCATGCTGCTCGCTGCCTCGCTGTCTTCGATGATGAACCAGCAGCCGATCCCACTACCGGTCATCGGTCCCGTCGGCGTGGACGGATACGCCTGGGTGATCCTCACCGTTTCAGGGATGATCATCATCAAATCGCTCCTCGCGGTGTGGATGCAGTGGCTCGCGACGCGCCGGATGGCCGGATATGAACTCGAGATCGGTGATCGACTCTTCGACGCCTACATCAGGGCTCCGTGGACCGAAAGGCTGAAGAGGAACACGGCGGAGCTCGTTCGCATGGCGGACGTCGGGATAGCCAACGTCACGAGCGGTTTCCTGCTGCCCGCGATGAACCTGCCTTCGCTGCTGGCGACATCCGTCTCCATCATGCTGCTGATCCTCATCGTGCAGCCGCTGACGGCGATCATCACCATCGTGTATCTCGGATTGATCGCGATGCTGTTGTATGTCGGCCTGTCGGCGAGGACCGTGCAGGCAGGCCGCGTGAATCGTGATTATTCCTTCCGCGTCGCGACGCTGATCACCGATATGGTCGGCGCGCTCAAGGAGATCACACTTCGAGACAAGGCCGGTGATGTTGCAGCAGTCGTGCGCGGCAATCGTCATTTCACGGCACGGGCTCGGGCGAACCTCAACTTCCTCGGGGCATTGCCGCGCTTCGTCCTGGATGCGGCTCTGATCGGCGGCTTCGTACTCGTCGGAGGCGCAGCCCTCCTGTTCAGCGGCGGCTCGGTCGTTGCTGCAATATCCGCCATCGCGCTGTTCGGCGTCGCAGGGATGCGGCTCATCCCATCGTTGACATCGTTCCAAGCCATCAACAATCAGTTGATCTCCAATCTGCCGCACGTCGACGCGGTCATCGATGACATCGAACTCGCTGACGTGTTCCTCGCGGCGGAGGAACACGTCGGAAAGCAGCCGATCCAAGGCGATCCGACCGAGCTGACGTTGTCGGATGTGAGTTTCCGCTACCCGAACGCGGGAGAGTCAGCACTTTCCGGAATCTCCGCGACGGTTCGGCTCGGTTCGACGCTCGGTATCGTCGGTTCGAGCGGCGCGGGCAAGTCCACGCTCATCGACATGCTCCTCGGGCTGCTCACGCCCACCGACGGCGATATACGCCTGGGCGACCAGCCGCTCACCGATGTTCTGGGACAGTGGCGCAGCCGAGTCGGGTATGTGCCACAGGACGTCGCACTCTTCGACGGCACTCTCGCCCAGAACGTGGCGCTCAACTGGAGCGACGACTTCGATGAGGAGCGAGTGCGTCACGCGCTGACGCAGGCGCAGTTGCTGTCCCTCGTCGAGAGCCGGATGGGTGGTATCCATTCACGAGTCGGCGATCGGGGCCTTGAACTGTCCGGCGGTCAGCGCCAGCGCATCGGCTTGGCACGGGCGCTGTACGCGCAGCCTCTCGTACTCGTTCTAGACGAGGCCACGAGCGCGCTGGACACCCATACCGAGTCAGAGGTCATGAGGGCGATCCGAGACTTACGCGGAGAAGTGACGGTGATCTCGGTGGCGCATCGGCTGTCGACCATCCGCGACAACGACGAGATCTGGTTCATGCGCGACGGTCGTATCGAAGCCAGGGGCACGTTCGACGAAGTCGTGGCCTCGGAGCCGGAGTTCGAACGACAGGCGAGGTTGGCGGGGCTGGTGTGATCAGCATCGATGTGATCGTCGCGGTACATAATACTCAGCGCCCGATCCGCCGTGCGGTGGCCTCGGTTCTGGCTGCGTCGACGTCTTCCAGAGCTCTCGTCGTCGCCCACGGTGTGGACCCGGACAGGATCTCGGCCCATCTTGTCGGTATCGATCAGGAGCGCGTTCGGGTAATAGGGTTCGTCGACGGCGTCGCGAGCCCTGCCGGCCCGTTCAATGCCGGGATGGCGGCGGCCACCGCACCTTACCTCACAGTCCTTGGCTCGGACGATGAGCTGGAACCAGGCTCGCTCGATGTCGCGCTGCAGCGTCTGCGACGATCATCGGGGGCGCAGATCTGTATTCTGCCCGTGAAGCACGCGACCGGCGAGCGAGTCGAGACTCCGCTCGTCCGTCCGGGGCACATCGGCGATCTGGACGTCGTTCGCGATCGAGTCTTCACACGCACGGCTCCGCTGTGCGTGATGCCGCGTGAAGTCGCACTCGCCGTCCATCCGATGTTCGATCCTCGCTTCCGCAGCGGTGAGGACATCAACGCCGGGGTCCGGTTGTGGACGTCATGGCGTTGCATTTACCACAGAGCGGACCCGGGATATCTGATCCATGATGACGTGACCGACCGTGTCACGACTCAGGCTGCGCTCGATCTCCAGCAGGCGCTGGCGGCGCCCTCAGCGCTCGGGGCCGAGCCTTGGGTGGCGGCGCTGGATCCACGCGTGAAGCAGTCGCTCGCCGCGAAGATGATCAGAGTCCACCTGCTCGGGATCCTGACAGTGAAAAGTACGCTCCGAGATCATGAGATCGCCATCGCGCGCAGATTCATCGGAACCTGGACTGCGCTTGCTCCCGGCGCATTGCGCTCGCTCCCGATCGTCGAGCGGCGCATCGTTGACGCGCTCCAGCGCGGCGGTGCAGAAGACGTGACCGTCGCGATATCACGACGTGAGAGCACCGGTGCGATGTCGCGTTTGCTCACACGCAACCCGTTGCGTTCGCTCGACCGTGACGGGGTACTCAGGCGCTACCTCACCTACCGCGCATACAGACGACTGGACGGAGTCTGACATGCTCCCCAGCGGTATCACCAGGTGGGGCATACGCAGCGTGAGGCTTCTCCCCGAATGGGTGCTGCGATTGCTGCTCCCGCGGAGGCTCGACTTCGACGGCGCAGACGCGCATCGACTCGAGTTCCCGACTGCTTCAGTGCGGCTCTTCATCGGACCGGTCAACTTCGCGAGTCAGGGGTATGCGTGGGCTCGGGCCGCGGAACGCCTTCCCGGCGTGCGCGCGGTGTCGATGGCCTATCACGCCGCAGGTGATTACGGCTTCGCCGTCGACCAGCCAGTGCCCGCGAGCGTATATCTGCTTTCACATCGTTGGTCACGACAACAGTCGGCCAGGATTCTCGCTGACTCGACGCACGTGATCATAGAAGCAGGTCGTCACCTCTTCGGCGACGTGTACGGTCGAACGGTTCTCGAGGAGATCGAACAGATGCGTGCGGCGGGGATCAGAGTGGCTCTGCTCAGCCACGGCAGCGATGCCCGTTCGGGGCCGCGGCACCGCGCTGAGCATCCTGACTCGCCGTATCACAGTGAGGCCTGGACCGATCGCGATGCACTTGAACGGGAATCAGAGGCGCACCGTGCGCTCATGAGAGCCTCCGCGGCTCCGGTGTTCGTGTCCACTCCCGGAATGATCGACGATGTCCTGGACGCACGATGGCTTCCCGTCGTCGTTGACATCGCTCGATGGGAGACCGATCGGGTGGCGATGGCGGACGAGGTCCCGCTGGTCGTGCATGCGCCGAGTTCTCCGATCGTGAAAGGCAGCGACCTGATCGAGCCGGCGCTGCGAGAGCTGGCGGATTCCGGACTCATCCGCTACGAACGTCTCTCGAAAGTCCCGGCCGCTCAGATGCCGCAGAAGATCGCGCAGGCTGACATCGTGCTCGACCAGTTCCGGCTGGGCGACTATGGAGTCGCAGCCTGCGAGGCCATGGCTGCCGGGGCGGTCGTGGTTGGCAACGTCACAGAGAGCGTGCGGGGGAGAGTGCGGGCAGTCACGGGCCGGGAACTCCCGATCGTGCAGTCTCGTCCGCACGAGATCGGCTCCGTTCTGCGCGAACTCGTGGCGAACCGTCGAAGTGCTCAGGCGATCGCAGCACAAGGGCGGACATTCGTCGAGACGACGCACGATGGCACCGCCTCCGCGCAGGTGCTGCGGGCCTTTCTTGAATCGTGACGATGCATGAATGCGTGCGTGCGCAGCACAGAGTCTGTCTTGCTGTGACGCTCCGATATCATCAGCCTGCACTGGAGGAAAAGCCATGAGACTTCTGATCCTGTCGTTCTCGCGACTCGAGTCGGATCCGCGCGTACGCCGGCAGATAGACCTGTTCCGGGATGAATGGGACATCGTCACCTGCGGTTACGGGCCCGCGCCGGATGGCAGTATCGCGCATCACGAGATACCGTCAGAAGTCCCGGTGTGGCGGTATCCGCGTCTGGCGGTCATCCTCCGCGCTTACCGGTGGGCCTACAGCCACAACCGGGCGATTGCTTGGGCCACTGACGCACTGTCAGCGGAGTCATTCGATGCGATGATCGCAAACGACGTGGATGCCGCGGGTATCGCTGTGTCGTTGGCACCGCGTAACGGATTTCACGCAGACCTGCATGAATTCGCACCGCTTCAGAATTCGGAGATGCTCCGGTTCCGTCTCTTCGTCGCACCGTTCGTCCGTTGGCAGTTGCGCACCTTCGTGGCGAAGGCTCGCTCCGTATCCACTGTTGGAGTGTCGATCGCGGAGCGCTACCGTGATGAGTTCGGATTCGACCCGATCGTCGTCATGAACGCTCCGGAGAAGCAGGATCTGCCGGTCCGACCGACCTCTTCGCCCATCCGGCTCGTGCACGCCGGCGCGGCGTTGCGCAATCGCAGGTTGGAGACGCTCATAGACGCCGTATCGCTGACTTCGGCCGACGTCACCCTCGACCTGTATCTCCCCGCCAACGACCCTGGTTATCTGGCCGAGCTACGTGAGCGCGCCTCCTCTGTCTCGAACGTCCATTTCGCCGATCCGGTGCCGTTCGACGACCTCGTAGAGACTCTGAACCGGTACGACGTCGGCGTGCACGTGCTGGCAGCCACGAACTACAACAACGCCTATGCGATGCCGAACAAGTTCTTCGAATACGTGCAGGCGCGGCTCGCACTGGTGATCGGTCCGTCTCCCGAGATGGCACGCGTGGTGGACGAGCGAGGGTTGGGAGCGATCGCAGATGATTTCACGGCGGAAGCTGTGGCAAGGGCGCTGGATGGACTGACGCCGGAGTCCGTCGATGCTGCAAAACGGGCTTCCGATCTCGCCTGCGAGGAACTGTCGGCGCAGTCGCAGGTGCCTGGCTGGCACCGGGCGGTGACGGACATGCGTGAAGCCGCGGCATCATGACGGCGGACGTCGACGTACTCATCCCCATCCACTCGCCGTCACGTCCCCTGGAGAGGACTGTCTCTTCGGTGCTGAGCCGAAACACTGCCGACATCAGGGTCATCGTGGTTGCTCACGGGACCGACCCGGAGGGTATTCGAGCCATACTGGGGACACATGCGACTGACCCGTCCGTGTCGGTGGTGCCGTTCGCTGACGGTGTCGCGTCACCAGCGGGGCCGCTGTCCCACGGGCTGGATCTGGTCACCGCGCCCTGGTTCGCAAAGCTCGACTCGGACGACACCTTCGCGCCCGGCGCTATCGACTCCTGGCTGCGAACTGCTTCAGCCACGGGTGCAGACATCGTGATCCCGAGAATGCGTGTGATGCCGGGGGAGCACCACTACCCGACGCCTCCGCGCCGGCCGTTCCGTCGTGTGCTGAATCCGGTGTACGATCGACTCGCTTACCGAACCAGCACGATGGGCCTGCTGCGTGCTTCGCTCCGTGAGAAGGCACGCCCCACGCGGCATCTGTCGACCGGAGAGGACATCGTGCCCTCCCTCAGATTGTGGTTCGGCGATCACCGTATCGTGCGAGCGGAATCCCGAGCCGAGTATGTGGTGGGCGACGACGCGGGGGATCGCGTCACTGAGTCCTCCACTACGATCACCGCGCAGCTCGGGTTCGTGGCACCGCTGCTCGATGATCCGATGTGGTCCAAGTTCTCGCCGCAACAGGCCGCCGCGGTGGTCATCAAACTGATCCGTGTGCATGTACTCGGCGCGATCTCCAGGCAGCCGGAGCTCTACGACGAGATCGCGGTCGGTCCCGTGGCGCTGGCCGTGCAGCAGATCACAGCGATGGCTCCGAACGCCGGTGACAGTCTGTCACGCCATGACGTCCACATGCTGCACCTGCTCTCGTCGGCGACCGGCGACGTTGCTGCAGTGCGTGCTGCCGCAGTCGAACGTCGCCGATACCTGCGCATAAACGCACTACTGACACAACGTGTCACGCGCTCGTTACAACGGGAGGCTCCGATTCGTTTTCTTGCGGCATCGACGCTCGCGGCAAGATGAGGAGCGGGCCGCGGATTAGACTCGTGGGGTGAGAATCCTCAGCGTCGTCGGTGCCCGTCCTCAATTCGTCAAACTCGCTCCCATCGATCATGCAGCCCGTGCAGCGGGCATCGAGCACATCATCGTCCACACGGGTCAGCACTACGACCCGATGCTCTCGGATGTGTTCTTCGAAGGGCTTTCCATCAGCGCGCCTGATGTTCATCTGGGTGTGGGGTCAGGCACTCACGGCGTGCAGACGGGGAAGATGCTAGCCCAGCTCGACGATGTGATCGCTGATCACGCTCCCGATTGGGTCCTTGTCTACGGCGACACCAACTCGACGCTGGCGGCTGCGCTCAGCGCGGTGAAACAGCATGTGCCGGTTGCTCACCTGGAAGCGGGCCTTCGATCGTTCAATCGACGGATGCCGGAAGAGCACAACCGAGTGCTCACCGATCATGCGGCGGACCTGCTGCTGTCGCCGACACAGGTCGCGATGGATCATCTCGCGTCGGAGGGCTTAGCAGGGCGTTCGGTGCTCGTGGGCGATGTCATGACCGATGTGCTCTACGCGACGCGCGACGCCCTCGCGCAGAACAATCGCCTTGGGGACGAACTCGGCCTTGGCAAGGGCGGGTTCCAGGTGGCGACCATCCATCGAGCGGACAACACAGACGACCCGACCCGACTGCGTGAGATTCTCGATGCGCTGGGGTCCCTGGAACATCCGACGGTGCTTTTGGCGCATCCACGACTGGTCTCTCGAGCAGCAGACATCGGGATCGACCTCAGCCCTGCGGCACGACGAGACGACAACCTCGTCGTGCACGAGCCACTGTCCTACGATGACCTCATCGCTGCAGTTTTGTCGAGCCGCCATGTGATCACCGATTCGGGTGGGCTGCAGAAGGAGGCATTCCTGCTGCGGATTCCGGCGACGACCGTGCGCACCGAGACCGAGTGGGTCGAGACCGTCGAGCTCGGGTGGAACGTGCTCGCACCGGACACCGCGGACCTCGCCGCCCTGGTCTCACGCCCTGCTCCTGTCGCGACGGATACAACGCCCTATGGCGACGGTCACGCAGCAGCTCGCGTGATCGACGCCCTCAGTCGGTAGAGCGCGTCGGAGAAAGGTTCTTGCGGCGCGACCGCAGCGCCGGATCATCATCGATCCCGGGGTCCGCATCGACCGACCCCAGGGATCGTTCGCGCGCACTTACCCTGATCCATCCCGCTGTCGCCGCGATGACCATCGCAGCACAGAGGACCCAGAAGACGAGACCCGGCGTTGCATATCGAAACGCTGTCGGGGTTCCGTTGGTGACGTTGTACACGATGGTCGCCAGCATTGCGCCGAATAGAAGGTGCGCCTCTGTTCGGCGCCAGAAGAGGATCATGCCCCCGATCGCCAGGCAGCACAGGATAAGGAGCGCGCGATCGTTTCGCATCATGGCGAGCACATCCGCCTTCATGATCTCGAAGAGCATGGTCGGGGCATTGAGGATCGCTTCGCCCACGGAGCCGGTACCTGCCTGCGATACGAACTGATCAGCCTGAGAGAAGGACGGAAAGATGAGCGTCTGGAGTCCCTGGCATACGATCGTCGTCCCCGCGACCACGACAGCGGGCCAGAGCCAGGCGCTGCGCCATCGTCGATGCAGGATCATGTCGACCAGCCATGCCATCACGAACGCCCCTGCCATGATCAACGTCGCCTGGCGGGTGAAAGCCGACGTGGCAGTTGCGACGCCCATTGCGATCAGGAGCCATGGCCGTGGCTGTCGGAGCCATTGCCAGGCGGCGATGAGCGCGAGAACTGTGAAGAGAGCTGAGAGACCCTCGGTGAGCATTCCGGTCTGGAACGAGACCAGGAACATCGATGAGTTCAGCAGCAGCACGATCGTCAACGCCGGTACGGTACCGAATCTGCGACGGATCATGACCGCCATCAATATGAGACACAGCGCCGTAGCGAGGAGCGGCACAACAGCGAGTCCCGACGGTCCGAACAGGCCGACGAACGGAGTGCTGAGCGCGGGCAGGACCACGCGAGGCTGGACCAGTCCCCAGCCGAACAGCAGGTCCAGACCCGGTATCTCGATTCCGCGAGGTGCTGAGTACGCGATCGTGAGGTCGCGGGCCTCCTCTGGCGAGTTACCGAGGAACAAGTAGGTCATCGCGAGGTAGTAGCGCGAATCCGGGTAATAGAGCCGGAACCATTTGACGTAAGCAACGTACGTGATGGCGAAGGACGCGAAAGCGATCGTCCAGAACAGGAGGTCACTTCGACGGCGGCGGTACGCGGCGAGTAGGCGAGTCATCGACCGTCACGCTAGCACGCCGCATCGATGGGACCGTGTTTCAGCGGGTGCGCGCGAGACGGCGGTTCTGCCAGCCGCGCAGTCGCTTCTCGGTCGGACGCTCTATGAAGTGATGGAGCAGCCAAGCGGCCGTCACCGACGCAACCAGCAGGAGCGCTCCCCAGAACACCGTTCGCCAGTACGAGCCGTGCTGGGGCCCGAAGATCTCTATCGCCGCATACATCAGTGTTGCATGAATGAGGTAGAAGGCGAACGACCATTCACCAAGGACGACGACGGGACGCCACGTAGTCAGGCCGCGCTTGCCTTCGATGTCCCGAGTCGCCGCCGTGGCGATGACGAGCGCGCAGAGTACTCCGATGGCCTCGGGCGTGAACGCGGGAACCCAGGCGAGCGCGGCGTCTGCGCGCGCGGCGAGACTGCTGCCCAGGAGCCACAGCATCAAGAGTACGACCGAGAGCGCGAGCGGCATCCGTAGCCGCCAGCCGTGCCTGAACGCCCACGCTATCGCCATCCCCAGCACGAACTCCGGCAGATGCGATACCGGCTCTCTGAGGTCGGACAGCGCTCCGTCGGGCCAGTTGAGCGCCGCGAACTTCATCAGGACCGCAACGAGCACGGCTGCGCCACCGAGCACGAGAGCACCGTTGCGCCGCACCGGTTGCATCGCGCGGACGATCAGAGGATGCAGGGCGTAGAAGAACGCCTCCACCGTGAGCGTCCACGCGGCCGGATTGCCCGAGAACAGGATCGTCGGATTGTTCGACCACCCCTGGATCACGAGCACACTCAGAAAGAGGATGCCCCAGTCGAGCGGCTTGATCCACGTCTGATCAGGCGGAGCGACCACGCGATAGAACACGGGGATGGCGATTAGTAGCGTCAGGAGATGCAACGGATATATCCGTGCAAAACGCCGCCAGTAGAACGCGCGCACTGGAGTCGACTTCTGCCACGACCAAGTCAATACGAATCCCGACAGCACGAAGAAGAAGGTGACTCCGAAGTGGCCGTACTCGACGAACCACTGCAACCACGACGGGAAGGTCACCATATTGCGCATGTGGAACAGGAAGACCGCGAACGCGGCCCACCAACGCAGACTGGTCAGCGAATCCAGACGTGCGACAGTCGCTGTGGGCTCGAGCGTGGACATCATCACGAGCATACGGGACCGACCTGACGTCCCTGCGTGGCTCGATAGGATTGCATAATGCGTATCGTCGTTGTTGCCCTCGGTAAGATCGGGCTCCCACTCGCCGTCCAGTTCGCGTCTTCCGGTCATGATGTGGTCGGTGTTGATGTCAATCAGAGAGTGGTCGACTCGATCAATGCTGGGGTGGAGCCGTTTCCTGGTGAGGCGGAGTTGCAGGATCGGCTGGCGGAGTTGATCCCCGCGGGACGCCTTCGTGCGACGACGGATTACGCCGAGGCGATCCCCGGGGCTGATGCGGTGGTGCTCGTCGCGCCGGTGTTCGTGAACGATGAGACGTGGGAGCCGGATTTCACGTACATGGATGCGGCGACGAAGTCGCTGGCCGAGCATCTCACCCCTGGCACTCTGGTGTCGTATGAGACTACCCTGCCGGTGGGTACGACCCGTAACAGGTGGAAGCCGATGCTGGAGGAGGGGTCCGGTCTGGTCGAGGGCACGGATTTCCATCTGGCGTATTCGCCCGAGCGTGTGCTGACCGGGCGGGTGTTCGCGGATCTGCGCAAGTACCCCAAGCTGATCGGTGCGCTCTCGGATGAGGGCAATCGTCGGGCGCGGGAGTTTTACGAGGCGGTGTTGCAGTTCGATGAGCGTCCGGATCTTCCCCGTCCGAACGGTGTGTGGGATCTCGGGTCGACGGAAGCGTCGGAGATGGCGAAGTTGGCCGAGACGACGTACCGGGATGTGAACATCGGGCTGGCGAACCAGTTCGGATTGTTCGCGGCCGCGAACGGTATCGATGTGTACAAGGTGATCGAGGCGTGCAACTCGCAGCCCTACAGTCACATTCACCGCCCGGGTATCGCGGTCGGTGGGCACTGCATCCCGGTGTACCCGCGCCTGTACCTGTCCACAGACCCGGACGCCGACATCGTACGGGTCGCACGGCAGCTCAACGCGTCGATGCCGGAGCGTCTCGTCGCACAGACCGAGAACATCCTCGGCTCCCTCACGGGGCTGAAGGCGGTCGTGCTGGGTGCGGCATACCGGGGCGGAGTGAAGGAGACCGCGTTCTCCGGAGTCTTCCCGACCGTCCAGGCACTCGAAGACAGGGGCGCTGAGGTGTCCGTTCATGATCCGCTCTACACCGACGACGAGCTGCGCGGCCTCGGATTCCGGCCGTACGCCCTCGACACCGCGGTGGATGTCGCTGTCCTGCAGACAGACCACGCGATGTACCGTGAACTCATGCCAGAGAACCTTCCAGGTGTGAAGCTGCTGGTGGACGGTCGAGCCGCGACCGATCCGGATCGCTGGGCCGGCACCCCCCGCATCGTCGTCGGGGCCGCGGTCTAGCTGACGAAGGCATGGAGGAACGCGCGGATGCGAGCTCGTCACGCGCCGTGGGAGTGAGACTGATGGTTCGTCATGACGCTTGAATTCGCGCGAGCGCTGTCGGTCGCGCTTGTGATCCTGCTGTTGCCGGGGGCCGTAGCGGCCGCTCTCCTCGGCTTCCGACGTTTCACGGTGCTCGCGGTCGCAGCTCCGTTGAGTCTGGCGGGCATCGCCTTGTTCAGCCTCATCGATGTCGTACTCCCGTTCGGGTGGAATCCGCTGACGTGGGCCGCGAGCGCCGCGCTCGTCGTGGCCGTGGCTGTCGCGGTGCGCACGATCGTCCGCCGATCCGCCACTTGGGCGGAAGTGGCATCGCACGCCCGTCTACGCGACGTCGTACCCTGGCTGGCCGTGCTGTTGGCCTCCGCGATCATCGCTGTTCGACTCCTCGACATGTTCGGCGATCCCGCCAACATCTCTCAGACATTCGACAATGTGTATCACCTCAACGCCGTCCGCTACGTGGTCGACACAGGACGCATCGCGCCCACCGCGCAGATGATCCCCGGTTTCTATCCGAGTCTCTGGCATGCCCTCACCGCCGCTGTGACGATGATGTCCGGTGCAGGTCTGCCAGTTGCCGTCAATGCCGTGAGCGTCGTGATGGCAGCTGTCGTCTGGCCGGCGTCCGTGATCCTGTTCACGAGGCGGATCATCGGCGACGACCCGGTGGCATCCCTGTCCGCCGGCGTGCTCTCGGCCGCTCTGGCGGGGTTTCCGTATCTGATGCTCGATCACGGCGTGCTTTACCCCAACGTCCTCTCGATCGCCGTTCTCCCTGCTGTCCTCGCCATGCTCCTCCAGGTGGCTGATGTCGGCGAGGGTGCACGTCCGCCGGCTCTGGTGCGGTGGCTGCTCCTGATGTGCGGCCTGGCTGTTCTTGGGCTTGCGCACCCGAGCACCCTCATGGCGTTCTTCGCGATCGGCGTGTGGCCCGCCTTGGCAGGTGGTCTGCGTTGGCTACGGATGACGCGCGGGGCATCTCGCCGTCGCGTCTCCGTCCCTGTTGTGCTGGGCGCATGGGCACTTGGCGCTGTCGCCGTCGCGATTCTGCTGATCGTCGCAAGGCCGACTCGAGAGCAGGCCTTCTGGCCGCCGTCGCAGACTCTTCCCGTCGCCCTCACGCAGGTGCTCGCGAACTCCGTCGCGTGGAAGCCGGTGAGCATCGCAGTGACAGTCGTGATGCTGCTCGGGATCATCGTGATCGTGTGGACTCAACGACGATTGTGGTGGTTGATCGCGAGCTGGATGACGATCGCGTCCATCTACGTGGTGTGCGCAGCAGCACCGGATGGTCTGCTGCGGTACGGGCTGACGGGGACCTGGTACAGCGATCTCTTCCGTATCGCAGCGTTGTTGCCGGTTCTGGTCGTGCCACTCGGCGCAGTCGGCATCGCTCTCACTGCCACGGCCCTGTCCCGACTCCGCCGGGTCCCGGAAGCGCTGACTGGCGCGTTCGGGATCGCAGCGGCTCTCGGCGTGCTGGTTGTGACTCAGACCGGCGCCAATCTGGAGGCAGAGATGGTGACGGCTCGTGAGGCATACGCGCTCACGTCGACATCACCGCTTCTGTCCGAGGACGAGGAGACGCTGCTGCAACGGCTGCCGGAGCATGTCTCGGAAGATGAGACGGTTGCAGGGAGTCCCTGGACCGGCACAGCGCTGAGCTATGCGTTCGCTGACCGTCGTGCGCTGATACCGCACATCTATCAGGAGCCGGATGCCGACATCGCGCTTCTCTCGCAACGTCTGGTCGACGCGGCGACCGATTCATCAGTGTGCGCCGCGATCGAACGCACTGATACCCGCTGGGTGCTGGACTTCGGTCTGCAGGAGGTCCATGGGGGTGCTCACTCCTACCCCGGCTTCATCGGGCTCGACACCGCAGAAGGATTCGAACTGGTCGACTCTGAAGGAGCAGCGCGACTGTTCCGTGTCACTGCGTGTGAGTGAACGCCGAGAAGGTTGGTGACGACGGTGTCGCCTGGATATCGAGTTGAAGCGCACTGATGAGCATCTGCGTGCCGATCATGAGCGGCAACGCCGCGAGCATCACAGTCGCGGCCGTGGCAACGACCGAACCGGCGATCTGGAACATCACCCAGATACTGACACCGACACCCAGCACGAAAAGCGCGAGTCCCATGAAGAGCAGCAGTGCGATCGGCGAGAATGACCACAGGACGTACCGATACCAGATCCGCGACCAGTAGCCCACGGTGAGCCGGTGGAGCAACTCGGGGATCACCTTACTCAGTCGGATGCTCGATACTTCCTCGCCGTAGACGGCCGGGATGGGGACGTCGGTCGCCGGCACCTGGAGGATGTTGAGATGAATCAGCAGGTCGTTCTCGAAGCTGTAGCGTTTGGCGACCCGATCCAGAGGAACCCGCGCGAGGACCTCTGTTCGGACGGCGGTGTACCCGTTCTGGGGGTCGAAGAGATTCCAGTACCCTGATGCGAGCTTGGTGAAGAACGACAGCACGATGTTGCCGACTACTCGATAGCCGGGCATTCCGCTGAACGACTCCGGGGCGTAGAAGCGGTTAGCCTTCGCGAAGCCGAAGCCGCCGTCGGTGACCTTGTCGAGCAGTGGTGGGAGATAGTCGGGATCCATCTGGGCGTCGCCGGCCATGACGACGTTGACGTCGGACCCGAGGTCCATCGCGGCCCGGTGCGCGGTGATGATCGCGCCGCCCACGCCCTGATTCACCTCATGCCGGATCAGGGTGACTCGTGGATCATCGGACCGGCCGACCACCTCGCTGGTGGCATCGGGGCTGCAATCGTCCACGATGACGATGTGATCGACGTAGTCGGGCATCGTCTCGATGACCTTGGAGATCATCTTCTCTTCTTTGTACGCGGGCACGACGGCCGCGATGACCGCATTCTTATACATCCGAACTCCGAGCCGGTGAGTAGGCGAATACCCAGTAACGATAAGCGAAGTAGTTCCATACCGTGGTCGCCACGACTGCGATCACCTTTCCGATGAACCAACCACCGGCCAACGCGTCGACCGCCCAGACTATCCCGGTCGTAGCCAAGGTGTTGAACACGACCAGCGCGGTGTAGCGCGCCACACTCGGTACCACCTTCGACTCCGACGCGAACGCCACGACACGCTGCATCGTGTACGTGACCGCGAACGATGCGAGGAATGCCACAGGGGTCGCGACGGGCAGGGGGACGCCCAGCAGCTCGTGCGCGATCCACAACAGCGTCACGTCGACGAGGAAACAGAAGCCGCCGACCACGAGATAACGGACAGCGCTGAGACTCCACACTCGACGCGCGGCGTCGCGGAGTCGATTCGGCATGGTTCCAGTCTCTCAGATCACCTGCGCAGGTTCGGACGCCGTGCGCCGATACGATGGGATACATGGATCTTCTCGTCGTCGGGTCGGGTTTCTTCGGCCTCACCATCGCTGAGCGCGCCGCGGATGCCGGGCGCAAGGTAACTGTCATCGACCGTCGCCCGCACATCGGTGGCAACGCCTACAGCGAGGCGGACCCCGAGACGGGGATCGAGGTGCACCGCTACGGAGCACACCTCTTCCACACCTCGAACGCGACAGTGTGGGAGTACGTCAACCGATTCACGACGTTCACGAACTACGTCCACAAGGTCTACACCAACCATAAGAGCGTCGTGTACCCGATGCCGGTGAACCTCGGCACGATCAATCAGTTCTTCCAGGCCGCCTACTCGCCCGACGAGGCTCGCGCCCTCATCAAGGAGCAGGCGGGGGAGTACGACGTCAAGTCGGCGCAGAACTTCGAGGAGAAGGGGATCGCTCTCGTCGGACGTCCGCTGTTCGAAGCCTTCTTCCGCGACTACACGGCGAAGCAGTGGCAGACCGATCCCCACAAGCTGTCCGGTGACATCGTCAGCCGCCTCCCCGTGCGCTACAACTACGACAACCGCTACTTCAGTGACACGTGGGAGGGCCTGCCGACCGACGGGTACACCGCATGGCTCGAACGGATGGCGGATCACCCGAACATCGAAGTCAAGCTCGACGTCGATTTCTTCGACGAGTCGCAGCCGCTGAACCGCAAGGCTCTCGTGGGGCAGGTGCCGATCGTCTACACCGGCCCCGTCGACCGGTACTTCGACTACGCCGAGGGCGAGCTCAGCTGGCGCACACTCGACTTCGAGCGCGAGGTGCTGAACATCGGCGACTTCCAGGGCACTCCGGTCATGAACTACCCGGACATGGACGTGCCCTTCACACGCATCCATGAGTTCAAGCACTTCCACCCGGAGCGCAAGGACGTGTATCCGGACGACAAGACCGTCATCATGCGCGAGTTCTCCCGGTTCGCGGAGAAGGCCGATGAGCCGTACTACCCGGTGAACACGCCCTCGGACCGCGACGGTCTCCTGTCGTACCGAGAGCTGCAGAAGGGTGAGAAGGACGTCCACTTCGGCGGACGCCTCGGCACTTACCAGTACCTCGACATGCACATGGCCATCGGCTCGGCGCTGACCATGTGGAACAACACCCTCGCCTAAACTCGGAAACGTGAGTCACGCTGCTGTCGGGGCGCCGGGTACGCCCCGGCGGTATCTGCATTCGCTGTGGCTGCTGTCGGCGCGCGATCTGAAGGTCCGCTACGCGACGAGCTTCCTCGGTTATCTGTGGTCGGTGCTCGATCCCCTCGTGATGAGCGCGATCTACTGGTTCGTGTTCACGCAGGTGTTCAAGCGCGACGTGGGCGAGGACCCGTACATCGTCTTCCTCATCAGTGCCCTGCTGCCCTGGGTCTGGTTCAATTCGTCGGTCTCGGATTTCACCAAGGCGTTCAAGAAGGACTCGCGACTCGTCCGTTCGACGAACATCCCGCGATCGATCTGGGTGAATCGGATCGTGCTGAGCAAGGGTATGGAGTTCCTCTTCTCTCTCCCAGTGCTCGTCCTCTTCGCGATATTCTCGCCTGGAACGGAGTTCGGCTGGGGAATCCTGTGGTTCCCGGTCGCCGTGGTGCTGCAGGTGATCCTGCTGGTCGGACTCGGCATGCTCGTCGCCCCGCTGTGCGCCCTGTACGCCGATCTGGAGCGCACGACGGGCCTGATCCTGCGGGCATTGTTCTATGCGACCCCGATCATCTACAGCGTGTCCAACCTGCCCGGACCCTTCGAGACGATCGGCTCGTTCAATCCGCTCGCCGGCATCTTCACGCTGTATCGGATGGCGTTCTTTCCTGATCAGTGGCATCTGGACACCGTGCTCATCGGTGCAGTGATGACTCTGGCGATCTTCGTGTTGGGCCAGTGGGTGTTCCGCACACTCGAACGACCGGTTCTGAAGGAGCTGTGATGGCTGCAGCGATAGAGGTGCGCGGACTCGGCGTCCAGTTCCGCCGCAACAGGCGCGGTCGGCGCAGCTTCAAAGACCTGTTCGCCAGCGCTTCACGGCGCACGCGTCCAGGGGAGTTCTGGGCTCTGCGCGACGTCTCCTTCGACGTGCAGCCCGGCGAGTCCATCGGCGTCGTCGGTCGCAACGGACAAGGCAAATCGACGCTGTTGCGTCTCGTTGCCGGCGTGCTTCTGCCCGACGAAGGGTCTGTCGCTGTCAACGGAGGCGTCGCGCCACTCATCGAGCTCACCGGCGGGTTCGTAGGCGATCTGACTGTACGTGAGAATGTGCGCCTCACGGCTGGTCTGCACGGCATGACGAAGTCTGAGATCACGAGCCGTTATGACGACATGATCGCGTTCGCCGAGCTCGAGGAATTCCAGGAGACCCCGTACAAGCACCTCTCGAACGGCATGAAGGTGCGTCTCGCCTTCTCCGTCGTCTCCCAGCTCGACGAGCCGATCCTTCTGGTCGATGAGGTGCTCGCTGTCGGCGACAAGGCGTTCCGAGACAAGTGCTACAAGCGCATCGATGAACTGCTCGCCGAGGGACGCACGCTGTTCTTCGTCAGCCACAACGAGCGCGACCTGCGTAGGTTCTGCACACGCGGCCTTTATCTCAACAAGGGCGCGCTCGTTCTGGACGCCGGAATCAACGAGGTTCTCGACCGGTACAACCGGGATTCGATGCCGTCGGCATAGCCTCCGACGGCGAGACGCACGTATTTCGTGCGCAGCCCGGCTCAGAGGCCGACGAGCGCTCGGAGCCTCTGCAATGACGTGGTGGCCGAATCGAGCGCGCTCTGCGTCCCCGAGCCGCCCTCGAACGCGCCGCGGAGCTCACCGAGTCGCTTGCTGTAGTCGCCGGCGGCCGAATACCACTCCGACGAGATGGAACTCGGCGCTGCTGCACCCGAGAGGTGGCCCGCGTCCTGCTGCAGCGTCTCGATCACCTGGATGGCGTCCTGCCCGCTCGAGTCCGCGACGATCCCGAGCCCGGTCGCGGCGTCGTCGAGCCGAGGCTGGACCTGAGCGGCGAACGTGGGGACATCAGGATCCGGCACCGGTGGCGGAGTCGTCTCAGGTTCCTCCGGCGGTGCGACGGTCGGAGGAGGTGAGGTGGGCGTGGATGTGGCCGTCGCCGTCGGCGTCACGGTCGGCGTAGCACTGGGGCTCGCCGAATCCGTTGGTGTGGGCGTCGGTTCCGGTTCGCCGCCACGGGGCAGCAGGAAGAACAGCAGTGTGGCGACGATGACCAGAGCCAGTACGGACAATCCCACGATCAGCCAGATGCGACGCTTGTCGCTCTTCTTCTCTTCGGGGAAGATCCATTCGGCGCGGGGCTGCTGCTCGTCGCTCATCATTTCTCCAGTGCCGGCATCGGCGTCCAGCCGCGGTCGCGGGCGATCTTTCCTCCGTCGCGGATGCCTCGGAAGAGGTTGCTCGTGCCCCGTACCGTGCGCTCGACGAAGAGCAGTCGGATGAGTTCCTTGAAGAACGTCGCCGTTGTTCCCAAGCCGAACAAGACAGGATTGTAGACGCCGTGCACGCGGTAGTACTTCTTGATGAACGCGCGATTGCGCATGATGTAATAGCGGTACGCGTTGCTTGACGCATTCATGTGGCGAACGCCCATGTCCCACTGCTTGATCTCGCGAGTGCGGCGCAGCACGAATTCGTTCACGATCACGGCGGTCGTGAGCCGCGAGGCGAGCCAGCCGTACATCTGGTCATCCCAGTAGATGAAGAAGCGGGGGTCCGGCAATCCGATCTGCGCGACTATGGAGCGGTGGATGAACATCCCCTCGAAGCATCCGCTGTTCATCTCCTTGAATCCTGACGCGTCGAACCCAGCCGGCGCGAACGGGATCGGAATGCCCATCCGCTCCGCGATGCGGTACTGCCAGTAGAACTCGCTGCCGTCGTAGTCGTAGCGCCGTCCCTGGATGCTCTTGAAACGAGGAGCCCATCTACCCATGCGTGCCAGGCCGTCGGGCAGAACCTCGACGTCGTCGTCCATCATCCAGATCCACTCGGAGCCGAGCTCGTACGCCGTGCGCATGCCCTCGCTGAACCCGCCGGACCCACCGGTGTTGGTCTCCAACTTGCGGTACACGATCTCGGTCCCGATGCGCGCACGGAAGGAATCGACGACCTCTGTGGTGTCGTCGGCGGATGCGTTGTCGATGATCACGACATGTCCGGGCTTCGGGTCCATGACCGCGATGCTCTCGAGCAACCGAGTGAGCAGGTGCGAGCGGTTGTAGGTGACGATGACGATCGTCGCCGAGGCGGGGGCGAATGCAGCGGGCACCGCGGTCATGCCTTCTCCTCGAAGATCTGCTGCCAGGACTGGGGGGAGACGAGCTCAGGAAGCGCCTCCCGGTATTGCTTCTGCAGTTCGGGCCAGCGCCGTTGGAGTTCGGCGTGCAGACGGATCGTGTCGCGCAGCATCTGCCGGTACTTCTTGCGATCGCGCGTGTAGACATTCTTACCCGAACCATCGGCGGCGCTCACCAGGGCGCTGTCGAAGGCCGGCAGCCGCCACCAGTGAGCATCCCCTTTGCCGAACTCCACCTCTGGCTGCGCAACATTCGCCGGGTTCGGGCGGTGCGCCCAATGGCTGATGAGTGTCGACAGAGTGAACCAGCGAAGTCGGATTCCCGTAGGACTGTCGAACTCGTTCTTCGAGAGCTGCTTGTAGACCTGTCGTCCGTGCCTGGAATGCAGCACTCTGACCGGGTCGCGATGCACCACTGTCTCGGGGTAATCGGCAGCGAGTGCGCGAGCGCGCGGCATCGCCGTCGCAAGGTTCTTCCGCATGTGCGCCGGTCCCGAGAGCACGTCGCGCAGCGCTTGGGCGCGCAGCGCGACCGGGTAGTACTGCATCATCATCAGGTGCTTGAGGTCGACACGGCGACTGTGCCGCAGCAGGCGGCCACCACGCGGGACTTCGGAGTGCAGCAGCCCGGCGACGATCCGGTTGCGAGCGTGGAAGTACGCCTGCCAGTCGATCGAATCGTCCTTGTTGACCCACGACACGTGCCAGAGCGCGACGCCGGGCATCGAGACCGTGGGAAAACCGGCTTCGCCAGCGCGGAGGCAGAACTCCGCATCGTCCCACTTGATGAACGCGGGCAGTGAGAGTCCGACCTTGCGGATCGCATCGAGCGGAATGAGGCACATCCACCACCCGTTGTAGTCCGCGTCCATGCGCATGTGCAGCAGCTTCGACTGACGCAGGTTCGATGCGCCGAAATCGTGCGGCATCTTCTCCTGGTAGAGATTGCGCCACATGAACGGACTGCGGTCGACGACCTCGGCCCAACCGTGCAGCTTCGGGCGGTCGAGCAGATCGAACATGTGCCCGCCGACGAGAACCGGATTGGTCGCGAACTGGCCGAACACGATCGAACGTCGGACGGATTCCGGCTCGAGCCGCACATCGTCGTCGAGCAGCTGCACGAAGTCGCTCTCCGGTCGTTTCAGCGTTTCGTGCATCGCACGGGCGAAACCGCCGGAGCCGCCGAGATTCGGTTGTCTGATGACCTGCAGAGTGTCGCCGAGAGCACGTGCGACCTCGTCGTATCCCTCTTGCTCTGCGACCAGCTGCGTGCCCTGATCGATGAGGAAGATCCGATCGACGAACTCGAGGGCGTCCGGCGACGCTGCGAGCGCCTGGAGGGTCTCGACGCAATAGTCCGGCTTGTTGTAGGTCGTGATGCCGAGCGAGGCCTTGCCGATGCGTGTCGGTTCCTGCTCCGTCGTCCACTCCGCACCTTCGAGGATCGCGGACTTCTCGTCGGCGACGATGTCGAACCAGATCCACCCGCCGTCGCTGTATTGCGTGAGGGCGAGATCGAAGGATGTCGTCGCGTCGCCGGTGACCTCCCTCGTGTCCACCCGCTGGCGCACTCCGGAACCGTTCGAGCGGTACACGAGGATCGTTGCGGGTCCCTTGGTGCGCACGGTGAGACGCACCTGGCGCACGCTCGTCCAGTGCTGCCAGTACGACGCGGGGAACGCATTGAAGTACGTTCCGAGCGAAACCCTCCGTCCGGCGACGATACGCGCGCTGTGCCGGCTGAGGATGTTGCCCAGGTGCGCGCGATTCGACACACGAACGGGCTCGTCATCGATCACGGACCAGGTCTCGGGATCGGCATACAGCGGGAGGAGGTCGGGGTCGCGGTCGAGGGGGAAGACGACATTCTGCAGGACGTGGGTCACGGGCGAGATCTCCGGGATTGCTTCGCCCCGCCCGGATGGGCGCTCGGCTGTTCAGCGGGCACCGAGTAGCCTACCTTCAGCTCATGTGGAACCCCGCAGAGCACGCCCATCCCGCTGAACCCGGGCGTTCAGGCTACGATGGTGCCGATGAAGGCTCTTATCACCGGCGGTGCGGGATACATCGGCTCGACTGTCGCGACAGCGTGCCTGGAGGCGGGCATTGAGACGGTCGTCCTCGATGACCTCTCCACTGGTCGCGAGGAGTTCGGCGAAGGGCGCAACCTTTACGTCGGCGACATCGCCGACCGGGAGATCATCGAGCAGATCACCACCGACCACCCCGATATCGATGTCGTCGTACATTGCGCGGCACGGATCGTCGTCCCGGAGTCCGTCGCCGACCCGCTCAGCTATTACGACACGAACGTCGGCAAGACGGTCACCTTGCTCAGCAACCTACGCCGTTTCGGCATCGTCCGCGTCGTCTTCAGCTCGTCGGCGGCTGTGTACTTCGGTGAGGGGGGCGAGGGGGTGGATGAGACGGCGCCACTTGCGCCGTCGAGTCCTTACGCAACCACGAAGGCGATGGTGGAGAGCATCCTCTCCGATGCGGCGAAGTCCGGCGACCTGCGGGCTGTCGCGCTACGGTACTTCAACCCGATCGGCGCCGACCCGCGTCTGCGCACCGGGCTGCAGAGCCCGACGCCTTCCCATGCCTTGGGCAGGATCATGCAGGCGCGAGCAGCAGGGGAGCCCTTCAGGATCACGGGAACCGATTGGGAGACTCGTGACGGCACCGGGCTTCGTGATTACATCCACGTGTGGGACCTCGCGCTCGCCCACGTCGCGGCAGTTCGACGCTTCGACCAGATCGCCACCGCATCCGATCCCTACCAGGTCATCAATGTCGGCACTGGCGACGGTGTCACTGTTCGTGAGCTCGTCGCAGCGTTCGAACGTGTCACCGGGCAACCGCTGCCGGTCATCGACGTCGATCGGCGGCCCGGAGACCAGGCAGGAGCCTATGCGGTCGTCGACCGTGCTGCCTCTGTGCTCGGATGGCGATCGGAGCGATCGGTCGATGACGGGGTACGCGACGCACTCGCGTGGGCCGAGAAGCTCCGTTCGCTGGGCTGATCAGATCCGAGCCGCGTCACTCCTGCGGTCGAAGCGTCGGGATCGCGCCGGTGTTCGCCGCGTCGATGTTCTCACGCCAGGATCGTGATTGTCCTGCGCGCAACGCGCACAGCACGAGCATGAACCAGCCGGCTCCGGCGAGAGTGAAGCTCTCGAACATCGAGTCGACCGCGAGCGTGACGAGCACGAGCGGCGTCCAGGCGTACACGACCGAATGGCGCACGCTGGCCACCAGCCACGACCTGATCAGTGCGACCCCTCCCAGGATCAGGAACAGCAGGAACCCGGCGATGCCCAGCTGGAGCAGGACGTCGAAGAACGCGTTCAGCGCCGTCTGATGCTGGTCGTCGAGCAGGTAGTTGATGTAGGTGAACGGGTACTCGCCGCGCTGCCAAGGACCGAACCAGCCCCATCCCTGAAGTGGCCTGATCGCCACGAAGTCGAGGATTTTGTTCCACAGATCGGCGCGGATCGAGAAGTCAGATCCGGCACCCATCCAGGCGATGATCGGATGCCGGAACGCGAAGGCGACGGCGAGCGACGTGACAGCGAGAGCGCCCAACGTCCACTGCACGAGGTTGCGGTGCGCTGCCGGCGTGTGGCGCACGATCGTCAGCGCTGCGGTCACGACGCCGACGGCGACGGCGAGCACCAGCACGGTCGGCGACGCCGACACGAGCGCGAGGAACCCGGCGAGTGAGATCGACGGGATCGCGACAGGAGCGATCACCGACTGCGTGCGCCACTCGATGAAGAACGTGATCAGCGCGATCACCGCGACGAAGCCGAGCATGTTGCGCGTGCCGAAGATGCCCTGCACGGGCCCGCCGAGCGCCAGATTTCCCTCGATCTGGAGGAACGCGATCGGCACGTCGAGCAGGATGCCGGAGAGGATCTCCATACCCAGCGAGATGAGCAGCAGAGCGCGCAGGGCATCGCCGATCGCGCGAACCGTCTGCAGCGTGTCGCGAATGTGCCCGATCGTGATGGCGATGATCGCGAAGCCGAAGGTCCACAGCCACCCGACGAGCGTGTCTGAGCGGTCCGTCGTCCAGATCACACTCGCGATCGCCAGCGCGAGGAAGGCGAACAACGACGTGGGGGCGATCCGCAGCAGTGAGAGCTCCTCGCGCCGCACGAACAGGATCGCGACCCCGAGCACGCACAGCAGCACGATGATCGTCGCGTAACTGGTCGCCGACGTCATCCGCTCGATCGCGAATGAGCCGAACGTGGCGCTGAGCGCCACGAGGGTGTAGGCGCGCGCCATCTCGACGGAGCCGAGCAGTCGGCCGAGTCCATCCTGCGCGGGGGTCACGGTATGCGCCGAGCCCTGCTGCCTCGTTCGGTGACTCGAGACTGCTCACTGAGCCCCACACCGACCAACGGCACCGATTTGATCTTGAAGGAGAAGAGCACCAGCATCAGCCACCCCCAGAGCATGATCGGGGTCGACTCCGCGAGCCCCTGCACCAGCAGGATGACGGTGAACAGCAGCGGCAGCAGCGTCAACGGCGAATACGGCCGGTCGGCGCGGAGATTCCAGCGCGGGCGATCGGCGGCGAAGAACCATGCACGCCAGAGCAGCCCGAGATACGCCGCGGCCATCAGCATGACGCCGACCACGCCGAGCTGCATCAGAACATCGAGCCACATGTTGTGCGCATGGAACACCGTGATGCCGTGGTCGATGATCCATCCGTCGAAGGCCGGGTCGGTGGGGATCCACGGACTCGAGAAACCGTTGCCGAACACAGGATGCGTGCCGGCGCGCTCGAGCACCTTCGTCCAGATGACGTCCGTGCGGCCGGTGAGGTCCGCGCTGCGTCCGAGGAGCTCGAACAGCGGCCTGTGGAAGACGATGACCACGGCCACCACGACTGCGACGGCACCACCGCAGATCGCGTAGATCCGGGCGCGCGCGTCCGGCGTGCGCGCCCGCCGGATCAGCAGCGCCACCATCAGCACGACGGCCGCGGCCAGCGCGCAGACGTACGTGGTCGCCGACGACGCTCTGAACAGCATGTACGCCGCCAGCACCATCCACATCACGAGTGTCGTGCGCCAGCGCGCGCGCAATGCGAAGCGCACACCGAAGGTGACGATCGCGAACAGGCTGATGATCGCGAGCACGTTCGAGTTGCCGACGATCCCCTGGATGCGGTCGCCGTCGAGGAGGTTATTGCGCACCCAGTACCAGTGCGGGTCGATGTCGCCGTCCGGAAGAGTCAGGAAGTTCGGCAGCAGGGGGCCGTGCAGCACCAATGACACCCACAGCTCGAGCGCGAGCGAAAGGCCGAGGATCCACTTGAACGCCGAGGCGAGCGCCCGTACGATCTCGTGCCAGCTGAAGGCATGCGCGATCAGCAGGGCGTTCACCGTGACGGCGGCGAGCAGCAGCCAGGTCAGTGCAGTGGGCAATCGCCACTGCGACCACGCCACGGACACCAGAGCCAGCGCCACGTACCCGAGCGCCGACCACGGCAGACGCCGCCAGGGGAACGGGTGCGGTTCGGCTCGCGCGATCATCGGGATGCCGATCGCCAGCGCCGCCAGCGTGAGCAGGATCATGACCGCACCGGCGCCGTAGACGCCGACGAGGTTGTAAAGGGCGGTGTGGGCGAACGCGACGACGAAGACGAGGATCCCGTAGCCGCGCAGCAGCAACTGCCCCGTCGACTCGCGTTCCGGTGCGGTCGGCGGGGCTTTCACCGGATGTTTCGTGTACTGCGCCATCGGCTTCAGGCTACCGCGCCGGCACCGTCAGATCGCTGTGCCACGGCCGGATCGATACGCTGGCCTCATGCTGCTGAGTCTGTCGAACGCGCCCCGTGACTACGCCTGGGGGTCGACGACCCTCCTCGCTGATCTCGAGGGCAGGGAACCCACCGGCGCTCCGGAGGCCGAGGTGTGGTTCGGCGATCATCCCGGCGACCCGGCCGAGACCTCTGAAGGATCGACTCTCGACGCCGTGACGGGCGGCACTCTGCCGTATCTGCTGAAGCTGCTCGCCGCAGCCTCTCCGCTTTCGATCCAGGTGCATCCGACCATCGCGCAGGCGCAGGACGGATGGGGGAGGGAGCAGGCGCTCGCCGCGGACGATCCCGCCCGCAACTACCGTGACGCGAACCACAAGCCGGAACTCATCGTCGCACTCAGCGACCGCTTCGAGGCGCTCGGCGGGCTCCGGCCCGTGGCCGACACGCTCCGCCTTCTGGACGCATTGGACGGATCCGCCGGTGTTCGCGCGCTGCGCGAGCACCTCGAGGGTGGCAGGGATGAGGACCTGCTGAGGGATGCCGTTGGCTGGTTGCTCTCCGGTGACGCGCAGCGCGAGGTGGACGAGATCATCGCCGCCCTGTCCGACGCCGCATCCGACGAGTTCGCTGCCGAGCTCGCCGCAGTGCGGGCGATCGCGGGACGCTATCCGGGCGACCCAGGAGTCGTCGTGGCGCTGCTGATGAACTACATCGTGCTCAGGCGGGGCGAGGCGATCTTCCTGCGCGCCGGTCTCCTGCACGCGTACGTCTCCGGTCTGGGCGTCGAGATCATGGCGGCCAGCGACAACGTGCTGCGTGGGGGACTGACGCCGAAGCACATCGACGTGCCGGAACTGCTCTCGGTGCTCGACACCACTCCCGAATCGGTGCCGGTGCTCCAGCCTTCACCCGGTGCGGTGACTTCCTATCCGATCGATGTGCCGGACTTCGCGCTGCGGCGCGTCGTGCTCACCGGTGCACCTGAGCCCCTGGACGTCGCCGGGCCGTCGATGGTGCTCGCGACCGGGGGAGACGTCGCCGTCACCGGCGCGGACGGGGTGGCTGTGGCCGTGCCTGTCGGATCGGCGGTCTTCGCCACCGTAGACGAGACGTCGTTGACGTTGAGCGGCACAGGCGAGGCGTTCATCGCGCAGCCAGGGCGGTGAGCCGCGGGGATCGCGTCGAACACGACGATCCGCAGACCCGCGTGGGATCCTCTTCCACCGACACGCCCGAGTGCGCGCTGCACTGGGTTCCACCTGACACGACACGCCGTCGACACGCCGTGAACCTTCAATCCTCGATTGAGGCTTTAGTATCCGCGACTTGACCACAGCGAATGACACGGGTGTAATTAGTTCAGCAAGGCCCGGTGGGGGGCATTCTGAAGGGCAAGGAGAGCGACATGACGGGTTACCGTTCCGACGTTCCCGAGAACTGGTTTGTTGATCCGGTCAATCTCGGGGTTCCCGGGGTCAGGCGTATCGAGCCGGACGACGACAGCACCCTGTCATGGCAGACGGATGCGCTGTGCTCGCAGACCGACCCTGAGGCGTTCTTCCCCGAGAAGGGCGGCTCGACCCGCGATGCGAAACGCATCTGCTCCTCGTGCGACGTGCGAGGAGAATGCCTCGAGTACGCACTGAACAACGACGAGCGCTTCGGCATCTGGGGCGGTCTGAGCGAGCGCGAACGCCGCAAGCTCAAGCGTCAAGCCGGCTGATCGATCACCGCTTGGCAGGCTCGCCGCGCATGATCACCGTGGCCTACGAGCTCAGCGCATAGGCTGACCAGGCCATGCCTACCCCAGTTCACGCCATCATCGTCGCGCGCTCCGGTTCGTCCGCGCGTGCGCAACTGCTGCGAACGCTCGACGCCCTCTCGATGCAGACCCGTCGCGCCGACGCGATCACCCTGGTGGTGAGCGGAGACGGCTCGGACGTGCGAGCGAGCGACGTCGTCGCCAGGGCGGTCGAGGGCATCATCGAAGCCCGCGGCGGAACTTCGTACGCGGAGGCAGTGGAACTCGCCCAGACGCGGGTCGCCGACGGCGCAGCCATCTGGTTGCTCGCACAGGACACCGCACCGCATCCCCAGGCTCTCGCTCAGCTCGCGGGTGCACTGGAGCGTTCGCCGTCCGCCGCGGTAGCGGCGCCCAAACTCGTGAACGCCGACAATGAGCGCGAGCTCGTCTCACTGGGCGTCACCATGACCTCGCTCGGCCGTTCCGTCGAACTCGCCGCCGGCGAACTCGATCAGGGCCAGCACGACAGGGGCGACGATGCTCTCGGCGCCGACATCCGCGGCATCCTGATCCGTGGCGAGGCACGTGAGCGGCTGAAGCCGGACACGGCTCTCGCCGGTGCGGATGAAGGGCTCGATCTCGGTGTCCGCGCGAGACTCGCCGGTGGGCGGGTGGTGCTGGCGCCCAACGCACGGGTGTCAGTGCATCCCGACGGACCCGCTGCGCTTCCGCGAAACGCATCGCAGCGCGCCTACGCGACACGGCTGGCTCAGCTGCACCGTCGCCTCGCCTACGCGCCGGCCGCCGCTGTGCCCCTGCACTGGCTGTCTCTGCTGCCGTCGGCGCTGTGGCGCACCATCGTGCATCTGATCGGCAAACGCCCCGCATCGGTGTTCCCCGAATGGGGGGCGGCGATCACGGCGATGGTGCGCCTCGGCGCGGTCGCGCGCTCGCGGCAGCGCATCAGGGCATCGCGCACCGCAGGGTGGGCGAGCATCGCGCCGCTGCGCATGACCCGAGCGCAGCTGCAGCGTCGTCTCGACGACGGGCACGGCAGCGAGGGCGGCGCGCTCAGCGAGCTGAACTTCTTCTCCGGTGGTGGCGCGTGGGCGGTGCTGGGCGCTCTCGTCGTCGGTGTCGCGTCGTTCTTCACGCTGCTGGCGTGGCCCGCGATCGGTGGAGGCGCGCTTCTGCCGTTGCGCAACACCGTCGCCGCGCTCTGGGAGGACGCCGCGTGGGGGCAGCACGGGATCGGCGTGGGAATCGTCGGACCTGCTGATCCCTTCTCCGGCGTGATCGCCGTGCTCGGCACGCTGTGGGCGGGCGCTCCCTCGTTCGCCGTCGTCCTGCTCTGGCTGCTGGCTCTGCCCCTCGCCGTGCTCGGCGGATGGTTCGCGGCGACGCGGATCACCGATCGCGGCGGACTGCGCATCTTCGGCGGCGTCGCGTGGGCGCTGGCACCGACCTTCCTCACCGCACTGGTGGAGGGCCGTCCGGCCGCCGTGCTGCTGCATCTACTGCTTCCGTGGCTGTTCCACACCGCCGTCGTCGCTCATCGTTCCTGGGGTGCTGCCGGCGCGGCCTCCATCGTGCTCGCCGCCGCGCTCGCATGCGCACCGGTCCTCGCACCGGCATTCGCTCTGCTCTGGGCGATCGCGCTGGTGATCGTGCTGACCCGCGGATGGTTCCACGGTGCGGTCCGGCTGCTCTGGATGCTCGCCCCCACTGCCGTGCTCTTCGTGCCGCTCGTCGTTACACAGGTGCGCAGCGGCAACCTGTGGGCGATCTTCGCCGATCCGGGACTGGTATGGGCGGGCCCTCAGGTCGCAGCCGACAGCGCAGGCCGGATGCTGCTGGCCACAGGGTTCCCCACGTCAGACCTCGCAGGGTGGGCCGAAGTGATCGACCCGGCGATCGCCGCATGGGCGCCGCTGCTCATCGCGCCGATCGCTCTGCTCGCACTGGCCGCGGCGATAGCGCCACGATGGGGCGCGGGCATCATGCTGCTCGTGATCGCGATGACCGGCCTCGTCACCTCGTTCATCGCCGTCGGCGTGGTCGTCAGTTTCGCGCAGGGCTCGCCGGTGGAGATCTGGCCCGGCACGGGGCTGAGCCTGGCCTGGGCCGGGGTCGTCGGCGCGGCGCTCGTCACGCTCGATACGGCCGTGACCCTTCCTCGGCTCCGCGTGGCAGCCGTGACGGTGGCCGGTCTGGCGCTGGCGATCTGCGCCGTACCTGCACTCACCGCACTGCACACCGACCGCACGGTCCTGACCGACGGGCCGGAGAGCAGCCTCCCCGCCTTCGTCGCCGCCGAGGCGAAGGGCGATCGAGAGATCGCGACGCTCGTTCTCACCCCGCAGAACGACGGCGGTCTGGCCGCCGAGGTCGTGTGGGGTGCGAGCGAGACTCTCGGCGCCCAGACGACCCTGCTCAACACCGCGACCGAACCGCGGGGCACCGACATCAGCGGGCTCTCGGTGGACCTGCTCTCCACCCGCACCTTCGACGCGCCGGGCGAACTCGCCTCCCACGGCATCCATTTCGTTCTGCTCGATCAGGTCGGCGCCGATGAATCGGATGCCGCCAGGGCGTTCCGTGTCGCGGCGATCACCGCACTCGACCAGCGCGCCGGATTCGTGAAGGTCGGCGAGACCGACAAGGGGGTGCTGTGGCGGCTCGAGGCAACGCCCTCCGAGCGGGCCCCGCTCACCGACGTGCAGGAGGGGACGGCCGCAGCGGTCATCACCGTGCAGCTGATCGTACTGTTCGCCGCTCTTCTGCTCTCCATCCCGACGAGGGCGTCCCGGCGAGCGGCCCGCGCGCAGTCGAGGCTCGTCGGACGCTCGCCGGAGGAGCCGATGGTGCTTCCCCGACGCGCGGACGATGAACCGGACGACGCGCAACCGGACGATGAACCGGACGACGATCGCGCAGAGGATCGCGACGCGACCGATTCACCCCGGGAGCCCGAGACCGACGCACAGGAGCCCGAGACCGACGCGCGGGAGCCCGAGGCCGACGTGCACGAGTCCGAGGCCGACGGGCACGAATCGCAGCGCGATTCTGACGAAGCCGACATCGACGCCCGGGAGCCGGACGCGGATGACTCCGGACCCGGAGCGAAAGAGCCCTCCGAGAAGGCGCCTGACGGTTCAGAGCGTGTGAAGCCGACCGAATCCGAGGAGGAGCGATGACTCAGAACCGTGCGATCCGTGTCGTCGCGACCGGCGCCCGACTGCTGGTCGGGGCGGTCATCGCCGTCGGCTGCGTCGTGGGTGTGACCGCGGCCGTGGCGCTGCCATGGCCCGGAATCGAGAACCAGCCGGCCCAGGTCTCGGTGACCCCGACGGCCGGCGACACGACTCTGGTGTGCACCGGAGACTTCCGCGCGATCGGTCGCAATTCGCAGAGCGCCGGACAGATGTCGTCCACCGGGCAGGTTTCACTCACCACCGAGACCGGCGCGGCGAGCGAGGAATCGACGCTCACAGCATCCGATCTCCTCACCGCCGACTTCAGCGGTCCGGCGGCAGGTCCGCTGAAGATCGTGGCGAACGCCGAGCGGGGCTCCGCTGCACGCGTCGGTGCGGCCGAGTCGATCACGCTGGATGCGGACGACCTCTCGGGGTTGGCGGCCAGTGCATGTCGAGAGCCGAGCACCGAGTCCTGGCTGATCGGCGGAACGGTGGAGACCGGAACCAGCGACCTGATCATCCTGTCCAACCCCGGTGACGTCACGGCGACGGCCACGATCACGGTGTTCGGCATCGAGCAGTCCTCGACGAAGACGATCGTGCCGGCGGGAACGCAGGTCGCGGTGCCGCTGTCGTCCGTGGCGGCGGGACTGCAGGAGCCTGTCGTGCGTGTGACCGCTGCAGGAGCCCCGCTGCGTGCGGTGCTGCAGTCCTCCCTCATCCGCACCCTCGACCCTTCGGGGATCGACGTGCAGGACACCGCTGGCGCTCCGCGCACGGATCTCGCCTTCGCCGGAGTCCAGGTGCTCACCGAGAGCGCCGACTCCGCCGTCACGGTGCTGCGGATGGTCGCCACCGACCAGGCGGTGCAGGCCACCGTCACGATCCGCTCCGACGACGACGCCGAGCCGCAGACGCTGGCGGTGCCCTTGGAGGCGGGGACCCCCACCGAGGTGAGCCTCGAAGGACTGGAACCGGGTGTGTACAGCGTCGAAGTCGAGGCCGAAGCCCCCGTCGTCGGCGCCGTCCGACAGGTCACCGGCATCGGACCGGGCGCTGATTTCGCATGGATGACGCCGGCCCCCGAACTCTCGGGGGATATCGTCTTCGCCGTCCCTGAGGGGCCCCGGCCGCGTCTTCACCTCGTCAACTCGGCCGACGTCGACGCCGCGGTGACGCTCGCACCCGCCGCAGGCGGCGAAGGCGAGCAACTCACCGTCCCCGCACACGGATCGCTCGTCGTCGACGTCGCTCAGGATGCGGCGTACTCGCTGGCGACAGACGCACCGGTGCACGCGGCCGTCGCCATGGCGGGCACGGACGCGATGGCCGGATGGCCCATCTGGCCGGGCGCGGCGGCGGAGGACGCCGTCACGGTCTATCCCTGATCCGGACCGAACTCCCACGGATCCTTGCCGACGTACTCGGCAGCAGCGCGGAACACCGCGCTCTCGATCGCGATGCGGCGGTGCATCGCGTCGTCGTGCCCTGGCGGGAGCAACCGTTCGATCGGGATGCGGAACAGCACGATGCGGCCGCCCTCGCGGTCGATCTGCCATCGGGGGATGCCGTTCGACTCGGGATTGAGCGGCAGCGCACCGATCTCGAACCGGACCTCCTGCAATTCGGGCCATGTGCCGCGCAGGAACTCCACAGCCGTGCCGATCGTGACGTCGAAGCGTTCCACCCGGCCCTCCAGCGGCGGGAGGGGCGGCCGCACGACCTCGCTGCGACCGAGGCGTCCGTGACGTCCGTGACGCGCGCCGCGGCGGGGCGCTGCGGCGCTTCGTGCGGTCCGACGACGAGGCATGACGAAAGTCTATGGTGTTCCGCGCGGCATCCGGCCCTGGGCTGCCGTGCGTCCTACGCTGGCACAGATGGACGGACGACTCTGCTCGAAGGTCACCTGCGCCCGTGAGGCCGTGGCGACGCTCACCTACGACTACGGCGACCAGATGGCGGCGCTCGGGCCGTTGGGCGGGGCGGGCCACCCCGGTGCGCACGACCTCTGCGCTCAGCACGCGCAACGCGTTTCCGTGCCCACCGGCTGGATGGTCGTGCGCCACGAGGCCCTCCGCGTCTGACAGGCCGCGCCGACAGAGGACGGACGGGCTGATCGGTCTCAGACGCCGACGTGGCGCCCGGTGAGCTTCTCCGCCCGTGCGTCGGCGATCGCGAGCGCGCGGCGCTCACGCTCCCTGCGCAGCACGGTGATCGCGATCAGCAGCTGCTCCGGGTGCGCGGCGACGGGTTGCGGCGAGATATAGCGGCTGGTCTCGACGACGAGCTCGTGGGCGATGCGTGCGCGTGCGGGCGGCGACATCCGCTCCGCATGCTGCAGGAACTGCGAGACGCGTCTGGCCAGGCGATCGGGCATCCGTGCCACATCGGCGACCTGCGCCCAGCCGGTCAATGACTGAGGCATGACGGGGGCGAGCGGCACGAGTCGGGGCGTGCGCACCCGCTGGCTGTAGGTGCCGGCGACCATGTCTCCCAGACGCTGGGAACGGGCGGTGAACGCACCGGCGAGGATCGCGACGGCGCCGAAGGTCATGTAGATCTCCAGCACGCCGATGAGCGCGCGGATGAATGCGTGCCGGAAACCTGCGGCTCCGCCGTCGAGCCGCACGATCCGTCCGCCGACGGCGAGGCGGCCGAGGCTTCGCCCGCGCAGCGCCAGTTCGATCACGATCGGCACCACGACGAAGCAGACGACTATGGCCGTCACGTTCATGATGCCGTCGATCGAGCCGTCGATGATCCCGGCGCCGAGCAGCCACATGCGCAACCACAGGAACAGCAGGAAGAGCGCCCAGCTGACCAGCATGTCGATAAGGGCGCCGAGCGCACGCATGAAGAAGCTGAGCGGCTGCACGTCGATCGCGACGGCCTCGCCGGAGAGGACTTCGTCTGCGGTGTCGATCGGCGTGGACATGAGTACAGTAAATCAGGTGGATGCCGATGCTCTCAGCGATGCCCGCCGCGCCGAATGGGAACGGCTGGACGAGCTCAGCCGCCAACGGCTCGACGGCGAAGGCGTCGACGAGCTCATCGTGCGCTACCGCGCCGCATCCGCCGATCTCGCGGAGTTGAAGACATCGGTGGGCGAGTCGCCTCAGGGCGCGTACGTGTCGTCCATCGTCGCAAAGGCGCGGCTGCGCCTCACCGGCACCTCTGACAGCATCCTCACCCAGACCGCTCGGTTCTTCACCGATCAGCTGCCGGCCGCGCTGTACCGCCTGCGCTGGACGACGCTGGTGATCGCGCTGGTCTTCATCGCGATCATGGCGGGCGTCTCCGCCTGGATCTCCAGCGATCCCGCGCTGGTCGCCGCGCTGGGGCCCGCCGACTTCCTCGAGCAGTACGCCGAGGAGAGCTTCACCGAGTACTACACCGAGAACCCCGCCGCGGTGTTCGCGGGGATGGTGTGGACGAACAATGCCTGGATCGCAGCGCAGTGCGTGCTCTTCGGCGTCACCGGCATCTGGCCGGTGTACGTGATCGCGCAGAACGCATTCGGTCTCGGCGTCTCGGCGGCAGTGATGGCCGCACACGACCGCCTCGACGTCATGGTCCTCTATATCCTCCCGCACGGGATGCTGGAGATGACGAGCATCTTCGTCGCGGCAGCGGGCGGACTGCACCTGTTCTGGGCCTGGGTGGCGCCGGGGCGCCGCACTCGTGCGACGGCGCTCGCGCAGGAAGGGCGCGCGCTCGCCACCGTCGCGATCGGTCTGGTGTTCGCCCTGCTGCTGTCGGGGCTCGTCGAGGGCTTCGTGACGGGATGGTCACTGCCGTGGCCCATCAAGATCGGCATCGGCGCCGCGGCCCTCGCCGTGTTCTTGGTCTACATGCTGCTCGTCGGCGGCCGGGCCCACCGGCGCGGTGAACGCGGGGACCTGCTCGAGTACGAGGCGGGCACGCCGCAGCTCGTCTCGGGATGACAGAACATCCCGCCCCCGGATGACCGGAGGCGGGATCTTCTTCGTGCGTCGTCGTGGAGGCGGTGGTCAGACCTTCTTCGTGCCGTCGAGCAGCGTCTTGTACGCGAACCCGGCGATCAGTGCACCCACGATCGGGAACACCAGGAACACCCACAGCTGCGACAGCGGGCCGACGCCGCCGTAGACGGCCGCGGCGATCGAACGCGCCGGGTTCACCGAGGTGTTGTCCACGGGGATGCTGATGAGGTGGATCAGTGCCAGCGTCAGACCGATCGCGAGTCCCGCGAACGGGGTCGGACGCAGCTTGTGCGTCGTGCCCAGGATCACGAACAGGAAGATCGCGGTGAGGATCACCTCGATGATGATCGCCGCCCACATCCCGAATCCGCCGGGGGAGAACTCGTCCCAGCCGTTGCTGGCGAAGCCGGCATCCTGCGCACCCGTGAGCCAGCCGTCGGGACCGAACAGTCCGATCAGCACGAGCAGCGTGCTGGCGATGAGCCCGCCGACGATCTGGGCGATGATGTAGCCGGGCACGTCCCGCCACGGCAGGCGGCCGGCCGCCGCGAGGCCGAGGCTGACAGCCGGGTTGAAGTGCCCGCCGGAGATCGGCCCGAACGCGTAGACGCCCACGACCACGGTGAGTCCGAACGCCAGGGAGACCGCCACGTACACGGCGGAGCCGGAACCGGGATCGGTGAAGTGGTTCGAGGCGAACAACGCGGTGCCGACGCCGCCGAACACCAGGAGGAAGGTGCCGAGTGCCTCGGCAGTGAGTTTGGAGCCGACCGACGGTATCGGAGGCGCAGCTTCGGCGAGTGATTCACTCATGGGATTCCCTCTCATCAGTTCGAGTCAGAGCGACCGAATTCACGGCACATCTTCCACGCTCGAGGGGATCAGGTGCGGGAGGCGCGCCGACGTGCACTCAGCGTTCTCCCAGCGGACATCGCGTCGCCGAGACGACGGATGGGGCCGGATGCCGAAGCATCCGACCCCATCCGAACAGAGTGATTACTCGCCGACGCCGACCGGGTCTGCCGACGCGTCCGCGGTGCTCAGAGCGAGCGCGCGCACTTTGTCGGCCGTCTCCTGGTCGACCTGACCCCAGTACCAGAAGAAGCGCTCCTGGATGGCGGGGACCGTGAGGGCCTGGTACTGACCTGCGAGGGTCTCGATGAAGCGCTGACGCTCCTCATCGGTGAAGACCTCCGTGATCAGGGTGCGGGCCTGGCCGAAGTCGTCGTCCTCCGAGTGCAGCGTCGCCGCGCTGCGCACCAGTGCGCCGTCGTTCTCCCAGCTCGCCTCGACACCGCGCTGCGCGTCGGCCTCTGGGCCACCGGCTGCGCCGTACGAGTTCGGCGTGTACACGCGGTGCTCTGCAGTGTTGAAGTGGTACTGCATGTTGCCCTCGTGCATGTAGTTGCTCACCTGGGCGGCGTGCGGCTGGTTCACCGGCAGCTGGTTGTAGTTCGTGCCGATGCGGTAGCGCTGCGCGTCGGGGTACGAGAACACGCGGGCCATGAGCATCTTGTCCGGCGAGATGCCGGTACCGGGAACCTGGTTGCCGGGCGAGAATGCAGCCTGCTCGATCTCGGCGAAGAAGTTCTGCGGGTTGCGGTTCAGCGTGAACGTGCCGACCTTGATGCGCGGGTAGTCCTTCTTCGACCAGGTCTTGGTCAGGTCGAACGGGTTGAAGCGGTAGGTCTTGGCCTCTTCGTACGGCATGACCTGCACGTACACGTCCCACGACGGGTTCTCGCCGCGCTCGATGGCCTCGTACAGGTCGCGACGGTAGTAGTCAGCGTCCTGACCGGCGATGCGCTCAGCCTCGTCGGCGAACATCGGCTCGACGCCCTGCGTGCTGAGGAAGTGGTACTGCACCCAGAAGCGCTCGCCCGCGGCGTTGACCCACTGGTAGGTGTGCGAGCCGTAGCCGTTCATGTGGCGCCACGAGCGGGGGAGCCCGCGGTCGCCCATGACGTAGGTCACCTGGTGCGCGGATTCGGGGGAGAGGGTCCAGAAGTCCCACTGCATGTCGGCGTCGCGCAGGGCGGAGCCGGTGAGGCGCTTCTGCGAGTGGATGAAGTCGGGGAACTTCATGCCGTCGCGAAGGAAGAAGGTCGGGGTGTTGTTGCCGACGATGTCGAGGTTGCCCTCGGTCGTGTAGAAGCGCAGCGAGAAGCCGCGCACGTCGCGCCAGGTGTCGGGCGAGCCCTGCTCGCCGGCGACGGAGGAGAACCGGATGAGCGTCTCGCTCGTCGCGCCCGGCTGGAAGACCGCGGCGCGGGTGTACTGCGAGACGTCCTCGGTGACGACGAACTCTCCGAATGCGCCGCCGCCCTTGGCGTGCGGGTTGCGCTCCGGCACGCGCTCGCGGTTGAACGACGCGAGCTTCTCGACCAGGTAGCGGTCGTGCAGCGCGGTGGTGCCGTCGGTGCCGGTGGTCAGCGAGTGGGCGTCGCTGGCGACCGGTGTGCCGGTCTGGGTGGTGGTGAAAGTCTTGTCAGTCATTCACTTCTTCCTTTCGCAATCGGAGCAGATGGCTCGGTAGGTCACAGAGGCTTCGAGGATTCGCATCCCGTGATCGTGGGACGGATGCAGGCACGGTGCGTCGCCGACGGCGCAGGCGACGTCTTCGACACGGCCGCACTCCACGCACTGCAGGTGGTGGTGGTTGTCGAACGTGTGCTGCACCTCGTACAGGGCGCTCGCCGCATCGGGGAGGCTCACCCGGCGGACGATGCCGGCGTCGGTGAGGTCGTTCAGGATGCCGTGCACGGTGGGCAGCGCGACACCGCTGAGGTCTTCACGCAGGCGGGAGTACACCGCTTCTGCCGATGCATGCGGGTGGGAGGCGAGCGCCTCGAGGACCGCGACGCGCTGCACTGTGACGCGCAACCCGGCGGCCCTCAGGCGCTCGGGGGCGGCGAGTGCCGCTGTCGTCGTGTCCATGCCCCTATTCTCGCAGTTTCCTGAATCATTCGCAAAAAGAAATCATTCAGAATCGAGCTAGAGCCGGCCGGCGGCCTTCAACTCGAGATAGCGGTCGGCGATCTTCGGCGGCAGCGCCTCAGGATCTGCCGTGATCGCCTCTCCGCCTGCGCGCCTCACGGCATCAGCCACGTTCTCTGCGTCGCGCAGGGTGCGCTCCGCGGCCGCCGCGAGGTAGATCTCCTCGCGGGAACCCCGCTTCTTCGCCAATTCGCCGACCGCGTCATCGGTCACGGAGCCGACCAGCACGGTCGTCGCCCTCGAGGGATCGGGGAAGGCGCCGAGGAAACCCCGGGCGGATTCCGCGGCATCCTGCGCGGTGAGCACGACCACGAGCGATGGGCGGGTCGTGAGCGTGCGGATCGCCGCGAACGCACCGGACCAGTCCGTGTCGACGAGCCGCGCGTGCACTGGCGCCATGGCATCCGTCATGGCGGGCAGGAGTCCTGCGCCGTCGATGCCGGTCACACGCGCTCGCACGACACGGTCGTAGAGCAGCAGATGCACATGATCGCCCGCCCGCGTCGCGAGGGCCGCGAGCAGCAGAGCGGCTTCGAGCGAGGCATCCAGTCTCGTGCCGTCGCCTACGCGCGCGGCGGCCGTGCGTCCGGTGTCGATCAGGATCACCACGTGACGGTCGCGCTCAGGACGCCACGTGCGCAGCATGGTCGTGCCGGCCCTGGCCGTCGCCCGCCAGTTGATCGAGCGCACATCGTCGCCGCGCACGTACTCGCGCAACGAGTCGAACTCGGTGCCTTGTCCTCGCACCTGGATGCTCGTGTTCCCGTCGAGCTCCCGCAGGCGGGCGAGCCGTGACGGCAGGTGCTTGCGCGACGCGAAGGCGGGGAGCACGCGGATCGCTCCGCGCACTTCATGCCGCGCTTGACGACCGCCGAGGCCCAGCGGCCCGCGAGAGCGGATGAACACGAAATCGCTGACCAGCTCGCCGCGGCGACGCGGGAGCAGCGGAACCTCGATCCGACGTCGTTCACCCGCGGGGATCTTCGCACGCAATCGGGCAGGATCGGCTCCTGCCGTCGGCTGCCACGCGTCGCGCAGCAGCGCGTGCAGAGTCCGCGATCCGTGATTGTGCACGGAGATGCTGGTCTCCAGGCGCTCGCCCATCCTGGCGCGCGATGGCACGCGCCTGGTCACGGTCACGGAGCGCGCGCCGGCCGCAGAGACGATGTCGACGGCGAGCAGGACGGCGCACAGCAGCAGCCAGCCGGACAGCACGACCCACACCGGCGCCCCCGCCGCGGTGAACGCGACGAGGGGGATGACGCCGAGCCCGATGGCGACGGCGAGACGGCCGGAGACGAACACCTTAGATCGGCACCCTGGTCTGCTGGATCACGCTGGCGAGCACGGCATCTGCCGATACGCCCTCCATCTCGGCGTCCGGTCGCAGCTGCAGGCGGTGGCGCCACACGGGAACGAGCATCGTCTGCACGTGATCCGGCGTGACGGCGGTCGATCCGTTCAGCCACGCCCATGCCTTCGCCGCGGCCAGCAGGCCGGTCGAGGCACGAGGGCTGGCGCCGAGCTGCACCGAGGGCGACTGGCGGGTGGCTCTGGCGAGATCCACGACGTATCCGAGCACCTCGTCGGTGACCTCGACTCTGGATGCCGCATCCTGCGCCGCGCGGATCTCGTCGGCCGTCACGGCAGCCTCGACGCCGGTGAGCTCGCGAGGCGAGAAACCACCGGCGTGCAGCCGCAGCACAGTGACCTCGGCGTCGCGCTCCGGCATGCCCACCACGAGCTTCATGAGGAAGCGGTCGAGCTGGGCCTCCGGCAGGGAGTAGGTGCCCTCGTGCTCGATGGGGTTCTGCGTCGCGGCGACGAGGAAGGGATCCGGCAGGTCGCGACTGGTTCCGTCGGCGGAGATCTGACGTTCCTCCATCGCCTCCAGCAGCGCTGCCTGCGTCTTGGGCGGAGTGCGGTTGATCTCATCGGCCAGCAGGACGTTGGTGAAGACGGGGCCCTGTCGGAACTCGAACTCGCCGG
>Ga0308157_10001437_pt1 | contig 49403 bp, 40 predicted proteins | sample PhyBR1_FD_201035 | JGI IMG/M metagenome (GOLD analysis project Ga0308157, IMG submission 201035) | Phyllosphere microbial communities from UC Gill Tract Community Farm, Albany, California, United States - DLSLB.R1 | ecosystem: Host-associated > Plants > Phyllosphere > Unclassified | place: USA...
CCGTCCCCCACCGCAATGTCGTCCATCTTCTCTACGCCAAGGACGGCCAGGGACTGGCCCGGGTCAACGCCAGGAGCCTTCTGGAAAGCGCCCTGAGGATGCGGCCGGACCGGATCCTCCTCCAGGAACTCCGCGACGGAACCGCCTTCCACTTTCTCAGGAGCGTCAACTCGGGTCACCCCGGCTCCATCACCACCCTCCACGCCGATTCCGCCGCCCTCGCCTTCGAACAACTGACCCTTCTGGTGCGGGAATCCGAGGCTGGCCGCGACCTGCCCCGCGAGGACGTCCGCGCCCTCCTCCACCTGCTGATCGACGTCGTGGTCCAGATGAAAAAGACCCCGGACGGCTACCGGATCACCGAGGTCTGGCATGACCCCGCTCGCAAACGCCTCGCCCGCGGCTAGGGCGGCGGCCTTCACCGTCGCCGGCCTCGCGCTCGCCGGCGTCGGCGCCGCCCTCTCTCTCGTCATAGCCCTCGCCGGATCCGGATATCCGGTCGCCGATCTCGACTGGATCAGGGTTCCGGCCTGGATCTGGCGATCACGTCATGATCCGGAACTGGCGCGATGGCTCGGCGTCGGCGCCGGATCCAGCGCCCTGCTGCTCGCCGTCACGGCCGCGGCCGTCGCCCTGACGCGCCGCCGTCCTCTCCACGGCGCAGCGCGCTGGGCCGGCGGAGCGGAAATCTCCCGGGCCGGTCTGCGGGCCCGGTCCGGCGTCATCATCGGCCAGACGGGCGGCCACCCCCTGGTGTTCGACGGTCCAGAGCACGTCCTCCTTCATGCGCCCACCCGGACGGGCAAGGGCGTCGGGGTCGTCATTCCCAACCTCCTGACCTGGCCCGGCTCGGTCGTGGTCCTGGACGTCAAGCAGGAGAACTGGACCGCCACCGCCGGCTACCGCGCCCGGTGCGGCCAGACGGTCTGGCGGTTTGATCCGCTCGATCCCGAGGGCCGCACGGCCCGCTACAATCCGCTCGGCCACATCAACCGGCGCAACCCCGTCGAGACGCTCGACGAACTTCAGAAGATCGCCGTCATGCTCTTCCCCGCCCCGGAACAGACCGATCCCTTCTGGAACGAGGCGGCGCGGACCGGCTTCACCGGCGTCGGCGCCTATGTGGCGGAAACCCCTGACCTGCCCTTCACACTCGGCGAGATCTTCCGCCAGCTCACCGGCGGCGATCCCCGCCGGCGCTTTCCATCCCTGATAGAGACCCGCGCGGCCTCGGACCGTCCCCTGTCGGCCTGGTGCGTCGCCGCCCTTCTCGATTTCACCACGGCCAGCGAGAACACCTTCGCCTCGATCAAGCAGACCATCACGGCGCGCATGGGCCTCTGGCTAAATCCCCGCGTGGACGCGGCGACCGCCTCTTCGGACATGGATCTGAGAAGCCTCAGATCCCGCCCCACTTCCATCTATCTCGGGGTCTCCCCGGACAATGTCGCGCGCTGCGCGCCCCTCTACAGCCTCTTCTTCCAGCAGCTGATCGACCTCAACACCCGCCGCCTGCCGGACCGCCGCGCCGAACCGCTCGACGTCCTTGTCCTGCTCGACGAGTTCGCCCGTCTCGGCCACGCGGGAGTGCTCGCCCGCGCCTTCGCCTATGTGGCCGGCTACGGCCTGCGCCTCCTGCCCGTGCTCCAGAGCCCGGCCCAGCTCCGCGCCATATACGGGCCGGACGTGGCCGAGGAGATCATGTCGAACTGCGCCGTCGAGATCGCCTTCGCCCCCAAGGAGCTGAAGACGGCCCGCGACCTCAGCGAAAGGCTCGGCGCCTATACCTACGCGGCCCAATCCCGCAGCCGCCCTGTCCTGCTCGGCGCGGGACGGCGTTCGGTCACAGTGTCCGACCAGAGGCGCCCCCTGATGCTGCCCCAGGAGCTGATGCAGATGAACCCTGACGCCCTGATCGTCCTGAAGGCCGGCCTGCCGCCGATCCTGGGTCGCAAGCTACGCTTCTTCCGCCACCCCGTGCTGAAACGCCGTCTTCTCGCGCCGCCGGACGTCGCCCCCCTTCCTTCGCCCTTACCTCATCCGCCTCTTCCATCCCGTCCGTCGCCGGACCGCGCCGGAAGCGACGACTGGAGCTTCGAGGCCCTCGTGCGTTCGCTTGAGAAGGAAGGCGCGCCCCTGCCGCCGCCCAAGGGCTCCGACGAAGCCCTTGTCGCGACATGGATCGACGCCCTCATCGACCATGCGGCCGTTCTCCATGACCGGTCGGACGGGAGGGAATGATGGCCAGCGACCGCAGAACCGACGCAGACGGCCCCGAAGCCGGCAACGGGATCAGCCCGACGCCGGGACGCTCGAGGCCCCGGGCGCCGGTCTCCCGTCGCAAGGGCGACCTGCCCGAGGGGTTGGAAGCCCGATACCTCGTGGAGCACGACCGGGCGGGACGCGCGGAACGCTTTCACCGCGACCTCCGGAGCGGCGAGGCCCTGTTCCGCGACCATGGCCGGAAACTCGTCGCCCGCGAGCCCTATCCGGGCGTGGTGAAGGACATGCTGGGAATCGCCGCCCACCGGGGCTGGCGGGAAATCGTCGTCAGCGGCGACCCGGCCTTCCGGCGCGAGGTCTGGATCCAGGCCCAGACCCTGGATCTCCGCGTCCATGGCTATCGCCCCCGCGAGATCGACCGTCAGGCGGCGGAACGGCAGCCCCCGCCCCGCCGTCCCACCCGGAAGAAAACCGAGGCTGATCGGGTCCGGGCCGAAACCCATGCCCCGACGCGCATGGCCCAGGTCGCCATCGCTGTCCGCAGTCTCGTCCCGGATCCCGCCGTCCAGGCCCGTCTGATGCGGCGCGCCGTCGCCCGCGTCATCCGTCACCTCGACGCCGGACGTCGCCTTGACCGGGAAGCTGGCCTGTCGCCCTCACGGAAACAGGATCGCGAGCGCTGACGATCAACCGGTCAGATATGAGCTTTTGCACCCCGATGCGCCCTGCAACCGCTCACATCTGAACCATAGCTCGGTCGCCGTCCGAAGCTTCGCCCATAACGTCCGACAGAACCGTCACGCCAGACCGGCTTCCATGGTCGGGCCCGCCCCCTGAGCCCGGGACGTCCATGATCGCGGTCCTACCTGGATCGCCCTCCCCCGTCCCGATCCTGCGACCGGACGGCTTCACCCTGGCGCTCCCGGACAGCCATAAACCCGTCGCGCAGCCTCATGCGTCTGGTCTCGGGCCTGGGCAGGCCGCGCACGAAGGCCTCGACCGCGGCGCCAAGCGCGCGCTCTTCCGGATCCAGGGATCGTTTCAGCGCCAGGGCCTCCGCGACATAGGCCCGACGGACGAGGCGCTGGCGTTCCAGCGCGCGGCGCTCCCAGTCCGCTCCCTCGCCCGTCCCGCGCGCGGCCTCGCGCAGGGCGCCCGCCAGCACCCTGGGCATGGGCCCCGTCCCCGCCTCGAAACGCTCCCACGCCTTACGGACCGGCGTGCGCTCGGCCTTGAGCACGACGCCGCGCGCGCGGCGGGGCGTCGCCTCCGCCTCCACGCCCCTTTCCCGCAGGGCTTCTGCGAAGACCTCCCTCCATTCCTGCAGGTCGGCCTTCCTCGGGTTCAGGCGCGCGCCGTCCCGCCCCGACATCCTGACCGTCAGATGGACATGCGGATGCCGGTCCTCATCGTGCAGGACGAAGACCCAGGCGAAGCGCTCGCCGAACACCCGCTCGGCGAAGGCTCTTGATGCATCCTCGACGCGAAAGGCCTCCGTGCCCGCCGGCATGCTCAGCACGATCGACATGGAGACGGCGCCCCGCCGCCGCGAGGACTCGACCGCGAGTTCGGCCGCCCAGTCGCCGGCGAGTTCACGCACCTCCGCGCGGCCCGCAAGACGTTCGCCGTCCGGACCTTCCAGCGACAGGCGCCCGTTCCGGGAAATGTAGTCGAGATGCCGCGCGAGATGTCCGGCGTCCCGTGTCTTGCCGGTGATCTTGACCATGGCCTCCGGCGCCCCCCGGGCCACCCGCGCCAGGGTCGCCCGCGCGCTGCCTTCTCCGGTTCCCTGAGCTCGCCCCAGCACCGGTCGCGTGATCCGCACACGAGGCGGACGCACAGGCGCACGCAGCGCCTCCTCGAAACCCGCAGGCGTCACGAAGTCCGTCATGATCCCGTCGACCAGTAGTCGCGGTTGCCCTCAAGCGCACGCCGCAGGTCCGCGAGGCTGCCCCTGACCTCGGTCGCGAAGGCGAGGACCCGCTCCGCCTCGCCGCCCGACGCGTTCGCCCTTGCCTCCCTCATGTGCAGCGACCGGGCGATCTGGTTGAGGTTTACCCCGATGCGACGCAGGTCTCTCTGAACCTCAAGGAAGGCGGCCGCCTCCGGCGGAGAAAGCTGCGGTCCGCCATGAAGTTTCCGACGCACGAGCGCGACCAACCACCGGGTCCGGGGCAGGCCGACGCGATCAGCCTCCGCCTCCAGGGCAGCGAGTTCGTCAACGCCCAGCCTCAGGGTCAGCTTGCCGGTCCGGGGTTCGAGCGGAACCACGTCAGCAGGACTACTGGCCTCCTTCGCCGAGGCCTCGATCAACCGCCTCAACAGACTCGACCGTCCGCCATGGCCGCTCGCCGCCGCATCGAAACGACGAGCCAGATCATGGGGGAGACGAACTGTGAAGCGGTCCATAGAGATGGCCCTGTCAGACATTGCCGGCGCAAAGCCTATCCTGCACTGAACCGCCTTCCCCCTCTCCCCGCAGGCCTACGGTGCCCCTTCTCGGCAGCCAGCCCTGACGTTCGCCAGGCGCAATCCGGGAATGATCGCCAATGCGTCTCGGGATCACATGAAACCTACCGCTCGGCCCTCGACCAATCGCAAGGGAAACGGATAGCCTTGCCGTTTCCTTCAACGATCAAGAATCGGCGTGTCCAGTGAGCAATGGCGGCGAACTAGTCTGGGTCAGCGATATCGACGGCTATATCGACATCGACGCCATCAACCTCGAGCATGAGCTGGAACGGAAGGAACTGCAGCTCCAGGCAGAACTCGAGGAGATCGGCACCATCCAGTTGCTCGCCGGAAAGATGCTGTCGGCCGACACCCTAAACGCGAGAGGCATTTCCCCCGCTGAATGGCGTTGGGCGCTCCATGAGGCCGAACGCGCTCTGAACCAGGACCAGGGCATGGACGGAACCGGGGCCCGCTTTGTGAAGCAGCTAATTTCACTCGGCCAGCAATATGCCGTCGGACGATACGCAAAATGGGAACGGCTATCCTATGAAGCCGCCCTGACTTCCACGCTTCCACTCGGCTTGAGGGCGCTTCTCGATGTCTTCCTGCGCACAGCTGGCCTCTCTGCATGCTCAGGGAAGGGAAGCGTTCTTCCAGAGGCGTTGAAAACCGCCTCCAGCGCGCCGGAGATGACAGCCTATGAACGAACGGGCCTGATACAGTCGGCGATCCATGAGATCGCCCGTGAGGCGTTCGGTCCTTCGGGACATCAAAAGTTAGACCGGGAGAGTATGCGCACCCTCCTGTCGCTCACCCGGCTCCATTTTTCCGCAGCCGAGCTCAAGGCGATCGGTGGGTTCGACGACCTCCGGGATCTGGATCAGCTGTACGCGGCCGCCCGGCGCGACCTGGAGGGCGAATCCCTGCGCGCGCCGCCTGCCGGCGGTCGGCGCATCAGGAACTGGCGGTTGCGCCACCTGTACCCTCTCCCGCACCTCTATCCCTATTCTGTCCGTTACGCGCTCGCGCGCGCCCTCCAGGAGCGCAGCGGAAACCAGGCCGCCCCCGAACGCGCCGTTCTGGTCAATGAACTTGCCCTGGCGCAGGCCAGCCTGCGATTGATGCGCCGGGCGTCCGCCGACGCAGCACGGCGCCGATGAGCACAACCTTCCGTTTCCATCGCCCTCCCGAGGCTGTCTTCGACACCCGACCAAGACTGCTCCGCAAGCGGAAGCCGCGCCCTCAGGCGCAACGAATTCTTCTGGCCTCGGACGAGAGCTCCATCACCGACGCTCACGGCACCTGGCCTATCGAACTGTATCGGGAACGCATTGCTGGTCGAGCGACCACTCTTACCCGCAGGGAAGCCGATCTCATCGTGCTCTCCAATCCCGGCGTAGAACGCCCCGATGTTCTCGAGGACCTGCACCCCTGGTTGCCCGGCATAGCCTTCCTGAATGACTCGGCGGCAAGCTACGAGCGTCTCGTCGCGACCATCCGCCGCTTCGGTCAGCACCTGGTTTCGGCCTCGGATTTCTGTGACCAGAAGTGGAATACGATCTGCAACTCGGTCCGAATGAAAAACGACCTGGACGCCCGTTTCTATACCGCATGGCACCTGCCGATACAGGACGTCTGGGTGCTGGAGGAGAAACGCGAAGGCCGCTGCGTGATCGCCATCGACTGCAACGCCATGTACGCCGCATGCATGCAGCATCCGTTTCCCCGCCCATCGGCGCTGAGACTCGTATTGTGGAACCGGGAGTACACTTCGGGCGAGACGCTGCCGTCGGGACTTTACCGATGTGTCGTCCGGGGACCTTCCGACTTCATCCGTCGTCACAACCCCTTTGGCAGCTTCTTTTGCGGCAGGCGCCTTGGGGCAGATCTGTCCGAACCGCTCGAAGTCGACCTCAACGAATTCGAGATCGCATTCTATGCGCGCCATTTCAGATCGATCCATCTGATTGATGCGGTCGTTTCCGACGAAACGATCCCCCATCCCCTGGCGAAAGAGGCAAGGCGGGCCTTTGCACGTCGCCGTAACTACCAGGCCCAGAACAACAAGTCGTTGTCCGACCGGGAGAAGTACCTTTCGACCCTTCTGGCGTCGTGTGCAGGCAGGCCTGCAAGATCACGCCAGACGTTTTCGCGTAGGGATGCAGCGCTCCAGTACCTGCAGTCGGAGTTCGGGATAAAGCCGCCCGACGATGAGCCGCAAAGCGCCACGGAATCCTGGCTCGACGGCAGGAAGGGCGTCCAGCTCAAATCCCTCACCCAAAGGGTATCCGTCGAAACTCCCGACCTGCGTGGAGGCACAGCCTGCTTTCTTCTTGGACAACGAATCGTGGCTCGCGGACGTGTCGTCCTTCTGGAGATGATGGAGAAGGTTCTGGCGTCCGCCCCGGACGTCGAAATCGGCTATGCGAACATCGACTCAATTCATTTCTCGCTGCCCGTCGCTCACCTGGACCGCGCCCTCGGGACGCTCGCTCCGGACATTTCCGCCGACATGGGCGCCTTCAAGCTCGAGGCTGTTACGCGTCATGCGCTATGGCTCGAACCTGGCCGATACTGGCTCTTTTCCGACGCGGTCGAGAGGTTCAGGAACCGGAGCGTGGGGGACCGGACCGCGCCGTTCAAGGACCACGCCATCCAGGTCGTCACCCGGCGCATCGGCGATCTTCACATCCCTATCCGCGCCACCCTGAGAATGGACCGGACCATGTCCGACCTGCGATCCATCACTCCCCGGAACGAGACCGGACTGGTGCGGCAGCACCTTGCCGAGGTCGCTGCGGATGCCCGGTTCAGCGCCATACTCGACCAGCTGAAAGAGAACAGAAAGCGGTCAACCCCACAAAGGACGTTGGCCTTCAAGGCCTTGAAACAGGCAATGGAAAAACGTCCCGCCTTGCTGCCACGAGGCGGGACGAAGGCCACCATAATGTGAGCGCCGTTAGGCGTCCCGTGAGGGGCGTGTTCGGAGAACACTCGCCGCAGGAACGGACGGACCGGGCAGATCCTGCACCGACATGCCTAATGCAAAGGCGATCCCACGGCCAGTTCATCCGCTTCTACCGAGCCATGACGACTAGACCCGATGCATCGCCTGAAGCATCCCGCCTCGCTGCCACGAGGCGAGATAAAAACCGCTATAGTGTGAGGAGCGGAGCGACCCCGTGAGGGGCGTGTTCGGAGAACACTCGCCGCAGGAACGGACGGACCGGGCAGATCCTGCATCGACATGCCTAATGCAAAGGCGATCCCACGGCCAGTTCATCCGCTTCTACCGAGCCATGACGACTAGACCCGATGCATCGCCTGAAGCATCCCGCCTCGCTGCCACGAGGCGAGATGAAGACCGCCATAATGTGAGCGACGCTAGTCGCCCCGCGAGGGGCGTGTTCGGAGAACACTCGCCGCAGGAGCGGACGAACCGGGCAGATCCTGCACCGCTATGCCTAGTGCATAGGCCAAGGCTCCGCCAGTCTATCGTGCTGCCCCAACCTGCGGACTGCGAGAGGGGTTTTCAGGTCGACTCCCGCTCCCCGTAGCCCTGCGGTGGCGGAGACGTGCGCCGCCAAACTTCCCGCAAAACGCCCTGAAACCCCGCCTCTGGGGCGCCCCAGGCCACCCGCGCCGCGCAGGCGGCCGCCGGAAGGACCAGACTAGGGTCTCTTCCTTGGATGTCGTGCAACAAGGCCGGGCCGGCCAGGCCGCCCGGGCGGCGTCAGAGGCTATCCGGCACCAGGATTGCATCAGTCCCGGTCGCATTGTCGGCCTCGCCCGCTCTGGCAACCGGATTCTCGTGGGGCGTCTCCGGGACAACAGGATCCCATTCGATTCCGGCGGCGATCAGGCGCGCGTACAGGTCGTCGCCAAAGGACCAGCCAGCAGGCATGGTCTGCCGCAGCCCGAGTTGATCTCGGCGATCAAGCCGCTCGCACTCGTCCGTGGAGATCAGCACGATCTGCACATGCTTTCGAATAAAGGCGGCGATCGCGTCGTCCGTCTCGCCACGCTCCAGCATGCGATGGCACTCGCCGACCACGACCACACGCGGAATGACATGCTCCCTGCGCCCCGGATGGCTCCAGGCCCTCGAGCGCCCGACGAGGGTGAAAGCATCCGGCAGGATGAGCGCATCCAGAAGCCTCGTGTCCGAGTTGCCCTTCTCCTCCCAGAGCCCGCGGATATGCATGGCCGCCCTCAGGCTGGCCCGTTCCCATAACTCGTCGCGGGTATAGTGTCGTTTCATGGAGCCCCCGGCGGAATCGCCATCCGGCGCCGAGCCTATGCGCAATCGCTTCTCCGCCAAACCGGACAGGAAGGAGCGGCGGCGCCCTGTCAGCGCCGCCGCTGCCCCATCAGCGGGACCAGATCAGACTGTGCCCGTCCTCCGCCTCGACCAGGGAGGCGTAGATGGGCGCCGGGAAGCTTGGATCATCGAGCTTGACCGACAGATAGTCGCGGTTCTGCTGGCTGGTCTTCTTCCAGGCCGCCCCGAACTCGGTCTGGCCGGCGAAGATGCGATAGTCAGGGGCCTTGTCGTCCGACTTCTCGTTGGGCCGCAGGACCGCCGTCCTGACATTGAGCGTGAGGGTCTTGATCGAGCCGGCGTAGCCGTCGCCCTGGGCGGTGAAGGTGCCGATGGTAGCCATGGTGTCTCTCCTTGCTTTCGGGCCACGCCTGTCGCGGCCTCGATGGCGATCGGGAGACCGGGATCCGGACGGCGCGCAGGGCGAGCATCGCGAAGCCCCCGCAGCGAAGCGAAGAACCGCGAGGGAGAGTTTCCTGTTCCGCGAGGAAGGCCGTCAGGCCGGGGATGAAAGTCGATCGCGCGGTTGCGCCCAGCCGTCAGGATCCAGGTCAGATCCGCCCTTCGAGAGGCCGCGCCGGCGCTACGCCAGCAGGAGACCAAGGCGCTCCCCTCGCCTTCACCATCCAGGGCAGCGAGCACGAACGCCACGCCACCCCCTGCACCAAGGCGACGGCCTCGGCCGACAAGAAGCTCGTCTCGACAGCCCTCGCAGTCTCCCGAGCCCCGGCCCCTCGGACGGCGGGAGGAAGGCGAGCTGGCGGAACCGCGGCCACCTGCCAGTCAGGCCCGACGCCCCCTCCCGACCTTCAGCCGCGCCTCATCTGTTCCAGGGTGAAACAGGCGGCTTCCAGCCAATGATCTCAGGACTGACGGCGTCAGCCGGCGCGTCGCCGAAGACGCGCCGCCGTTTCCTCGCACATCAGGGCCCTGAAACGCAGCCAGATCGATGCGCCGAGCCATGAGGCGGTTCGCGACCGCTCGTGCAGATAGAGGGCGTCACGGGACAGTTTCAGCGCCAGTTCGCGTTCCTGCTCAGGCGTCATCCTCTTTCCCTCCGCGCGCGACGATACGCAGCATCCCGTCCGCCAGAGGCCGCCGCAACCGGGCAGCCTCTGGCCAGGGCGCCGTCATCCACATATCCATCTCGTCCGGATCCGTCAGGATCACCGGCATGGCCTTCGGGTGGACCGCGCCGACCTCCTGATTGGGCCTGCAGGTCAGAAAGCCGAACACATCGATCGTCTCGGGGCCAGTGGCGGCCTTGCGCACGCCTTCCCAGCCGGACATCCAGAGACCCGCGAAGAAGACCAGGGGCCGCTCCTCGCCCATGGCGAACCAGACATTGCCGCCGTCGCGATTGAACTCGCTGAAACTGGTGAAGGGAACCATGCACCGGCTCGCCGACGCCAGATGCGGCTCCCAGTGCCGGCTGGAGGTATTGCGGATATTGGTCACGCCCCGGTCGGGCTCCATCCGCAGCAACCGGGCGAAATCCACCTCTCCACCCCGCGCCCGCATCCTGTCCGCGCGCTTCCTAGCCGCCTCGAAGACAACTTGTGAGGGCGACGGCATTCCCCAGCGCGCCAGTGCCAGTTCCCGGACGCCGTCGGAGCCGGTCCGGATGATCGGCGCCGGATAGTCAGGATAGATGCCGGGCATGGGCGCCAGATTGCCCGTGAGGTCGCGCATGGCCCTCGCCGCCTCGCGGATCGCCGCCTGTCCCTTCGTCAGCGAATAGAGGTTGCACATGGAGCGAGCCTGTCACGGCGAACTCGGGTTGTGGAGTCATCGCCCGCCGTCTCAGAGGGCTTCGCGGGAACTGATCCCGTCAGGCTTCGCCAGACGCCAGAACAAGCCCACCTGCTGGCCCGGCGGCGTGCCCATGAAGAACATCCGGCCGGAGCATCCCATGCGCCGGCACCGGCAGGTACGGCCGAACAGGACCAGGTCTGGTCCGTTGAGCCTCACCATCAGATCCATGTCGATGCGCAGGTCGAGCTGGCAGGCCTGGCAGCGGGCCATGACCAGCCATCCCCGCCGCCGCATCTCCGACACCGAGACCGGCGCCGCCAGATGGTAGGCGAGCGGCCGGTTCTCATAGCTGCGGAAGCCCATGGCTCAGTCGCGGTCGTTCCGGGGCCGCCCGCCGGCCAGGGCCCTCGCCCTGACGGCGGCCTCCGGCGACAGGCGCGCCAGTTCCGCCAGCATCCTCGCCTGCATGTTCCGCAACACCGGATCGGCCCGCGCGGCCTCCCCCTGACGACAGATCAGCGTCAGACGGTCGAGCGCATCCCTAGCCCTCGCCTTCCTGTCCGCGCCTGGCGACGGGGTTTCCAGATCTACCTGCATGGTGCAGCTCCATGGATCCGCACCGACCCATCGCGCCCTCTACGACGCCCGCCGCCAGACCCGCAAGCCAATTGTTCTCTTTATGTTCCCGACCCTCGTCCGGCCGGCGAGGCCCCTCTCCGGATCGGGCGCATTGAACGCTAGCCTGCGGTTGAAACGACCAAACACTGTCGATCCACCTGATCGACAAGAGGGAATCCCGCCCCCTCGTCGATCAGGTCATGAAGCCGCGCCTTGAATTCGGCGTTCAGGGCTTCAATCGCCGCGTGGACCGGAAACTGGAAATGATCGTCCAGCTCCTCGGCGATGAGGGAAAAAGGAGCCGGAGCGGCGCGCAGGCCATAATAGGACACCACGAAGGCTTCAGCTGTCTCCACCTTGAGTCCCAGACCCCGGGCGTGGTCCCTGAGGTGCATCTGGGTCCGCAGCATCTCCCCAACCACCAGCCGCTTCTTGCCAGCGTCATAGGCGCCGTTTCCGCGCGACACGTTATAGGTCCTCAGGCGCTTCAGGGCTGGCTCGTACACGAGAAGGTCGATCGGGATCACCCGTTCGGCCTCGCCATAGGGAAGATCAATCGCCCTGTAGGACACGGGAGGCAGTCCCCGCGCGAGCGCCTCATTCGACCGGTGCGAAAGATGAAACCGCTCTTCTGTCCAGACCTGAAAGCGACCACAGTCCTTCAGTCTTTCAAGCAGGGCCCGCCCGAGGATCTGGCCGTGACGCTTGTAGGCAGAGCTCATGATGCTGGTGATCCGGGAGTAACGGTTGCCGCCGATCGGATCAGGTCTGAACTTCTTCTGCGCAAGCCGCTCCAGGGTCACGTCGAGAATTGGGTTCATGCGCCCGAGAAACAGATCCAATTCGCTCAAGGCCATCCCTGATTTCCCGTTTCTCGCGTCCAACGTGTTAGCTAGCATCCAAGCGCGACCATATGCGAGATTCTAGATGACTGACTCCGGTCTTGCCTCGGCCGATCTCTTCGACCTTTCCCCGTCCCCGCGGGTCTTGCCAATGCTGGGCGAGATCAACCTCGAGCAATGGCGATGCCTGGGCGAGCTGATCGACAACGCGGTCGACGGTTTTCTTCATGCGCGAAGAGCTGGCGCGGAAGTCGAGCATCCGGTGGTTCAGGTGTCGTTGCCCGAGGCGGATCGCGATGACGCCGTCGTGCAGATCACCGACAACGGGATCGGCATGACCACGGCCAGGCTCTCCCAGGCCGTGAAGGCGGGATGGTCCGGAAACAACCCGACGGACAACCTTGGCCTGTTCGGAATGGGCTTCAACATCGCCACAGCCCGCCTGGGCACGCTGACGGAGGTCTGGACCACCCAGGCGGGAGACGCTGAATGGCATGGCCTGGAGATCGATTTCGATCGCCTGCAGCACCAGGGCCATTTCCGCACTCCGCACCTGACCAGCCCAAAGGACGATCCCCAGGTCAGCGGCACCCGGATCATAGTCCGTCGCCTCAAGCCCGCGCAGCGGCAATGGCTGGCGAAATCGGCCAATCACGGCCAGGTGCGCAACCGGCTGTCGCAGGCCTACGCCGCGATGCTGAGACCCGGCGGCCATCCGCTCGATTTCAAGCTCTACGTCAACAACAAGGTGGTCCAGTCGCGGCGCTTCTGCGTGTGGAACGAGACACGCTCGGCGGAGCTGCCTGATCTTGGCGAGGTTCCTGCGGTCATTCATCTGAACTGGCCGCTGGGAGAACGCCTCCACTGCTCCGCATGCATGAACTGGAGCCCTGTCGTGAATCCCGTGCCGGCGTCATGTCCGATCTGCGACGCTCCGGGTGCCCTGGCTCGGCGCGCGAGGCGGGTGCATGGATGGCTGGGGCTCCAGCGCTACGCGGACACGACAGAGTTCGGGATCGACTTCGTCCGCAACGGAAGAAAGATCGAGCTGGCCAGCAAGGATCTTTTCGTCTGGCGCGGCGACAACGGTGACGAGCCCGAGTACCCGATCGATGATCCGAGCCGCCGCGGCCGGTTCGTCGGGGAGATCCACATTGACCACTGCAGGGTGAACTTCGCGAAGGAGCGGTTCGATCGCTCCGACCCGGCGTGGGACGAGATGATCAGGCTCGTCCGGGGCGAAGGCCCGCTGAGGCCTGAAAAGGCTCGCGAACTGGGCTACGGGCCGAACACCAGCCCGCTGTTCCGTCTCTACAAGGCCTTCCGGCGGCTTCGTCCGCACAGCAACGTGGCGGGAGGATTCACCCGCCTCCTGGCCGTCCCGGACAATCAGATCGCGCGGGAACTGGGCCTGAAGTTCCACAACAGTCACCCGGACTACCAGGACGACGCCCACTGGTGGCGTCTCATCCAGGAAGCGGAACGGCGCCTGCTCCGCGACGATCCCGACGAGGAAAACGAAGACGACGACCTGCCCCCTGATCTGATCGACGGTCCGGACCAACCGGACGACGACGCGGAAGAACCCGGACCACGGGAGGATCCGGTCGATCATCGGGCCAGCCGCGTGGAGACGCCCAGCCTGTCCAGGACCTACATGTGCGCGCAGGCTGGCCAGGCCTTCGCCGTGCGCGCCTTCGAATGCGGCTCCCTGGATCCCGACATCGCGACGGACTCTCCGTGGGCGTTCAAGCTGGGCGACGTGGCGACCCGGACCTATCACTTCCTCTATCGGCCACGAGCCGAGGTGTTCCGGTCCATCACGCTCACGCCTTCGGACGCCCTGCTGCTGGAGCTGGCTGTCCTGACGAACGAGTATGTGAGGGTCAGCCCCAATCCTCCCTCCCTCGCCGAACTCCTGGCTTCATTCAGGGCCAGCTACGCCCAGAACGCGAGTCTGGACGGGCGCATGATCGGCCTGGACGCCAATGACGCGCTCGGGGCCATGGCCCAGGCTGTCCTGACCAACGTCGAACCAGGGGCGGAGAGCGGCCTTTTCGACGTGTTGACGCCCGACCAGCAGGCCGAGGTGATGCGCGCCCTAGCCCGCAAGGGTGTCGCGCCCGCGGGCCCGATCCGCGACGGTTCGTTCCTCGCCGCCGCCCCCGGCGCGCTGCTGGGAAGGGTCGTGCAGGCCCGACCCGAGCTGTTCTTCGACGGCGCCTACTGGGACGCCGCTTATCAGGCCCTCGACTATGGCGACCCCCAGCTGACCGAAAGGGCGCGGCAACATGTGGTCGACCGGGCGGTCTCCCTGATTGCGGACGCGGCCTGGCTCGCCGAGGCGGACGCCGCCTATCTCGCCAGCGCCCGCAAGGAGGAGCTGGTCCGCGGGCTCATGTCCGTGAGCCTTCTTCGTCCCGATCGCGAGTTCCTTTGACCGCCTCCTTCCTCGACGAGCGAAGGCTCCTGAACGGCCCCTGGTCCGCGTTCGAGCGCGACGTGGCCCGGGCCTTCATCTTCGCCGGTTTCCACGACGTCCGGATCGTGGGCGGCAGCGGGGACAAGGGCGCGGACGTCGTCGCGGTGAAGAACGGCTCGGTCTGGGTCGTCCAGTGCAAGTTCACCAGCACTTCCGCGCCGCCAAAGGGAGCTGTCGAAGAGGTCATCAACGCCAGCCGGCATTACGGCGCCGACAAACTGGCCCTGGCGACCAGCCGGCCGGCGGGCCCGGCCCTGCTCGCCGAGATCGCGCGCGGGGAAAAACTGGGCTTCAAGGTCCATCTCCTCTCACCCGAGCGACTGATGAAGATGGTGCGCGGCGCGCCGGAACGTCCGCCGAACGCCCGGGAGCTGCGTCCATACCAGGAGGACGCCTGCGAGCGTCTGTACGATTCCCTTCAGGAAACAGGACGCGGCCAGATCATTCTCGCCACCGGGCTCGGAAAGACGGTCGTCATGGCCGAGGTCGCGGCTCGCCTGTTCGAGCAGGGCGCCCTGGGCGGCGGTCGCATGCTGGTGATGGCGGACAAACGCGAACTGGTGAGACAGCTCCAGCTTGGCTTCTGGGCCCATCTTCCCAAGAGCGTGCCCACGCATTTGCTGGCTCCGGAAGAGGAACCGGCCTTCTGGGATGGCGTCACCTTCGCGACGGTGCAGACGGTCCAGAGCCGTCTGGACGATCTACCCGAGTTCGACGCCGTCTTCGTGGACGAGGCTCACCATATCGGATCGCGGACCTACCAGGACGTGATCGACCGCCTCAAGCCCCGCCGCCTGGCCGGCGTGACGGCGACGCCCTGGCGCGGCGACGGCTATGACATCGACACCATTCTTGGACAGCCCTTGTGCCGGGTGGGGATCGCGGACGGCCTGAGGCTCGGATACCTGAGCGAGGTGGACTATCGCCTCCTGGCCGACAACCTCGACTGGGAAATGGTCCAGCGCCAGTCGGCCTATGGCTACACCCTGAGCGAGCTCAACCGCCGCCTGATCATTCCAACGCGCGACGAGGAAGCCGCCCGCGCCATCGCGCGCTGCTTCCGCGAGGAGGGCCGAAAGGCCGCGCTGGTCTTCTCGCCGGGCGTGGAGCACGCCGACCACTTCACCGCCGCCCTCCGGCTCTTCGGTCTCAGGGTCGAGAGCCTTTATGGCACCACCTCCCCGAGAGACCGGGACCGCACCCTCAGCCAGTTCAAGGCTGGACAGATCGACGTCCTGTGCACCGTTGATCTCTTCAACGAAGGCATGGACGTCCCGGACGTGGACCTGATCGTGTTCATGCGCGCGACCCACAGCCGCCGGATCTTCGTGCAGCAGCTGGGACGGGGTCTCCGCATCTCCGACAGGAAGGACAAGGTCATCGTCCTGGACTTCGTGACCGACCTGCGCCGTCTGGCCGAGGTGGTGGAGCTGGAGAAGGCGGCGCGCGGAAACGCGCCGACGGAACGGCTCCCCCTTGGCGGCCACCTCGTCCAGTTCCAGGATCAGTCGGCGGGCTCCTTCCTGATGGAGTGGGTCAAGGACCAGGCCTCGCTCCTGCTCCGCGAGGGCGACCCCTCCCTTGATCTGCCGGCCTTTGACTATCCAGAGACCCTCCCGCACGGAAACATACAATGAGCGTCCCGAGGCATGTGCGCGAAGAGATCCGGACCCGGCTCTGGGCCCAGGCGGAAGAGCTCGACTGGAACGCCCTCGGCAGCCCCGAGAAGGCCAGGCATTACCAGCAGTGGACGGACAGCGACGCGATCGGCGGCGTGCTCGCGAGGCACATGGATGCGCGCGCGGTGCGCGTCTACATCAAGGACACCCTGCTCAAGGGCTTCGGCCGTCACAAGCTTGAACAGCACCGGACGATGGTCCTTCGGGCCGCCGGTCGCGAGGGCGAGGCGCCGGTCGAGGTCTTCATCAAGCCCCACGGGCTGCGCTTCGCCGATGATTTTCAGGTGGCATGGGGACGCGCCGACGACTGGAAGGTCCTGCTCGGGGCCCTCTTCGAACGCGGCTACGAAAGCGACGCGGAGAGGCTCGCGGTCTTCCTGAAGGCCGCGCCGCGGTTCGTCGCACCCTCAGCCCGGGCCCTCGTCGAGGACGCGGCGCTGCGACTTGGCGTGCGCCGTTGCGTATGGGTCGACTGAACAGCCTCCACGACCGTCCGCCTCCCCGAGCTGTGACAAGCCCGGGGGACCTAGCGAGAAAGCTCCCCGGACAAGGATAGGTCGGAGGCAGGAGCCTCGTCCGAGGTTTTCAGGTGGCTGGCCACTGAACGGGCGACGATCTCGGCGAGCCGGACCGGCACCGCGTTGCCGAGCTGACGCATGGTCTCGCTCCATGAGCCGTGGAACAGGAAGTCGTCCGGGAAGGTCTGCAAACGCGCGGCCTCGCGGACAGAAAAATAGCGAATGGAGCCATCGGGCCGGCGTAGCATGTTCTCGCCGCCGGGCACGCCGTGGACGCCCGCCTTGAGCGTCTTCGCCGGCGCGTCCAGGGGGCTTCCCGTGTGACCAGGATAGGACCGGGCGCCGGGGATGAAGCGGTGGTCGGCTATGGCCTTGGCTGTCTCCGGATCCAGCTCGGGATCCGGCAGCCCATGGAACGCGTCGCGCACGGTGCGCCAGGGCAGGTCGCTGGGCTCCCCCCTCACCTTCGCGGCCGCTTCCTCGATAAGGGTTCTCTCGGCGCGACCGATCCGGTGCCGTTGGTAATAGTCGTCCTCATGGGTCAGCGACCAGGCGAGCGCGGCCGCGGAATGGGTTTCCCGGGGGAAGCGCCATTCGATGCCCAGGTCGGCCCGGAACCCGACTATGAAGACCCGCTCCCGCCGCTGAGGCACGCCGTGGTTGGCGGCGTTCATCAGGCGATGGACGACATTGTAGTGCAGGCCCGAGGTCGATCCGCTGGTCTCGTGGCGCTCAAGACGTCCGAGATGCTCCGTCCACGCCTCGTCCGCCCTGGCCGTCACCTCCGGATGGCGGAGTTGCAGACGGATATAGGAGAGGTAGTTCTGGAAGCTCGCCCGGGTGAGGCCCTTCACGTTCTCGAACACGAAGGCCCTGGGCTGGAGTTCGCGAACCGCCCGTATCGCTTCGGGGAACATGTCCCGACGGTCCTTGTGGGCGTTATGCTTCCCCCCCATGGAGAAAGGCTGGCAAGGCGGCCCGCCCGACACAAGATCGATCACGCCGAGTCCGTCGTACGTCATGTCCCGCACATCGCCAGGGCGAACGGGCCAGGACATGTTCTCCTCCAGGGTGTCACAGGCCCAACGGTCCCACTCCACCACGGCGGCGTGCTTGAAGCCGGCGTTGGCGACCCCCATACCAAGGCCCCCTGCTCCGGCGAAAAGTTCGATCGATCTCATCCGAGAAAGGCCCTGACGCGTTCCTTCAAGCCGACGGAGTCGCCGAGCTCGCACTCCCAGAGAGTCAGAACCTCCCAACCCGATTCGTTCAAGCTCCGTTCCACCTTCTGGTCACGTTCGCGATTCCGCTGGAGCTTCGCCTCCCAGAACTCCCGCCGCGACTTGGGCGTCCGGGCCAGCCTGCACTTCGGATCCCCATGCCCGTGCCAGAAACAACCGTGAACCATGATGACCTTGCGCCGCGGACCAAACACGAGGTCGGGCGTCCCGGGCAGATCCTTGCGATGAAGCCGGTAGCGGTAGCCCATGCCATGCACAAGCCGCCGCACCTTGAGCTCGGGCCCCGTGTCGCGCGAGCGCACCCGCGACATGCGTTCGGATCGTTCAGCGCGCGAGAGCGTGTCCACGTCGGACTGAAGCCGTGGTTCGAGGCCAAAGTCCAGCGGAACTGAGGCCTAGCCCGCTCGTGAATATCGTAGTTTGGTGCTGGCCTATGGACGCAACACGCGTAAGCTGCATGGAAGTCTTCGGGGGCAAGCTGTGGATATTAAGAGAGTTCGTATCCGGAATTTCCGGTCGATTAGAGACGTCGAAATCGACCTCAGTCCCACAACGGTATTCATCGGCCCGAATAACGCCGGCAAAAGCGCGATCTTGGAGGCCCTTCGTATCGCCTTGACACGTCGTTGGGGCCAACGTGGGACCGGCTTCACTGAATACGACGTGCATCTGTGCGAGGCGCGGACCGATCCGAAGATCGGAGATCCAGTCATCATCGACATCGAACTGCAAGAGGGAGTCGTCGGCGAATGGTCCGACGACTTACAAGCAGACCTGACCGATATCGTACAAGTGGATGTAACGACAGGTCTGTCGTCAATCATCCTTCGCGTGAGCTGCGCATGGGATGCCGGGGAGGAGAGCTATGTTCCCAAGTGGGAGTTTCTAAACGTAGATCGAAATCCACTTGCAGGACGCGGCGCAAGGGCCGTGAACATGCAGGAGTTCTTCCAATTTGTGCCGGTATTTTATCTAGAAGCACTCAGGGACGCGGCAGAAGAATTCAATGCAAGGGGCCAGTTCTGGGGCAGACTTCTTCGTACCGTTCAGATACCAGACGCTCTGGAGCAGCGCTCGAAGCGAGTGTTCGACCTGCTCAATAAGAAACTCTTGGCCTCAGACCCGCTACTCGGTGAGATGGCAAGCGGAATTTCCAGCATAAGCCAAGTCGCGGCAGCCGATCTGCCGGGACAGGCCGAGTTACGCGTATTACCATTGAACACATGGGACATCCTGTCGAAGACGGAAGTCATCTATCAGACGGAAGGTGGTAAGCCTTGGCTCCCGCTCATCAGGCACGGCCAAGGCGTGCAGAGCTTATCTGTGATGTTCGTGTTCAAACTCTTCGTCGAACTACTTCTGACTGATTTGTACAAGCCCGACAGCACGCCCGTCCTCGCTTTGGAGGAGCCGGAAACCCATCTTCATCCCCAAGCGGCGCGAGCTTTATGGAACCACGTCGAGCGACTACCGGGACAGAAAGTCGTTACTACGCACTCCCCCTACTTCTTGCAGCACGTACCGTTTCGCGATCTGCGCGTCGTGCGCATTTCGCATGACGGGACAAGCGTCTGGTCTTTGCCGCGTGATTTCCGGGCGGCAATCGCGCACGCGCCGGCCATCGACAGGGTAATAGCTCGTCACCCAGACCTGCTCGCGTTTGATCGCAACGTCGGTCAACTCGTCGTCAGGGGCGTCATGAGCCAGGCAGTATATCGGGAACTTCTGATCGCATATGGAGACCATGAAGAAAAGGCTACTATACATGCAAAACTTCGGAAAGTTTATGAAGCGTCCATCCAATTCATACCAGACGAAGAACTAAGCGCTCTTGAAACCTACGCTCGCAGAATTCGAGGAGAAATATTCTTCGCAAAACGCTGGCTTCTAGTGGAGGGCCAGTCCGAATATCATATTGTTCACGGTATCGCCAAGGGACTAGGCTATGATCTGGATGAACATGGCGTCGCGGTGATTGATTTTCAGAATAATGGAAACTCGTCCTGTTTCCCCGCGCTCGCTCGCGCGCTCGGCTACCCTTGGTTGATGGTCGCAGACGGAGACGCCGCAGGTGCGGACTTCCTCGCTTCCGTTGCCAGTCGCGGATTTAGCGACGAGGAGATGACGCTACGCGCAGCCCGACTTCCCGATGGCACGCTCGAAGAACAGCTCGTAAAAGATGGTTTGCAAACCGAGCTGAAGGAAATCCTGATCGGCCTAGGGACGCCCGCTGGCACCTTTAACGATACCGAACTCCTCAAGGCTCTCAAAGATGACAAGAGCGGCTACGCGGCCGTCCTCGGCCATCGTTGCGCGACGGACCCCGCGTTGACGGCTAGGATGCCTCAAGCCTTCCAAGCCGCCATTCGCAATCTGCGGGGCCTCCAATGACGAATGCAGCGGTCGAAGCCGCCTTAAACGAACTGACAAGCGCGCAAGCGGCGGCAGTGGGCTGGAACGACGGCGCCATGTTCGTCCTGGCCGGTCCCGGCTCGGGCAAGACTCGCGTCCTAACCACACGGGTCGCGCGGCTACTAGCCGATTCCCCGGATCGCTCATTCCGTGTGCTGGCCCTGACCTTCACCAATAAAGCGGCTGACGAAATGGCAACTAGGGTGGCGTCATTGGTGCCTGACCAAGAACGTCGCGCTCTTGTCGGGACCTTCCATTCCTTCTGCATGCAAATGTTGCAGCAGCACGGCGTGCACATAGGGATCAATCCTGACTTTCAGATCTATTCGTTGGAGTCAGAGCGGCAAGAACTCATCCGGGAGGCCATCCGACGCAACGGACTCGATGCCGATGATGCAAGGCTGCTCTCGATCATTGATAAGCTGAAGGCGAGGCTCATTCAGCCGGAAGGATCCGCGTCACGCTTCAAGACAGGCGGCGATCGAGTCGAGGCGGTCTATCGCGCGTATGAAAGCGCTCTCACGGCTGCGAATGCGCTCGATTTCTCATCGCTCATTGCGCAGGCGCATAGGTTGATAACGACCTTCCCAGCGATAGCCGAGCGCTACCGGAGATCATATGCCTACTGGATGTTCGACGAGTTCCAAGACACGACGGATGGACAGTATCGCCTCATAAAAGACCTAGCTGGACCTGCGTTCAAGAACGTCTTCGCGGTCGCGGACGACGATCAGATAATCTATCAATGGAACGGCGCGAATTACCGACAGATCCAGCGTTTCAGAGCCGACTATCAACCGGCGGAAATCCAGCTTCCGACTAACTATCGTTGCCCGCCTCAAATCGTGTATGCGGCCAACAGGCTCGTTGTCCACAACCGGCAGCGCACCGACGCCAAGCTCCCGCTTGAGGCCGGAAAGATAAACCTTCGCTATCCGGACGCCTCGCATATCAACCTACTTCGGTTTGCAAACGAGGACACAGAAGTCGCCGGCATCGCGCAAAGTATAGCGGAAGCAGGAAAGACCCGCTGGGGCGAGGTCGCAGTGCTCGCTCGTACTAAAGCGATGCTCGACAGGGCGAAGGCGGCGTTGGCAGCAGCTGGCGTACCGGCGGTCGTGGCGCAGCGACGAGACGACTTCCGTTCGCCTCAGTTCCTATGGCTCGCGAACGTAATGCGCCAGGCGTTGAGACCGCTCGACCGCCGCGCACTTGAAGCGTTAGTGGGGGCGTTCAACCGTTGGCTCGACCTGGCGATCAATGTCGATGAGGTGGCAGCAAATTGCGAAGTCACATCGAAATCGTTCCTGACCGAATGGGCGGCGTTGGCCCGCGCTCAGGGCAGCCAACTAGCGACAGACCTAGCCGATTTAGCAGATAGGTTTGGTCGGGAGCCTTCGCAGTTCAGGTCTTTCATTGCGGCAGCAATCGCCAGATTTCCGGTCGATGACGATTCGACCTCTGACCTCGCTGAAGACATGGCGGCGTGGAAGGATTTGTCGCGATCCATTGCCCAATCCATTGGTCGAGATGCGCCTCTCGAACAGTTCCTTCAAGAGTTAGCCCTGAGGTCAAAGGAGCCACCCATAACCTCTGAGACGGTGACGTTGATGACCATCCACGGCGCCAAAGGGAAGGAATTCGATCACGTCTACGTCTGCGGCCTAGCGGAAGGCGTGCTCCCGAGCTTCCAGGCAGTCAAAGAGGGCGAAGCGAGCGCAGAGATGGAAGAAGAGCGTCGCAACTGCTTCGTCGCCATAACCCGAGCGCGTGAGTGGCTGTGTCTATCCTATGCTGATAGCTATCGGAACTGGAACAAGGCTCCGTCCAGGTTCCTTACGGAGATGGGTCTTACACTTCCTCCCTCCCCACGTTCTTGACGCGAAAATACTTGCAACGCGATGGAGACACGCTACAGACTTGATGACTTCGCAAGCTCACGTTTTCCGCTGCTTGCGCATATTCATCGTCCTGATAAACACTTCAGGCTGCGTCCGCCCGGACCTTCATGTCTGCTATCCGTTCTTCGCAGATCGCCTTCACCTGACCGGACAAGACCCAGACACGTTCGGTCAGCCAGGTCAGCTCCTCGGGGGTGATCCTGTAGTGCTTCGAATATCGCGCTTTCACATAGGCGGCGCGTAAGAGTTCGAAGCAGCGTCGCTCAAACTTAGTCTCGCTTGGGAATACCTCACGCAGGCGAACGTCCAACGGCTCGCATCGCCGCCGAAGGAAGACCAGATTGTGCGACTTTGGGCTGTATAGCGTCAGGACAAGCAGGACACAGTGATATAGGTGCTCCGTTGCTTGGTGCAGGCTAAAAGCTGCCAGCTTCGACTCGCCCTCCAACTGATAGAATTTTGCGCCTTTCAGAAAGCCCTGCGCACTTCCCATCCATTCGCCATAAGCTTCCTCCGCTTCGGCCAACGCCACCTTCGGCGACAGCTCGCCCGGCGTCACGAACTTCACGCCCGGCGTGTCGTGCAGGACGATTCCCTCGCGCAAAATGTCCGCGAAGAAGGACCGGCCCCGCTGCAACTGGTGATTCACGTCGTCCAGGCTATGGACGATGAAGCTCACCGGGGTGCGCAGACGCGACACGCCCGGCGTCGTCCGCCACAGGGCCGAGTCCCAGATCTCGCTGTCGGTCAGGTCCTCATGATCGACCACGATCAGGATGTCGAAGTCCGAGAAGTAGCGCCCTACAGGGTCATGCACCCAGTCGCCGCGAGCATATGATCCATAGAGGATGATCTTGAGGATGCGGCCGTTCTTCAGACGGTCAGCCCGTTTGGTGGACATGGCCTCCGCGAACGAGGCCTTGAGCACATCGACCACCCTCAGGAGTTCGGCGCGCTTCAGGCTCGGCAGATGGTCGAGGCTCCGGTTCATCGGAAAGGAGTCTCCCAGACGGGGCGCGCAACCGCAAGCACGGATAAGCTTGCCGATCGGGGCATCACTTCCCTCCCCTGCGCTCACGGCGCCAGTCCTCGGGCATGGTGAAAGCCCCGGCCCAGACACCCGCCTTCTCCCGCCGCGCGGCGGTCTCCTCGACCAGATAGGCGGCTCCGGAATACCGGGCGTAGCGGACGGCCAGTCCCTGCCGCACCAGCCAGGCGCCGACATCCTCGCCGCCCGTCTCGCACCGGGCGACCATCCGGCCATAGCGATCCCGATCCTGTGCGAAACAGGAAACGGTCCTGTCCTGCAGTCTCCGGTCGAGGCGATTGGCCGCGATCCGCCCGCAGGCCCAGGCGGCGCCGGAGGCGTCGTCGCACGACTGACGGCCTTCCGGCGCGTCCACGCCCCAGAGGCGGATGCGCTGCCCATGGATTTCCAGGGTGTCGCCGTCGATCACCGAGGCCCGCCCCGTGACGGTCGGGGGCGCGGGCGCACAGGCGGCGACCAGGACGAGAAGAGGAATCAACATGCGCATCTGACCAACCCTATATCGTGGAGCTTGAGGAAATGCCCGGATGGACCCGCGAGCGGCCCGAAGGGACGCGAGCCGCCCGACTCAACAGGCTCCCGTTCCCGCCACGAGGAACCGGCCGCGCGCCGGGCAGGCGCGCGGCCTTCCTCACCCTCCGGCCTACTCCGCCGCGAAGGCGTAGCCATCCCCGGTTTCGGCAGGACCGTCATCCTTGTCGCAGCCGATGCTGCCGTCCGTCGCGTCGTCCGGAGCCTGAGCCGCCTCCTCCGCTCCAGAGCCTGCGCCCTCCTCGTCTTCTGGCGGGACGACACGCAGCACGGGCGGCAGCCAGCTCGAGCCTTCCAGAAGACGCTCCGCCGCTTCCGCCATGTCGCCCTTCCTGAGCCCGGCGATCCGCCCGGCCTCCTGCGGGCCGACCGCCTCGGTCACGGCTTCCAGCACCCTCGCCTTGGGGACGCGGGAGAAGTAGCTGTCCGCCGTGGCGGTCCAGGTTGCGGCCATGTCCAGACCGACCGCCGTCGCCAGCGTCTCGGCCTGGGCCCAAGCGGCGGGGCGCCGGTCGTGCGGATCGCGCACAGCGTGGAGGCCGACGCCCGCACAACAGGCCAGAAGGTCCAGTTGATCGGAACGGGACAGGGCCGAGATAACCGCCCACAGGGCGTCCGCCCTTTCCGGCAAACGGGAGCCCCATGCCTCGAGACGGTCGGTCACCCGCCGCCCGGCGGGACTGTCCGCCACGCCCGGCGCCAGCCGTTCCAGCCCGCCCACGGCCAGACGCAGTTGCAGGGGCGAGAAGTCGCCATAGCCCGGATAGAAGACCTGCAGGGCCATGGCGTGAACCACGGTCGCGAGGGCGGCGCCGATATCCGCTTGCACCATATCCCGCAGCCCCATGGTCTTGCGGGCGGTCAGATCGACAAGCAGACGGTCGGACAAGGGAGCCGGCGCATCCCCGGCTCCAGCGGCGTCGCTGGTTCCGTCGGCCCTGGCGTCTTCCTCCCCGCCGTATCCGGGATCGTCGCCGTCCGTCGTCCCGTCATCTTCCCATGGCGGCGGCGGCGCCTGCGCCGCGTCCTCGGCCCGGATCAGCCCGCGCTCGAACCGGGCCAGTCCGTCATGGCCGAGCATGACCATGACACCGGCCCGCGCCTTGGCTTCCGGCGTGTAGTCATAGTCCGGCCCATGGGCCTGCAAGGCCTTGTCGATGGCCTCCAGCCGGGCGTCGACCTCGGGCGGAAAGGCCTCCGCCGCGCCCGTCTCGCTGACGAGCCGGTCATACTCCGCCGACAGGTCCGCGATTTCAGCAGCGTCCGCCTCGGACCGTTCGACCGGGACCGGATAGACCCGCCCGAGCGCCGAAACCTCGGCGAACGCCGCACAGGCCCCGGCCCACTTCCAGCCCTCCCGCTGACGAACCTCCCCGGCCAGCGCTGTCAGTTTCTCGCTCACCAGCCGGTCCAGCAGGGCGGGGTCTTCCAGCCAGCGGTCGCCGTCCTCCGTGAAGAGGTCCCGCAGGACGGCGCCGCCCGCCGTCTCATAGGCCTCAACCCCGATGAAGGCGACGCGCGGGTCGTCGGCGCGGACCTTGGCCTCGGTCATGGCGCGACGAATGGAGAAGGCGGAGGTATAGGGCCCCATCTGCGCCAGCACCTGACGTTGCCGGTCCTGATCCTCGCTGATGCAGAAGGCCGTCAGCAGGTCCAGGGTGAGGGTCCCGTCGCGATAGGCGACCATCAGTTCCGGGGCCGCCGCGCCAAGCCGCAGCCGCTGCCGCACCACATGGGCCGACACCCCGAAACGCGCCCCGATCTCCTCCGGGCCGTAGCCCTTCTCCTCCGCCAGCCTGCGGAAGGCCTCGAATTGGTCGGCGGGATGCATGGCCTCGCGGGTGATGTTCTCGTCCAGGCTGATCTCGTGGGCGTCGTTCAGGGTATCGACCACCACCCTGACGGGATGGGTCCGTTTGATCGCCTTGAGTTTCGCCAGCAGCCGCAGGGCCTGCCGCCGCCCCTCCCCGATGGTGACGAGATAGCTCCCCGTCGCCGCGCCCACCCTGTCCCTCCCGATCTCCACCACCGGCGCCTGAAGCACGCCCTTGGCCCTGATCGAGGCCGCGAGCGCCTCGATGGCGGCCGCCGAATGCCTCACCTTCCTGGCGTTCCTCGGCGAGGCCTTGAGCCGGTTCAGCGGGACCACGATCTCCGCCCCGTGCGCGGGCTCGGGCTCCGCTTCCTTCACCTGCGGCGTCGGGGCGGTCTGGATGTCATGAGCAGTCATGTCTGCCTCCTCTGGGCAAGGGTTCCAGGCACGCGAAAGGCGCGCCTGAAACCCTGCCCGTCGGCGAGACCGGGGTAGCAAGGACCAGGGCGGAGCGACCGGAGGGGGATCGCCCGGCCTGCACAAGCCTGGAGCCATGCCGTCTGTCGCGGTCATGGCGGCGCGGAAGGTCGGGGAGACCGGTCGATCCGGCGGCGAAGCCGCTTCACCCTGGCCCGCGCGAGGGCGGAGCCCTTAGCCCTCTGGACAGTCCGGCTCCATGTCGACCACTGTCGTCCCATGAATCCAGACTGCCCGACCTATCGTGCGGCCGTGCTCGCCGGCCGCAGCCAGGCCCTTCGCGAGATGTCCGAACTGATCAGCCGCCTGGCCCTGAGGGTGGAGCCGGAACTGGGACCGGACGCCGCCATGGGCTCCCTGGTCAGCAACTGGCTCGAGGTCGTGGCCTGGCTCAACCAGGCCGAGTCTGAAGCCGCCGATGAACAAACCTTGCTCGAGGCTTCGGCCTGACCCCTGACATCAGTTCGGCCTCCGCCAGAACATGTTCAGCCCGGATCAGGCGATCAATGAAGCTGTGCATCAGGGCCACGGCGATGACAGCGCCCAGACCAGCGCCGGAGCCCGCCAAAGCAAGCGTCTCGAGCAGACTGGTTGCGACCTCCTTGGCCGCTATCGCAGGCAGGAGGCTGACAAAGCCGGATACGACGGCCGAGGCTGCCGAAACCTTGAGGTTCATACGCTCGGCCAGGCGGATTTCCACCCGGACGTGCCTCAGCCTCTTGCCGATTTCCTTCGGGGTCTCCGAGGCCGCCAATTGCTCGGCCAAGTTCGCCGTCATCCGGAAACGCTCGTCGAGACTGTCTGACAGGATCGTGCTGTAACGGCTCAGGGTCGTCAGCGACCCCAGAACCCAGAGGCCGAGTCCAGCGATCAGGATGAGGATGCCTGATCCCCCCATCAGGAGCACAAAAGTCCTGACAGCGGCCTTGTAGGAAGGGTCGTACAGAGCGGGGAGTGCTACCATCACAGCGACGCCGGTGAGGACGGCGCCGCCCGCCATGATCCGTTCTGAAGCCGTCTCGAAGTCCATACGGACGGGCTTCTGCTTCATCGCCGCGATAAGCGGCGCCAGGGCGGCCTTCGCTGACGCGGAACCATCAGGCCGACTCATGCCTGCACCTCTGCGGCGACCGCATCAAGCCGGGCCAGAAGATCCAGCCGTGGAAGATCCTCCTTCGAGGCGCCCGGCACCTCCAGCAGGCGCGATCCCCGCACCAGGATGGCGAGGCATTGCGCCCGGCTGATCGCGACGTTGAGCCGGTTGCGGTTGAAGAGGAACTCCGTTCCCCGCGGCGCGTCGGCGCCGCAGGAGGTGGCCATGGAGACGATGACCACGGCCGCCTCCTGCCCCTGGAACTTGTCCACCGTGCCGACGCGGGCGCCGGGCGGCAAGACCCGCTTCAGGGTGGCGACCTGCATGTTGAAGGGGCTGACGACGACGATGTCCTCGATCGCCATGGGGCGGACGTCCTCGCCCTCGACCAGTTGCTGGCCGAGAAGCTCGCCCACCAGACGCGCCACGACCTCCGCCTCCTCCCGGCTGCTCTGGGTGCAGCCCTGGTGATCGACCTCCACCACGCTCACGCCGGCCGGCCGGATCGCCGGATGAAGGTCCGGTGCGATCTCGAGGCGCCGCAGAGCGGTCGAGGCGTGGGCCGTCAGGCGTCCCTCATAGATGCCCGAGGAAATGAAACCGCAGACCCGGGGGTGCATGCGCCGCGAGACGTCGAGCAGGATGCCCCGCTCCGGCGGCGTGGTCGCATGGTCCTGCAGGGCGTAGTCCAGGCACGACAGGCCGGACTCGCCCGGATGGACGCCCTGGACGGGCTGGGGAAGCTGCATCTGGTCGCCGACCAGGACGAGGTTCCGGGCGCAGCCGGACATGGCGGCGAGATTTCCGAGCGCCACCTGCCCCGCCTCGTCGACGAAGAGGACATCGAAGCCCCGGTCGTCCTCGGTCGCGAAATGCCAGGCCGTGGCCCCGACCAGCTGATAGCCGGCCGAGACCTCGTCCGAATTGTGCACCGTGCTGATGCAGCGGGATTCAAAGGCGGTCTCGTCGTCGCCCCGGCTGCCCTTCTTCACCCCGTCGAAGGTGAAGCCGATCTCGTCGGCATGGGCCTGGACGGCGGCCAGGATGTTGTGGATCGCCTTGTGGGAGTTGGACGAGACTCCGACCCGGCGTCCGTCCTGCAGCAGGGCTACGATGGCCCGCGCCGAGGTATAGGTCTTGCCGGTCCCGGGGGGGCCCTGGATCAGCAGGGCGCTGTCCTCCAGATCCCGGACGGCGGCGACGGTCGCCTCCACCAGATCCTGACCTTCCTGGACCACCGGCGCGCCATCCGGCCTTCCGGCCAGACGCGGCGTGCGGCGCAGGAGCATGTCGACCATGGCCTGGTCGCTGGACGGATCGGCGCAAAGCCGCCCGACCAGACCCATCACGCCCGAGACCAGCTTGCCCTGGTCGATCGGTGCGCCCGGCGTGAGCGAGCAGTGGTCCGGGAAGTCTCCCTTCAGCATGCCCCGACGAAGCACCAGGTGACCGTTCTCCGGCTCCAGTTCGACGATGGTCCCCGCAGCCTCGAGGCTCTCGGCGATCTTAGGCGTGCCGCCGACCTTCAGGCGCGTGTCCTGGGGCGGGAAACGATAGGTCGCCACCCATGACTTCTTGTCGGCCGCCTGGCGGACCAGGGTCAGGTCGCCCAGGCTTTCCACGTCCTCGACCAGTTCGTCGGTCGCCCAGTCCTGACGTTCGAAGACGGCCCACCAGGCCGGCTTCTGCGACCGCTGGTGGAACCAGAGCAGTTCCGCCAGAAGATCGCGCACCCGCTCGTCGGCGACGCCCGAGGCCCGGATACGTTCCGCCAGATCCCGGCGCTCCTGCTCGAAGGCCTCGCGGACGGCGGCCCTCTCCGCGTTGACGGGCGCGGCAGCTTCCGGCGCCGGCGCCTCGCTGGGAGTTCCTTCTGGACGCAGGTCCTCCAGCCAGTCCCGCATCCGGGCCGTGGAGCGGACGTCGTCCTCATTGTAGCGGCAGATGGCGTCAAGGATGGCCGGCTCGCCGGTCTCGCGCCAGCGCTCGTACTCGACGATGCTGTCGCCCGCGTTGGTCACCTCGCCGTCGCGGCCGCCCCAGTAGATCTTCTCCAGATCCTTGAGTGAATAGCCTTCGGTCGAGGCCTGGAGCCCCTGGCGCACCACCCGGTAGAGATCAACGAACCTGTGGTCGCGCAGCATCTGGTCGAGCTCCGCCTCCATAGTGGCGTAGCGCATGGCCAGGCGCCTGAGCGCCACGGTCTCATAGGGGGCGTAGTGATAGACCCGCGCCTCGGGATATCGCCCGAAGTGGTCGACCAGAAGCCGCATGAAGGTCTCGAAGGCGATCTTCTCCCCGGCGTGGTCATGCGCCCAGATCGGCAGGAAGCGGTCCTCGCCGTAGGGGCCCAGAGGACCCGAGAGGCCGAACAGATATTCCAGTCCTTCCGGATAGAGGGGGTCGCCCTCCATGTCGAAGAAGAGGTCGCCGTCCGCCGGCAGGGGCATGAGGCTGAAGCCGCGGCCCGGCTCGACCGGAAGCAGTTCCACCACCCCCTCGCCGCCTTCCGCGCCCGTCTTCTGCAGTCGGGCCTGACGCACCAGACGCTCCCATGAGCCCCGCGCCAGGCCGGGCGGCGGCGTCGCCGGATCGGCCGTCGCCAGGATCGACAGGGTCGTGACGCCCGCGCGTTCGAGCTTCACGACCTGGTCGTTGCGGATGCCGGCGACCAGGATCGGGCTGTCAGCCGCCCGCCACTCCGCCTCGCATCGCGGCAGGAAGGCGCACTGGCCGCACTCGCGCGACCGCACCGGCGCCGTCTCATGGGTCTCCTGGACCGCGAAGGCCTCGAAGCCGCTCATCAGACGCGTGGAGATATGGTGGGTCTGGCGCAGGTCGAACCGCTCGGGCGGAGCCCCGCCGCCGACATGGATGGCGCCGGAGGCCGGAGCGCCTCCGCCCGCCTCCTCGATCAGCCGGGCGTAGACGTTGAGCTGGATCAGGTGTTCGGCCTTGGCCCGGTGCGCCAGCTTGGCGTCCTCGGGTTCATAGACGAAGCGCCCGGCCGCATCCTCGCCGGTCCGGACGAGAAAGTCCGGATAGCCGACCCAGCGGTCATTGGCGAAGGCCGCCTGGTAGATGAGCGGCGCTCCGGCCGTCATGGCCTCCGCCGTCAGCCGCAGGCGTTCGGCGAAGGGGGCGTCCGCCGGAATGGAGACGGCCGGACCGTGCACGGCCTCCAGGTCCGCCAGGACCCGGGCCTCATGCTCGAAGCCCTTCTCCCGCACCAGTTCAAGCGAGGGATTGTCCTCCGGCGGCGGCGCCACCCCGGCGAACCAGAGGGCGGACCGGTGACGGCAGCCGAGGAAGTCGTTCAGGCGCGAGGCCGAGAGGATCTTGATCATGGGCGGCATGATCGCGCCCCTACCCGACAGAAACGGTCGGGCTTTCACCATGGCGCGCCATGGCGGTGGCCAGGGCCTCGCGCATCGCCGCCTTCAGCCGGTCGGGGCCGACGATCTCGATCCGGTCGCCCCAGGTGAAGAGGTGCCACGCCAGTTCGAGCATGCCGCCCGAACGGAACCGGACCATGACCGCCCCGTCAGGCAGGGTTTCCAGTGTCTGGTCGGCATGGAATCGCCATGCTCTGGCGTCCTCCGCCCCGTGCGGCAGGACCTTCAGGACCACATCCTCGACGCCGTCCTGGTAGATCCCGAAGGACCGGCCCGCATAGTCGGCCAGGCTGAAGTCCTCAGGGGCGCAGGCGGCGGTTCCGGTCAGTTCAATGTCCGAGATCCGGTCCAGCCGCCAGTTGCGCGGCTCGGTCTTTCCAAGCTCGGCGCCCACCAGGTAGTTCATGCGCTCATAGAGAAGCCCCCAGGGCGCAATGGTCCGCAGGCGCCCGGGCGTCGATCCTCCATGGTAGCGGAAGCGCACGGCGCACATGGACATGACCGCCTCGCGGATGACCGCCATGACGGCCGGATCATCCACCGGACGCGGGCCCGCGCGGGCGACGCTCATCTCGGCGCGCGCGAGGGCGTCGACATCCGGCGACAACCGGCGCAGGGCCTTGCCCTTCAGGGCCGCGCGCACCTTGCGATCGAGGCTCTCGACCGCCTCGGCCCGGACGACATAGCCGCCGGCGCGCAGGGAGGCCGCCGCCTGGGAGAGCTCGACCAGTTCCCCGGTGGTCGGCGCCTGGAAGAAGCCGTCGAGCCCGCCCGGGATGCGATAGCGCTTCACCGTGCCTTCGGGCAGCATCTCCATCTGGGGGAAGAGCTGTTCCAGGGCGTCTCGCATGCGCTCGACCGTCCGCCGCCCGGTTCCGGCGGCGACCGCCATCTCGTCGAGCGTCAGTCCCTCGGCACTGGCCGCGAGGCTCCGCGCCAGCTCCAGCAGGAGCCCGGCCTTCTCATGTCGCATAAAGCCCCCGCTTCACGACCGTTTCTGTCGGATTTTGATCCTAGCCTGACCCTGAAGATTGGCAAGGGAGGCTGGAAATGATCAGAACGACGCTGACAGGACATGCCGAGGCGAGAGCCAACCAGAGGGGCGTCCCCCTGGACGTGATCGAGGCCATCCTTGATCACGCCGACATGGATGTCCCGGTCGGCGGCGGCTGCACGGCGCTGCGCCTCAGCAAACGTCGCCTGAAGGATCCGGCGCTGCGCAAGCGGCTCGGCTCACAGCTCGACCGTCTCGCGGGAATCGCGGTCATCTGCGCGGACGACACCGGCGATGTCGTCACGATCCTCCATGATCGCGGCGGCGCCGAGGGGCGGCGCTATCGTCGCCTGCACTAGCTTCGGCCTTCTCCAGTCCCCTGCCCCTTCGCAAGGATACGCCTTGAAGCTTCGCGTCATAGACATCGAGACCACCGGGTCCGGCCCGGGCGCCGAGATCGTGGAGATCGGCCTTGTCGACCTCCTGCTCGAGGCCGGTCGGACAAGCCTGCTGCCGCCGCAGACCCGCCTCTACCGGCCGGAACGCGGCATTCCGCCCGAGATCATCGCCGTCCACCACCTCACGCCGACGATGCTCGCCCATGAGCCGGTCTGTTCGCCGGACGAGATCACCAACTTCGTTCGCGACGGCGCGCCGGACGTCCTGGTCGCCCACAACTGCGACTTCGAGCGCGGCTTCATCAAGGACGCCCATACCGGCGGCCTGCCATGGATCTGCACCTACAAGGGCGCGCTCAGGGTCTGGCCCGAGGCGCCGCGCCACTCCAACCAGGTGCTGCGCTACTGGCGCGGCCACGAGCTTGATCCGGCGCTGGCCATGCCGCCCCACCGCGCCGGCCCCGACGCCTGGGTAACGGCCCACATCCTGAACGACCTGCTCGCGGCGGCGAGCGTCGAGGATCTGGTCCAGTGGACGCAGGAGCCCCGCCTCCTGCCCCGTATCCCGTTCGGCAAGCATCGCGGCTCGGCATGGAGCGAGGCCCCCGCCGACTATCTCCAGTGGATGGCCCGACAGTCCGACATGGATCCCGACACGGTCTGGAACGCCCGACGGGAACTGGAAAGACGGGTCGTCAGCTAGCGTGCCGGCATCCTGCCGCTGTAGCTCCCTGCGCCTTGTCCGTTTCACCGATTCACGTCATGCGAACGATCTGACACCCTCGCGGCCATGCATCCCGACTGAAAACGAGAACGAAATTTATCATGCAACTCAACCCACTGCACGTTTCAGTCGCCAAATTGCTTGATGGCCGCCTGTTCAGAATTCCAGGGTATCAACGTGCCTATTCCTGGCAGACGCGCCAGCGCGCTGACCTGTTCAAGGATATTGAAGAAGCCCATCGTTCCGGTCGTGAGCATTTCATGGCCACGGTCGTGGCCCTGGCCCGCGAGAAACGCATAATCGCCGCGGATGAACTGCAGACCGTGGAACTGGTCGATGGACAACAGCGGGTTACGACGCTGGTCATCTTGCTCAAGGCCATCGAGAAAGCCCTCGGCGAGGACGATGTCGCCGAACGCAAGAGCAAGCGGGACCTCCAGGACCTTCTGGTCAAGGGCGACGATCATTCGCTTCTCCTGCTTCAGACCAACCATGACAGCAGCGACGTCTTTCTGAACTACCTCCGCAAGGGCGACTTCACAAAAGCAACAGTCACGACCGGTTCGGACCAGAATCTTCTCGCAGCGATGCAGGAAAGCGAGGTCGTTGTAGAGCGCTGGAAAGGCAGCGGCGCTCTCGTGAACATGCTGGCGACCATCCGCAACAAGCTCTCGATAATCTATCATGAGCTCGCCGATGAATCGACGGTCTACCGGGTCTTCGAAGTCCTCAACAGCCGCGGCCTTGATGTCCGCTGGATCGACAAGACCAAGAGCCAGCTGATGGCTTCAATTTGTGAGTATGTCGAGGATCCGGGCGCCCGCGCTGAAGGTCTGCGGGAAATGCAGACGATCTGGCAGGACATCTACCGGATCCTTGGTCTCAAGGACGGGTTGGGTACGGAAGCGCTCCGGCTGGCGGGCACCTGGGCGGCGCAGTCCCAGCCCAACCGGATTGCGTCTGACGAGGACGCCTCACGTGCGCTCGTTCAACGCGCAGGTGAACAACTTCACAGCATCATCGAAACTGCCGAGTGGCTCCGCAGCGTTGTGCGGGTCGTGAACGACCTCCATTCAGATGCTCGTCGGGCCGCCGTCACCAAGATTGCTCATGCCAGATTCCTCGCGACCGGGATCATCTTGCGGAAATTTGATGCCAGGACGGAAAAGGACCTGCTTGCCGAGTGGGAGCGCGTGACGTTCCGGATTTTCGGCCTTAGCGGAGCCGACACCAGGAACAAGGTGGGCGACTATGTTCGTCTCGCCTACGATGTCGTGGCCCTCGAGCTCAAGCCCGCCGCCATCCGTGAGGCACTGGCCGTTCTCGGCGAGGACTACGATATCGAGGAAATCGTCGAGAATCGCGACTGGAACTATTGCTATAGCGGCTGGACCGAAGAACTTCGCTACCTTCTGTTCCGATACGACGAACAACTGTCGCGCAATGCCGGAGAACAGATCAACACGACGCAGTGGAACAAGATCTGGGCGCTTGAGGCCTCGAAATCCATCGAACACATTTCACCGCAAAGCGCCGGAAAGCGATACGTTCATCACCTGGGCAATCTGACCATGCTGCCGCCTGGCGTGAACTCGTCACTAAAGGATATGCCGCCCGTCAAGAAAGTAGATCGGTACATCGAGTGCGGGATCAAGGAAACCGTCGCCACCGGCAAGGTTATCCAGGGAGGTTCCGGCTGGCGAGAAGCGGACGTGCATGAACGAGCTGAACGTCTCAAGGCGTTCATCCTGAAAGAGTGGGGCTAACACCAGAATCCGCCCGCTCCAGATTCAATGGAGAGCTTTACCTCCCCATCATTGATTTCCAAGATCTTATCTGCTGCCTTGTGAATCCCGGCGTCAGGGGCGTGGCCCGGGTTCGCGCAAGGAACGGTGTGAAAAACGACTCATCCGGGGCTTTCTATGAATAGCGTTCTCGAACTCCTGCTGGGCGGGCTGGAGCTCATTTTCGGCGTCGCATGGGTCGCGCCTCTCCTGATCGCGCCGGCCATGCTGTCATGGACCGCGTGGCTGTGCATACAGGCGAGGAAGAAGACCCTTCCCTATATCGCGGCCGCCGGACAGCGTGTCTCGGCGCTCGAGACCGCCCTGGGCGACGACGCCGACCCCGTCGCGGAAAGAACCGCCTTCAGCGCGAACTACCCGGACGTGGCCAGCGCCATGAACGCGCCCGCCCCCGGGGCCGGCGCACTGACGACCGCCTGGCGCGAGTTCCAGGAAACCATCATCGACGAGACGGAAAGCCCGATCCGCAACACCAGCCGTCCGACCGCCTTCTTCAACCGCGCCGCGCCGAGACAGACCCGTCTGGTGTTCTGGTCGAACATGCTGGTCGGTCTGGGTCTGGTCCTGACCTTCCTCGGTCTGATCGTGGCGCTGCACAAGGCCAGCCAGGGCATGGCCGCCGCCGAGCAGAGCGCGATGCAGCAGTCGCTGATCGATCTGCTGACCGTCGCCGGCGCCAAGTTTTTCACTTCGGTCGCCGGCGTGGGGGCCTCCCTCATCCTGCGCTTCGTGGAGCATGGTCTGCACAGGAAGACGACGCGGGTCACCGGCGAACTGTGCGCCCTTCTCGAGCGGGGCATGCTCTTCGTTCCGCCGCAACGCCTGGCCGTTGAACAGCTCGACGTGCTGCGTGACCAACGCGACCAGCTCAAGAACTTCAACACCGATTTCGCCCTGCAGCTCAGCGAACGCATGGGTGTCCAGTTCCAGCAGGCGATCGCCCCGGTGACCGCCTCCCTGACCACCCTGAACGAGAGTATGACCTCCATGAGCCAGGGCCTCGGCCAGGGCGCCGCCAAGGCGGTCGAGGAGGCCAGCGGCGGTGAGCTTCGCGCCCTGGGGCAGACGCTGGCGACACTTGGTGAACGTCTCGACGCCCTGAGCGCCTCGGTGGGCTCGTCTGGCGAGGACGCGGCGCGTCAGATCCGCGCCGCGGGCGCCGACTTCGCCCAGGCCGCCACGGACATCCGCGGCGCCTTCGATCGCCTCACGGGTCAGGTCGACGGCATGGGCGAGCGCTTCGCCACCCAGGGCGAGACCATGGCCAGGGCCCAGTCCGACACCCTGGAGCGCATGCTCGGCGGCCTGGAGCAGGCCCAGGCCCGCTCGGCCGACGCCATCGGGGCGGCGGTCAGCCGGCTGCAGGACGCCGGCGCGGCCGCGGCCGACACCATGCAGAAGGAGGTCGCCGCGAGCCTGGCCCAGGGCGTGACCGCCAGCCAGGAGACCTTCCGGGTCGCGCTCGAGGAATCCGGCGAGGGGCTGCGCAGCGTCTCGGCTGGCCTCGCCCGCGCCGTCAGCGAGGCGGCGGAACAGATCGATCGCGCGGGCGCCGGATTCGTCCGCAGCGGCGAAAGCGCCGTCCGGACCGCCGAGGCCATGGACGGCGTGGCCGGACATGCGAAAACGGCCTCCCTGTCCCTCGGCGACGCCTCGAAGGGCTTCGCCGCCGCTGCGGCGCCGGTCGCCCAGGCCGTGCAGGCCGTCAACGACGCCGCCGGCCGCATCGCGCGTTCGCTGGAAACCGGTCAGAAGGCAGACGCCGAGACCCTCGAGGCCCTGCAGACCCTCGCGAACGGCATCCGCGAAACCCAGGACGCCGCCGAGAAGGCCTGGCTCGAGTACCGCGCCCGCTTCGAGGCCGTGGACCGGTCCCTGGAGCAGACGGCGGTGCGGCTGGGGGAAACCCTGGGCGACAGCTTCAACGAGTTCCGCCGCTTCGCCCAGGACACGGACCGGGAGCTGGGTTCGGCCGTCAGCAAGCTGGCGGGAACGGTCACGGCGATCGAGGAATATGCTGAAACCCTCGACGCCTATGTCGAGAGCGCCCGGCAACCGGCCTTCGAGGCCGCCGAATGATCCTCGACGACGCCCATGAACACGCGGTCGAGGAGGAGAACTACTTCGTCTCCATGACCGACATGATGGTGGGGCTGGTCTTCATCTTCATCATCCTCGTCATGTATTACGCCCTGCAGTTTCGCGAGGTGACGGAGGAACTCACCGGCGCCGACAAGACGCGCGCCGAGATTCTCCAGCAAATCCAGGCCTCGCTTAAATCCCGGGACATAGACGTCACCATCGACACCCAGAACGGCATTCTGCGCCTGCCCGACTCCATCCTCTTCGACAGCGGGCAGGACACCCTCAAGCCAGATGGAAAGAAGAACGTCGCCCAGCTCGCCATGGCGCTGGACGAGGTCCTGCCCTGCTACACGGAACAGGCGGCGGCGACGTCGCGGCGAGCGGACTGCCCGCTCAGCGAACATCGTATCGAGTCCGTCTATATCGAGGGGCACACGGACCGGGATCCCTTCTCCAGAGGGGGAAGGGACAACTGGGACCTGTCCGCCGTCCGGGCGATCAACACCTATCGCGCCGTCGCCGATGCCCGCCCGGGACTGACCGGCCTTTGCGCCCGCAAGGGCGGCGAGTGCGAGCCGGTGCTCAGCGTCAGCGGCTACGGTCCGCAAAGGCCCATTGATTCCGGAAACAGCGAAGCCGCCAAGAGCAGGAACCGCCGCATCGACCTGCGGATCATCATGATCACACCGGACTCGGGCGAAACCGTCCGCCGGGTCGAAACCGCGCTCAATCGTCGATGACCCTGCTGTCCACGCTCTTCGATGACCCGGAAGCCTTCGTGGCGCCCCTGCGCGTCCGTGCTCCGGGACTGGTCAGCCTTCCGCGAGCCGTCGCCGGCATAGGCGGAGAGGAACGGGACAGGGACGTGGAACTGACCGGCCCTCTCCAGTCACGGGTCGCCGGCATCATCCGCTCGGGTCAGTCGGCGACGCTGTCACGCCGCGACCTTCGCGAGAGCGCCAGGACCTGGCTGCACGTCCCTCACCCGCCTGGCCGTGAACCGGCGATCGGCGACGAACTGCTGGCCGAGATCGGACGCCTCGAGCGCCGCTCGGCCCTGTTCGCCCTTCTCGACGCCTATCTCGACGCATTCGATGAGGCGGACGTCGACCTCATCCGGCTCGCCGGACAACTGTCGGAGATGAACGCGGCCTGGCCGTGGCGGGCGACCGATCCCTGGCCCGCCCGCCTGGACGCCTTCGATCTGCTGAGCCCCTCGACGGCGCCGGGCCGGATCGCCGGCGCGGTTCTGGCCAGCGAACAGGGGACCAGGCCTGTTTTCGAGGCGGCCGGCCTCACGACCGAAGGCCGCCGGCTGGGCGGCCTGGGCGAAGCCGCCTTCCGGTCCGCCTGCCTGCAGGTGGGGGACATCAAACCCGAGACGGCGGTCATTCCGCAGGAACGGCTCATGGCCTGGGCCGGAGAATCCGGCGGACTGGTCTATCCGAAGGCATGGCCGGAATTCGCCGGGGCGCTCTTCCGGCCCTGGCGTTCCGCCGATCCCGCCCGCAAGCACAAGACGGCCCTGATCGAGCGCGCGCTCGGCTACGCGGGTGATCCCCGGGTCAACCAGGCCCGGTGGCGGCCGGTCAAGGACGCCGCGGGCGACGCCTATGAGGTCATCCTCAGATGGCTTACCCGGGCCTCCGTCGAGCAATTCTTCGACATCGTCAGCGAAACCATGACCGACCGGCCCGACATGTGGGCCGAACGCCGCAAATTCTGGACCGCCTATCTGCGCGCCGACATGATCTCGGCGGCCTGGGTGGCCTTCGGCAGCGACGGCGCGCGACGCGCCGACCGCGCGGCGACCCAGACCCGGGGTTCGGGGCTCTCGATGTTCGGGCGTCTTTCCACCGGATCGGGCAGAACGCCGCAACATGCCGCCCTGATCATGCGTATCGGGGACCTGACGATCGTGGACTGGAGCCACAACGGCAGCTGGAACATCTGGAAGCGTCGCGATCCCCATCATCCGGTTCTGTTCCGCCACAACAGGCAGCGCCTGCCCGACTACGCCCCGGCCGAACTGATGAACGCCCCCGCCAAGGGGCCGCACATGTCGGGATGGCAGTTCAAGGTTGCGAACATCATCAAGGCCGAAACGGGACTTCGACCGTGATCAATCCTTTCAGGCGCAAACGCGACAAGGCCCCCGCCGCGGAGTTTCGCTGGGCGCAGGAAGACGACGGGGTGCGCCTCACGCTCGCCGATGGCGACCGCCATGTGGCGCTGGCGGACTGGCCGGGCCGTCGGCCGGATGCGACCGCCGCCCTGGCCCATCTCCTGGGCGTCGAGAGCGAGGCCCCCGACCAGCAGGTCGTCGTCGGCGACGACAGCCTCCTCCTCGCCCCCGGCGCCATGGCCGCCCTGGACGCGGCCATGGCGGGATCCCTTGGCCTGCCGCCTCCGACCGCCTTGGCCCTGGATCTTCGCCCGGTCGGACGCATCGACGAGGACAGTTTCCGGATAGACGTCCGGTGGGTGAAGCCAGGCGGACTGCCCATGCGCGCGGCCGTGACCGGAGCCATGATCACGGCGGACGGGAACACCCGGAGAATTCCGGAGCCCCTCTGGTCCCTGCTGTGCGCCGCGCGCGAACTCGCGACGCCGGTGGACAAGGCCGAGCGGTTCAGACGGCTGGCCCTGTTGCGCCGGCACTGGCCCGAGGACGCGGGCGCCCGCGTCACCTCGGAATCCTATCTCGAGGAGCTGCGGGTTCATTACGCCTCCTCCCTCTCCCTGACGCTGCGAACCCTTACGCCGGACCGGACCGACTTCGATCCGGTGCTGTTCGGCCAGGCCGCCCTGGACGACGTGGCTTCCGAGGCGCGCGCCCTGGACGAGGAGCTCGACAACGTCCTCACCCCGAGCGCCCAGAAGCTGTTCGCCGGAGACCGGTTCCGCCGGGAGGCGGAGGTCCGCCCCGTCTATGTTCTCCGGGACGGGGAGTACGTCTTCATCGATCCGGCCCTGCGGCCGGCCCTTGGCGCGGTGCGACGGCTGCAGGACCGGCCCGAGGCCGAGCGCCGGGCCTTCATTCTCAACCCTCGCAAGACCCTTCGTGATCTTCTGGGAGACGAGGTGGCCGACCGCACGGCGCTCGACGAGCTGTTCGTCGAGACCGAACAGTTCTCGAGCCGGGTCGCCGGCGTCGACGTCTGGCGCACGCCGGTGCTTCCGTGGATGACGCCGGTCGGCAAGAACGCCTGGCTGCCCGAACGCTTCGGCCTTCGCATCGGGGACGATTATTTCGTCGTGTCCGCCGACAAGATCCCGTCCGTCATTGAGCAGGTGAACGCCGCCGTGGAGGCCGGAGCCGCCACGGCTCCGGTGCCCGGCCTGCTGGAGCCGGCTTCGGAAGACGGCCCCGCTCCGCCTTCGGCCCTGCCCGTCAATGATCAGCTTCTCGCGGCGCTCGGCGCCCTGGCCCCTTTCAGCCGGCCGACACCCGGGAGCGCGCCGGACGAGGAAGCCGGTCCGGCCGGCGAGGAGTGGAACGCGGCCTTCCAGGGCAAGCTGTTCCTGGTGGTCCACGAGAATTTCGAGGAGGTCGAGTTCTCGCCCTTCGCCATGGACGAGGCGCTTCCCCCTCCGTCTCCGCTTCGGGTCCCGCAGAGGCTTGCCAGCACCCTGAAGCCGCACCAGACCGACGGCCTGGCCTGGCTGACGAGGTCCAGCGAAACCCTTCGCCCCGGCGCCCTGCTGGCGGACGACATGGGTCTGGGCAAGACGCTGCAGGCGATCGCCTTCATGGCCTGGCTCCAGGAAGAGGCGGAGGCCGGCCGCCGCCCGCGTGAGCCCTTCCTGATCGTGGCGCCCACGGGTCTGCTGGGGACCTGGCGCAACGAGATCAACAAACACCTCAAGGCGCCGCAGCTCGGCCGGCTCCTGCCCGCCTTCGGATCGGACCTGCGCCTCCTTCGCGAGGAAGACAGTTTCGGCGCGCGGGACATCGAGACCGGACGGGCCGCGCTGAAGGCCGAGGCCTGGCGGGAGGCCGGGGTGGTGCTGACCACCTACGAGACCCTTCGGGACTATCATTTCTCGTTCGCCCGGACCCGCTTCGGCCTGATCGTCTATGACGAGATCCAGAAGCTGAAGAACCCGGCGAGCCAGATGACCCGGGCGGCGAAGACGCTGAACGCGACCTTCACCCTGGGGATGACAGGCACGCCGGTGGAGAACCGCCTCCAGGACCTCTGGTCGATCATGGACGTCCTCGCTCCCGGATTGCTGGGCGCCAGCCGTGACTTCGAGAAACGTCACCCCGCAGACGACGGCGAGGCGCTGGCCCGTCTCAAGGCGCAGCTCACGGAGGCGCCGGAAGGCCAGGCCCCCTACATGCTGCGTCGCCTCAAGAGCGACGCCCTGCGGGGCATGCCCGCCAAGCATGTCCATGCCTTCGAGGGCGAAATGCCCGCGATCCAGGCCGACGCCTATCGCGACCTCGTGGTGCGCGCCGCCGCCGCCAGCGCCGGGGGCGCGGTCGGCAAGGGAGGCATGCTGGCGACCCTGGCGGGCCTGAAGGGCGTGTCGCTTCACCCCGTCGATCCTCGCGAGGCCCTCGTGGACCTCGAGGCCTACGCCCGGGACTCCGCCCGCCTCTCGCGCACCCTGGACATTCTCAGGGACGTCGCCGCCAGACAGGAAAAGGCGCTGATCTTCGTCGAGGATCTGGCCATGCAGGAGCGGCTCGCGGCCATGATCCAGAACCGTTTCGGTCTGGCGCGCCCTCCCCTGAGGATCAACGGCACGGTTCCCGGCCCGAAGCGCCAGCAGATGGTGGACGCCTTCCAGGCCAGGCCGGGCGCCTTCGACGTGATGATCCTGTCACCGAAGGCCGGCGGGGTGGGCCTGACGCTCACGGCCGCCAATCACGTCATCCACCTTTCGCGATGGTGGAATCCGGCCGTCGAGGACCAAGCGACCGACCGCGTCTTCCGTATCGGCCAGACGCGGGACGTCCATGTCCACCTGCCCATGGCGGTCCATCCCGACCCCGCGATCAGAGAGGCCAGCTTTGACCTGCGCCTGAACGCCCTGATCGAGCGCAAGCGCAAGCTCACGCGCGATCTGTTCCTCCCGCCGGACGCCAGCGATGGCGAACTGTCGGATCTCTATCGGGAGGTATCCCTTGGAGGCTCCGAATCCGGAGGCTCCGGAACGGGCGCGGAAGCTTCCGCCACGCCGGTCGAGCCGGTTGCACCCGCCGCTCCGGATCACCCTGCCTCGCCCGCGAAAAGCCGCGAGACGCTTTCCCTCCCCCGGGCGCTGTCAGACGCGGGCATCAGGCGCTGGCGTCGGTCCGCAGGCGAGACCCGTCCCACGGAAGAAATTCTGGACATCTTCAGGGGGCGCGACATCACGGGCCTTACCATCCGCGACCCGTACGCGCTCGCCCGTCCCGCCTCCCGGGAAGCCCAGGTCCGTTTTATCGCCGAACTCGCGGGCGTTTGCCGGAGCCTTGGCCCGGTGAAGATCGAATACGCTCCGGAAGCCGAGGGCGACCTTCAGGAAGACGGCCAGAGGCGTGAGTTCGGCGCCCTGTTCACCCACCGGCTTCCCGACAGCCAGCGCTTCATGCTCGTGCGCCGCAGAAAACGCGCCCGCGACGATGATTTCCACGACCGCTTCGTCGAACTTGAGCTCCGGCATGCCGGCGGCGCGACGAGGGTGCATGAACTCTCGCTCGGCCGGGGTCTGGAAGCGCTCTATGACCTGAACAAGCAATGCACGGTCACCTATGCTCCTCCCGGGGCATAGGCGATCCTCAGGCCGACGATCTGACCGCGCGTTCCCTGCAAGGGCTTCGCGCCGGAAAGCGTCCGGCGGTCCCTGACCGCGAGAACCTCCCGCTTACCTGCCGCCTCCACAGGTCGCCAGAAACCCGTCAGGGAGATCGACCTCGATCCCCTCGTCGGTTTTTGTCCAGACGTAACTGTACAACTCCACACCGCAACTCCGTGTCGCCTCGACCAGGGTCGTGCTCGGTTCGAACGCCAGCAAAAGCACCTTCCTGTGGTCATGCAGACCGAGCATGCTGGAATAGAGCATCAGCTGACCGACGCCTTCGTAGACGTCCGCAGCGGACCGGCCTGTCTTGATCTCGAGCAGAATGCGGCCTTCGGCTCCCGCGATCACGCCATCCACCTCGTAACCGGCCTGATGTCGCAACTTCGAGAGACCCGGTCCGGGGGGCTTGAGGAGCTCCTGCAGCCTGAGCCAAACCTCGCCGTGAATCCGGTGCACTTCCGCTTCCGGCTGTGCGACAGCCTTGCGCGTGAAGGTTCCACCGGTCTCCTCTCCCGCCGTCAGCGGCGGGGACGACGGGGCCGGAACGCCTGACCCGGCCTTCGCCGCGGCACGGGCATCCATGCATCTCAGTACAAAGTCGGCGGTGCTCGCCGCGATCTCGTCCGGCGCCCTGTCCAGGTCGGCGACAATGTACCACTCACGCACAGTCGGGGTTGTCCCGCCGGTGACTTCCACCGGCTTCAGGCCGGTCAGTCGCCGAAACTGTTCCCCACGCACCTCCGGCCTGCCTCTCAGCCAGCCCTGCCGGATCAGGATCCGTCTGCCCGAGACATCCCGGGCGATCGCGGAGAGCCCGTTGGCGTCCGCGCCCTTCAACGGCGCATTGATCGTCACGCTCAGGTCATGCCGGAGCCCGCCCAGATGAACATCCCGGCGGTCCGCGCGCTTGTCCGAGGGACGAGACGAGAACATCACCGAATGGGCGTCCATCCACAGAAAGCCGGAACCCAGGGATCGCGCCTCTGCCTTCAGGGCCTCGATCCACCCGTCCCAGGCCTCATCGATAACCGCCAGATCCTTCTCCAGCATGAGAGGGACGGGCGGCTTGCGCGCGGCCACTACCGGATACCCGGCCGCTTCCAGCAGCCTGTGACATATACTGGCCACGCCGCCTGAAAAATCGGCTGGCCCGACGCTGAACCCGAGCGCCTCGGAAGCGGCCAGACCGAACACCGCCTTTGGCGGCAGCCGGGTTTCCCCATCAACGATGACCTCAAATTCTCTCGCCGGACCGAAGTCGGCCGCCGAGAAGGGGTCGCGCCGCAAACGTTCGACCGCGTTCCGGATATGCGTCGCCGTGACCCTGTTCAGGTCGTGAGCGGGCAATCGCTGTTCACGCCCCGCTGTCCACCTCACCCCGAGGATTCCTTCAAGGTCCGCCCCCCTCGCCTTCTGGCCGACCCGGATACGGACTTTCTTGACGCTGCTCCCGCCACGTCGAGATCCGGGGGGCCTCTGGAAATTCTGCATACGTCCCGACATCAGCCGAAACTGCTCTTCAGGTCTTGCCGGGAATTCGTCCCGCTCAAGAATTACACGCGCTTCAAGCGGTAGGTGACGGACCTCCTCGGTATCCAGCCAGGCTCCTTCCACGCGGGCGCCGGCAGCCTGGATCCGGGTCAGGAGAAGACGAAGCGCCGGACCGTATTCAATATTTCGCGCGCTCGCCTGGCCCTTGGTGCCCCCACGACTATGGAAGATGAATTCATCACCCTCGATGTCGAGACGGGCATCCATGGGCTCGCCGCTGTCGGCTATTACCTGAAACGACATTTCCAACCCCTTCCTGGCCGCCCCTGGTTCAGGACGTCAGGCCTCGCACCACCAAGGACACCATCTCGGCCACGAGCTTCAAGGCGAACACGGCCAGGGTCAGCGCGACGACGCCGACCAGAACAAGAAAGAGCGGAAAGACCACCGCCCCAGCGCCCGTGAGCGACAGCACGACCAGGGCCGCCAGGACAGAAAAGAACTCCGGACTTCCCGCCCGACGGCGATAGCGGTGACGATAAATCCTGCGTCCCATTGGCTTCCTTTCCGCCTGATCACGTTACGCCTGGAGCCGGCCCCCGCCTCCGGGTCCCTGCCGCTCCAGCGCCAGATCGATAAAACCACGCAATGACGACAGATCCGGTCGTTGAGAGGGCCGGTAGCTTTCATGAATCGAGGCCGGCAGGACCAGTTGCAGACGCTTGTCCCTCATCTCGGTCGTCTGGCTCTCGGAGATGCCAGGCTCCAGGGTCAGGAGATGCTTGTTCCCGATGCGGGCGGCCTCGGAGAGCACCTGGCGCCAGCGATCCTTGCAGGTCGTCTTGGAGCCGAGCATGAGCAGCCGCGCATCCGGAACCGCGGGATCATGGTAGGCGGCCGCGCCCGGGAAGAGAAAGTCCGGCCGGTTGTTGTTCTCGGTCTTCGCACCGCGCTCGACATCCAGACCGAAGGCCTGGAAAACCACCTCCACATGGTTCTCGAGGGCCGCGCCCGCGCGTGACTTGCGACGGTTCTGCACGCCCAGGGAGAAGCTCAGGAAACCGTCCACGTCGACCTTGCCGTCCGCATGGAAGCCTTCGGACAGGCGCTCCGAAACAATCCGGCGCTCGAGCCGGCGAAACAACTGCTCCTCCCGCTCGATCCAGGCCATCAGGACCGCGTCCGGGTCATCCCGGGGATCGAGGTTCCCCAGGCTCTTGCGCGCGAACTCGGAAAACACGCGCGTCGAGGGGAAGGCCAGGCCGAAGGGTTCGATCAGGGCGTCGAACCGCTCCTCCCCCGGCCCTTCGGCCTCGATCCCGAGTTCCTCGAGCACCATGCGGGCGAGGAAGCCCGCCTCGGCCTGCGAGGCCGACAGGTCCCGGGTCTCCAGTTCGAGGGCGCCGTTCTGGTCCATGTCGAACAGCCAGAACAACTGGGCCAGGACCGAACTGCCTGCAGGCGCGATGATCACCAGGGCCTCGTCATCGGGCCGCAGCGCCAGGAAGAAGCCGTCCCCGGGCCGGGCCAGGGGCACGACCTCGTTGCCGGTGTAATAGAGGTGGTGCTCGCTCCGCGTCGGATGGGCGGCGCGCGCGTCATACCAGGTCAGGCTTCCCGGCCCCGAGACGCGCCGTTCGTCGTCCAGATAGAGGAAGGTCGTCTCGAGCTTGCGGCTAGGCGCCGTTCCGAGCAGCCGCTTGAATCCCGGATTGCCGTTGAACTCGTGCTGGTTGGAGCGGAGGCGATCCACCTCCACCGCCGCGAGGCGCTTGTACATCACCCCCGTGAAATAGTCGGACAGCAGCCCCCTGCTCATTCGCTCTTCCCCCTGATCTCCAGCATATCCCCGCCCTCTCTCGCCCATGCGGCGCAGGCGTCAAGGACGGTCTCCAGATCCAGACGTGTCCGGCCCTTCAGGGCGCATTCCCACACCACCCCGACCCGCCAGCCGGCCTGCCGCAGGGCCTCCACGGCCCGCCGGTCGACCTCACGGTTGCGTTCGATCTTCGTGCGCCAGAAGTCGGGCCTTGAGCCCGGCATCCGGAACAGGTGGCAGTCATGGCCATGCCAGAAGCAGCCATGGGCGAACAGCACGGCCTTTCTGGCCGGAAAGACCAGGTCCGGGCTGCCCGGCAGGTCCCTCGCGTGCAGACGGTAACGGAGCCCACGGGCGTGCAGCCCCCGCCGCAGCAGCATTTCCGGCTTCGTGTTCTTGCCGCGAATGCCAGACATCATCCGGCTGCGCGTCGCGGCGTCGACGACGTCAGGCAACCTCGCGCTCGGGCTCCTCCGCCGCCAGGGCCTTCATGAGATGAGGCTCCATATGGCGGGCGATCGCCTCCACCACAGGCACCACCACGGCGTTGCCGAACTGGCGATAGGCCTGGGTGTCCGAGACCGGGATCCGGACGGGCTGTTGTCCCGGCCGGTCGAAGCCCATCAGACGCGCGCATTCCCGGGGCGTCAGCCGCCGGGGAATACGCCCCTTGCCCTGGTCGATCAGGATCTCCGAGCCGTCCTTGTGATAGCGGGCCGACAGGGTGCGGGCGGTCTGGTGAGGACCGACCAGACCAAAGCCGAAGCCGTTGCCCTTCTCCTGGTGCTTCTTCGCGTAGTTCTGCAGATAGGTCCAAAGGTGCTGGCTGAGCGTGTACTTCGCCGCCGCCTTGCCTTCCGGCCCCTCGCTGTAGGGCGCCTCGGGCTCCTCGATCCCGATCGATCCGTGAAGGATGGAAGCCAGGGTCGGTCCATCCCCGGGGATGGGCAGGTCGTTCATGGAGAAGGCCGTCGGATCCCGGAAGCCGACGATGAAGATCCGCTCCCGGTGCTGGGGCGTCCAGGCCTTGCCGTCCACCACGCGATAGCTGATGTGATAGCCCAGTTGCTCCTGCAGGACGTCCTTGATCACCTCGAAGGTGCGGCCCCGGTCATGGCTCACCAGGTTCTTGACGTTCTCGAGCAGGAAGGCCGCCGGCCGGTGATGGGCGAGAATCCGCGCCACGTCGAAGAAGAGCGTGCCCTGGGTCTCGTCCGCGAAGCCGTGCGCCCGGTTCAGGGAGTTCTTCTTGGAGACGCCCGCGAGCGAGAAGGGCTGGCAGGGGAAGCCGGCCAGAAGGACGTCGAACTGCGGGATGTCGGCCTCGGCGACCTGGCGGATATCCCCGTTCAGCTCGTGGTCGTCATAGGGGAAGTTGGCGCGGTAGGTCAGTTGCGCGTACTTGTCCCACTCGCTGGTGAAGACGCACTTCCCGCCGATGGCCTCGAACCCGCGGCGCAGGCCGCCGATGCCGGCGAAGAGGTCGATGAAACGGAAGGCCGGTTCGCCGGGCTCGCGGCGGGCGACCGGCGCCTGCATCGAGCGCAGCAGCCGCAGCACGGCCTCGCGCGGCTTCACCTCGCCGGATTCCCAGCGGTAGGCCGTCCGCTCGTCATAGCCGGCCGCCCGGGCCGCCTCGGCCACGGTCAGTCCGGCACGCTGCCGGAGCGTCGAAAACTCGCTCACGAATCACCTCTGGGTCGATTTCTGACAGAATGTCGCAAATCGCCCCATGGAGAACAACCCGTGAACAGCACACCTGACCTCTTCACGGGCAGAGACCTGGGGACTTCTCCCCTCGCCCGGCACAGGCCCGCCTCGAAGACCTAGGGTTCGGGAACCCAGCCTCCTCCGGCGTCCTCCATCTCCCGTTCCTCGCCGATAGCCTTCTGCATCTGCAGAAGCGAGGCCCTGATCGAGGGGTCGGCCCGCGTCAGTTCCCCTTGGCTCTCGCCCGCCCAGTCGTCCTCGGGCGTGTCCTCCTTTCCGGTCAGCGCCTCCCGCATCCTCGACCGGTCGTCCGCATCCAGGCCGAAGGCGGCGAAGGCCGCTCCCGGCTCCGCTTCCAGACCGAACATCCAGGCGATGCGGGTCGCCGCCAGGCCCGATCCGGGAGCCAGCAGCATCAGGGTCGCGCCGTCGGTCTTGCGGGCGATCACCAGAAGATCGCCCTCGCGCGCCCGGTTCGTGACGTCGTTGCCCACATAGTAGAGGCGGTATTCCGAGCGGGTTGGATGGCGGGCCCTGGCGTCGTACCAGGTGAGAAGCCCCTCCTCCCGAACGAAGTCGCCGTCGTCCGGCATCCAGACGAAGTCCGTGGCCACCCGCTGCGGGCTTTCGGGACCGAACAGCCTCATCAGGGCCCGCCCGCCGTTGAACTCGTGCTGGTTCGAACGGGTCGCGTCGGTCTCGACGGCGGTCAGCCGCTTGAAGGCGATGGCGCTGAAGGTCGCGGCGAGCGCGCCGCGACCTCTGGCGAAATCCTTCACCGGACGAGTTCCGGTACGCCGGACGGCGGCGGCGCCAGTTTGCCCGCCATGACAGCCTCCCAGCACTCGTCCTTCTTGGCCCATTCAGAGACCATCCGGGCGCCGGCGCTCTGTCGCAGAATGCGGTCGACGTCGGCGGCCACGTCCGCGATCCAGGCGGAAAGCTGCGGCGAGAGCCCCTGCTTCAGCCAGACGGCGTCCAGTGAGAAGGAGGCTCCGGCCAGACGGGCGATCGAGGCCACCGTATAGGCCGTGATATTGGCCTGGTAGGACTGGTAGCCGCCGGCCCGGACGATCTTCTGGACGGCCTTGAACAGGATGACCTGGGCGATGAAGCCCTTGTAGGCGGCGACATCGGGAAGCGCGACCTCACCGTCGTTCATCTCGGCCATGAAGCGCTGGAAGTTCTTCTGGGAGCCGAGCGACACCAGCTGGGGCTTGCCGCCCCAGGCGTTCACATACTTGGCCAGATCGGTCTTGGTCAGCTTGCGGGCCGGAGGAATGGCCTCCTTCAACTGGCGCAGACGCGCCGGGGTCGTGCCCTCGCGGGCCAGCAGCACATTGTAGCTGCCGGCGGCCCGCTCGTAGAACCAGCGCCCGACGCCGTCCGGGCAATAGGTCGACAGGGCCAGCTTCTCGAGCTCGACGTGGAAGGGCTTGTTGGCCGACAGGTCGGAGATCTTCACCACATTCTGGCTGTTGGCGTAGCGCGAGATGTCGCTGACCAACCGCTCCTCGGCGTCCGGGTCGTGCTGGTGCAGGACGATGACCTTGGCCGGAACGCGCACCCGCGCCAGATCAACGTCCGGGTGCTTGCGCTTGGTGAAGTAGATGGAGGCAGTGGTCTGGCCCCCGTTCACGATCTGCATGCCCTTGAGCCAGGAAATGCCGGCCGAACCATCCGGGGTGCGGGACAGGCCCGCGCCGTCGGCGATCAGGACGATGCCGTTGTTGTAGGCCATGAAGCGCTCGGGCTCGTCGCGCAGGGTGTCGCGGATG
>Ga0308157_10001438_pt1 | contig 49401 bp, 33 predicted proteins | sample PhyBR1_FD_201035 | JGI IMG/M metagenome (GOLD analysis project Ga0308157, IMG submission 201035) | Phyllosphere microbial communities from UC Gill Tract Community Farm, Albany, California, United States - DLSLB.R1 | ecosystem: Host-associated > Plants > Phyllosphere > Unclassified | place: USA...
GGCTGGAGAATCTGCGGCGTACCACGCAGCCAGTAATGGCCGAAAAACACGGGCGTGTCGTCCTGATAATAGCTCGGGTCGAGGTGCGAAAAATCGACGGGCAGCCCGCGCAGCTCGGCCAGGTCTTCGAGGTAGTAGTCGGCGTAGGAGGGCGCCGTGGCGGGGTTTTGCCACCAGCGCAGGCGCGTACGGCTGCGGCGATGCCCGTCTTTATCGGCAAACGTGAGGCCGCCGGGCAGCTTGTCTTCGCGGCCCTTGAGCACGATTTCGGCCGCTGCAAACTCGGGCGTATCGGGGCGGCTGGCGCGCAGTAGAAAGCCGCGGGTAAGGCGCCGGTCTGGCAGCTGCTGGCGCAGGTAGGCTACCTGCCGGGGCTCCCAGCAGGCGTGCACGGCGCGCAGGCCCGGCAGCTCCAGAAACAGCGGCAGCGTCATAAACCACTCCAGATAATCAAGCCATTCGGCAAACAGCTCCTTCGAGCGAAACTCCTCGATGGTGCGCACGTGCTGCAAGATATTGGCCGGCTTGTGGGGCCGCAGGTAGCCACCCGCGGGGTCTTGCTGCCAGAAACACAGCGCGTTGTACTCGTGGTTGCCCAGGATGGCCAGTGCCGAACCGCCCGCCACCATGGCGCGCACCAGCTGCAAGGTTTCGCGGATTTTGGGGCCGCGGTCGATGTAGTCGCCCAGGAAGATGACCTGCCGGCCGCTAGGGTGGCGCGGCACGCCACCAGCAGCGGGCTGGTAGCCGAGGTGGGCGAGCAGGGCCCGCAGCTCGTCGGCGTGGCCGTGAATGTCGCCGATAAGGTCGTACATGGCAAATAATACTGGCTAGCCCCACCAATCAGGATGGCGGCTATTCGTTGAAGTTTTCGGCGATGCGCAGGAGGCGCAGCCAAGCAAAATAGACGAGTGGCAGCATATTGAAGCCGACTTGTAGCAAATTGCCCGCGCTGGTTCTGAATCCCATGAAGAAGCGTAGCCCAAGCAAATCGCTTGTATCCCAGAGTGGCTGGCGGCCTTGCGGAGTATCAAGCAGCAAATTAGGTAGTTGCAGCAGCGCTCATATCCAAAACAGTGAGAACGCTGACTCAACGGGCTGGTGTTGGCGCTTGCGAGCATAGTACAGGATGGCCCCGGTCATTCCCACTCCGGAAACCGCTAGCCCCACGTAGTTGGTGGTGGCTACCTCACCAGGCACGGCGATGACGGATAAGAGGGCAACAACTGCGGGTAACAGCCGCGCTACGCGGTACCAGATGCTAGGCGAGGGAGTATCTTCTTCGGCAGGCTCCATCTAAAAAATTGCAGGTAAAAAGCTAACTGCTGTATTACCACGCTAATGTAGCAGGGCAATACAGCAGTTTTCAGTCTTACTTACTGCCGCGATACCTTACTTCAGCCGCACCAGCGTGGCCCCGTAGCCAAACTTCTCCTTCTGCGCTTCTTCAAAGAATTTGATATCCTTGTTGCGGCTCAGCTGGCGGTGAATCTCCTTGCGCAGCGTGCCGTTGCCGGCGCCGTGGATAAAGATAATTTCGTGCATGTTAGTGGCCAGCGCCCGGCTCAGCGCATCCTCAAACGCATCGAGCTGGAGGCGCAGCATGGCCGTGTTGCTGAGGTCGGCGGCCCCTTCGGGACGCAGTTTTTCGATGTGCAGGTCAAATTCGTGGGGCGGGGCCACCAGGGCGGCGGCCGGCTTGGGTGGCGCCGGGGCAATGGCGGCGGGCACGGCCAGGGGCTTGTCGCCACCCAGCGCCTGCTGCAACACACTGGCCTGCTTAGGGTTGAGGGCCGGGGCCGGGCTAGCGGCGGCTTCGGCCGCTGCCTCGGCGCTGGCTTCGGCCTGGGCCAGCTTTTCGGTCGTGAGGGCCGGGGCGGGGCGCTCGTCGAGCTGAAACAGGTACGCTTCCTTGCCGATAACCGGCGCCGGCCGGCGGCTGGTATAAAACGTGCTGGCCTTGAACGACTGGCGCTTGGTAAGCAGGTCGTAGGCCGTATCGGCATTGAGCTTAAAGCTCAGCAGCTGAAACACCACGGCGGGCCACTGCTCGAAGTCCTTGAGGTGCAGGTGGGCTAGCGCGGCGCTGGCGGCTTTGGCCTTGAGCTGGCCGGTAGCCAGGGCACGGTACTTGCCCTGGCGCTCTTCGCCGTAGGTGAAAACGACCTCGGCCTCGGTGTTATTGAGTAGGTGCAGAGCCAGCAGCTCGGGCGCCTGGTGCACCAAGGCCAGAAACAGGCCTTTGACGGCGGGCGGCGGGGGCGTGGCCGCCGCCCGCGGCGGCATGGCCGCGCTGGGCCCAGCGGGCTGCGGCCGGCCGGCGGGGCTAGCGGGGTTAGGGGCTGCGCCGGGGCGCTGGGTCTTGGGCTGGCCACCCTGGGGCTTGTTCTTTTTGCTGCCGGTGGCAGGCCGGGCCGGCTCGGGGGCGGGGCGCCGGAAAGCCTGGCCCTCCTCGGCGGCTACGAGCACCAACTCGCGCTGCAGCACCGGAATGGTGAAATCGTTGTCGATGGCTACTTCCACCAGCTCGCTGTCGAGCACGCGGGTTACAATGCCTTCCTCGGTGCCCGTGAGCAGCCGTACTCTATCTCCTACGTTCATAAAAACACAACTAGTGGTCGGTACCAAGCTTTTACCCGGAAGTACGCGAAGTACGCTGTAAAGGTAGGCCGGGGGGGCAGGCGGGGTGAAAATAAGCGGATTTGGGCCACGCAAAAGAGCGCAAACGTTTGCGGGAGCGCGCCGTGAAATGTGAATGAATAGGCTAAAAAAGGGCTTGAGTATGACGTATCTTAGCTGAATCGCTACGCTAGCGGCTCGGGCCAGCGGCGTAACGCGTACTCCTTTCCCCACCCACTTTATATGAAAAAACCTCAACTCTTGGGGCGCTTGGTGCTGGCTATGTTGCTGCTGACCGGCTGGGCGCAAGGCGCCTGGGCCCAGGCGCCGGTCACGTTCAGCCCGTCGTACTTCACGGCCGATGCGCCCGTTACGCTCACCTACGATGCCACGCAGGGCAACGGGGGGCTAGCCAACTACACCGGCGACGTCTTCATCTGGACCGGGGTCATTACTGATAAAAGTGCCAACGACAACGACTGGCACTTTGTGGCAGGTACCAACTTCGGCGCGCCCACAGCCGCCGAGAAAATGACGGACCTCGGCAACCATAAGTACAGCATCACCTTTACCCCGCGCACCTACTACCCGGGCTTCGCGGCCTCGGGCGAGGTAGTGCAAAAGCTGGCGATGGTGTTTCGCGGCACCGGCGGCTCGCCCGAGGGCAAGGGCGTGGGCGGCAGCAATATCTATGCGGTGCCCGGCGTGCAGGTTAGTTTCACCAGCCCCACCCGCGCCAATACGGTGGTGGCCGCCGGCACCTCGGTAGCCGTGGCGGGCACGGCCTCAGTGGCTTCGACCATTACCCTCACGCTCAACGGCACGCAGGTGGCGCGGCAAACCAATGCGACCACGCTCGCGGCCAATGTAGCCATCAGCCAGGAGGGTGTGAACACGCTGGTGCTCAGCGCCACCGATGGCCGCACCACCAACACGGCCACTACCACCGTTATCGTGTCGCCGCCCGTAACGACGGCTGCGCTGCCCGCCGGCGCCAAGGCCGACGGCATTACCTACCTGCCGGGCGGCACCTCGGTTATCCTGGCCCTGACGGCGCCCGGCAAGAGCTTTGTGTATGTAGTGGGAGAGTTTAACAACTGGCAAACTACCCCGGCCAGCCTGATGAAGAAAACGGCCACCTTAGACACCGACGTGGCCACCGGCCGCTGGTGGGTGCAGGTCGATGGCCTGACTCCGGGCCAGGAATACGCCTACCAGTTTGTGGTGGATGGGCAGCTGCGCGTGGCCGACCCGTACTGCGAGAAGATTCTGGACCCGGAAAACGATAAGTACATCAATACCAGCGACTACACCGTGTATCCCGGCCTGAAGGCTTATCCTGCCAGCGGAGCTAGCGGCATCGTGTCGGTGCTGCAAACCAACCAGGCGGCCTACACCTGGACGGCCACCAACTTTAAGAAGCCGGCCCGCACCAACATGGTGGTGTACGAGCTGCTGCTGCGCGATTTTGTGAAGCGCCACGACTATAAGACGCTGAAGGACACGCTCAACTACATTCAGCGGCTAGGGGTCAATACCATCGAGCTGATGCCCATCAACGAGTTTGACGGCAACGATAACTGGGGCTACAGCCCGTGCTTTTATTTCGCGCCCGACAAGTATTACGGCACGAAAGACGCCCTCAAGGCGCTCGTCGACGAGTGCCACCGCCGCGGCATTGCCGTGGTGCTCGATATGGTGCTCAACCACTCGACTGGTAATAGCCCGATGGTGCAGCTCTACGGCAGTATTTCGGGCGGCCCCAATGCCGACAATCCGTGGTTTAATACCTCGCCGACCCACCCCTACAACGTTTACAACGACCTGAACCACGAAAGCCCCTACACGCGGTACTTCACCAAGAACGTCATCAAGTTCTGGCTTCAGGAATACCACATCGACGGCTACCGCTACGACCTGGCCGGCGGCTTCAGCCAGAAGCTCACTACGCCGGCTACGTATGGCCAATACGACCAGAAGCGCGTTGACATCTGGAAAGATTACTACAACACCCAGATGAGCGCCGACCCCACGTCGTACCCCATCCTGGAGATGTTTCCCGATGTGGCCAGCGCCGCTAACCCCATTGACGAGGGTAAGGTGCTGAGCGACTACGGCCTGATGCTGTGGGGCGGCCTCAACGGCAGCTACACCCAGGCTGCTATGGGCTACCAAGACGGCTGGGACCTGAGCTTTGGCTACTACGGCAACCAGGGCGGCCGGGGCTGGGGCAAGCCCAACTCGGTAGGCTACATGGAAAGCCACGACGAGGAGCGTATGCAGTTCAAAAACAAGGCCTACGGTAATTCCAAAGGCACCTATAGTACCAAGGACCTGGCCACCGGCCTCAAGCGCGACGAGATGTCGGCGGCCCTGTTCTTCAGCCAGCCCGGCCCGCGCATGGTTTGGCAGTTTGGCGAGCTGGGCTACGACTACTCCATCAATACCTGCGCCGACGTAACCAAGGTGGAGGAAAGCTGCCGCACCACTGCCAAGCCCATTCGCTGGGACTACCAGCAGGAAGCCGGCCGCCGCCGCCTCTACAACACCTACCGGGCCATGGCCCTGCTCAAGCAGCAGCCGGTGTTCAGCAACTTCACCTCGTATACCCAAAACCTGGGCGGCGCCGTCAAGACCATCAGCATCGCTAACGCCGACCTGGCGGTGGTGACCTACGGCAATTTTAAGGTGATAGCCCAGGACACCACCATTAGCTTTCCGAGCACGGGAACCTGGTATAACTACCTGACCGGGGGCACGCTGAACGTGACCAGCACGGCCATGCGCCTGAGCTTGGAGCCTGGTGCCTACGCCGTGTATACCAGCAAGCCCCTGGCCCTGGCCAACCCCCTGGCCACCCGCCCCCAGCAAACGGCCGCCTTCCAGCTGAGCCTGGCGCCTAACCCGGCCACCGGCACCACTACCGTGGCCTACCAGCTGCCCACGGCGGCCACGGCTACCCTAGCAGTGCAAAACCTGCTGGGCCAAACCGTGCGCCGGCTAGCCCCGGCCCGCCAGGCCGCCGGCGCTCAAACCCAGACGCTGTCCTTGCAGGGCCTCGCCCCCGGCGTGTACCTGGTGCGCCTGCAAGCCGGCGAGCTTACCCAGACTACCCGCCTGCTGGTGCAATAGCCCTACCCGGCTGGCAATTTTATAAGCCACTAGTCAACAGTGCCCTGCCCACGGGTACTGTTGACTAGGGGCTTTTTTAGGCCGAAGGCGCTCATAACGGGGCTTAGGAAGAAGTATTGTTGTTAATGTTGGCACTTTTCGGTTAAATTTTAGGGTATTTCCCATACATTTGTTTCGGCAAGTGGCTGGTGCGGCGTTATAGTCAGGCTAACATTGGCTGGCTTGCTACCACTCTTCTCTTTTCAGCTCTATGAAAACAATCCTAACCCTCGCCGGCGCTAGTGCACTGGCCTGCCTCTCGCTGGGTGCTTACGCTCAGCAAGTTACTGTGGATGGCCAACTGGCCGCCGCCGAAATAGGCGGCGGCAGCTACTCGCTGGTGAGCCGCTACACGGGCTCGCACGGCTTTGCGCCCTCGGCTGCTAACTCGGCGGGCATCATGGCTCTCTACGCCGCTGCCGATGCCAACAACGTCTACTTCTTCGTGGTAGCTACCCTGCAAAACGACGGTAACCCAGCCGTCATCTCCAACGCGTTGCAGCTGCTGGTAGCTCGCCCCGGCGTGGCGGGCGTGCCGGTGGGCACGGTTTTGCCGAAGGCTGCGGGCTCCAACACGTCGTTTCAGGGCTTCGCACCCTACCTCGACCTGCCCGGCGATATGGGCATCGGCATAAAGGGCAACGGCAGGGCGGCGCAGTTTCAGGTCGATGGCGTGGTGTATGCGGGCGGCGCCGCCCCCACGGCCACCGCGGCGGTACTCAGCGGCAACACGGGCGTGGCCGCCACCGGCGCCGCGGCTGCTATTAATAGCCAGGCGGGTAGCCTAAGCGCGTTCAACGGGGCGCGGGTGGCTTACCGCACGGCCACCAGCCTCAATGCCAACCCCGGCTACGGGGCCGGCGGCGCGGGCGCCGTGCCCGCCTACGGCCTGGAAATCGCGCTTAGCCGCGCTTCGCTGGGGCTAACCTCGGCGGGCGGGGCGCTGCGCGTATTCGTGCTGCAAAATAGCGGGAACGGCGACTACGTATCGAGCGATTTCATTCCGCAGAGCATGGGCAATCTGCCGGCTTCCTTCAACGCGGCGCCCAACCTGGCAGCTAACCCCGACTTCCGGCTGGTGCCCGGCATCCAGGCCACCACAATTAACATAGGCGCCACCACGCTAAGCACGAAAGCGGCCGATGCGGCGGCCATTGCGCTGGGGGTGTACCCCAACCCCGTGCGGGGCGCGTCCACGGTAACCTACCAGGTGGCGGAGCGGGCTAGCCAGGTCACCATCGTCCTCACTGACCTGCTGGGGCGCCCGGTGCGCACCGTAGAGCGCGCGCTCCGGCTCGTGGGCTCTCAAACGGCCTCCGTGGATGCCAGCAACCTGGCTGCGGGCACTTACCTGCTGCGCGTGCAGGTGGGTGAAAAGGTCTCGACCAGCAAGGTAGCCGTGCTATAAAAAGCTGGGTTTATTCCGCGAAAAAGCCCCCGCTGCACTCGTAGCGGGGGCTTTTTGCGCTTGGCTTGTATCGCCCGGGCTAGGGTATCACCAGGCGCTGGGTGCTCGTGAAGCCAGCGGCCGTGAGCTGCACCAGGTACACGCCGGCCGGCAGGCTAGCGAGCGATCCCAGGGCCAGGCGGTGCGGGCCGGCGGGGGCCAGCGGCAGGTCGGCCAGGGTGCGCAGGCGCTGGCCGCTCAGGCTGAGCAACTCCACCTGCACGGCGCAGGGGCGGGCCAGCGCGTAGCTCAGGGCTAGCGGGCCGGCGGCGGGGTTGGGGTAGAGCTGCGGGGCGCCGGCTAGGCTAGTGGGGGCGGCCGTGGCCAGCACGGTCGCCCCCAGCTCCACGTCGTCGAGGTTGCAGTAGTTGCCGGCCCCGGCCACCGAGCGCAGGCCAATTTCGCACTGCCCGTTGGCCACCACAATGCCCGGCACGCTCAGTTGCTGCCAGGGGCCGGCGGGCACGGCGCGGGCCTGCTCGGCGGTGCCCGAGCGGCCGTAGAGCTGGCAGGTGGCTTGGCCGCCGCCACTCTGCACCCAGGCGCGCAGCGTGTAGGTGCCGTTGGGCAAGTTGCTGATTATTTGCGAAGTAGTAACACTATACGCCGTGGCCTTGTAGTGCGTGAGCTGAAACTGCCCGCTGTGGCCGGGGCCTTCGGTTTTGTCGGCATCGGCATCGGCAGTCGAGGTGGTAGTCCACCCGAGCGGGCTTTGGGTGGCGGCCGTGTACTCGAAGCCGGGGTTGTTGACCAGCGGCGCGGCCGGGGCGGGTAAAAAGCCATCCATACCGGCCGTGGCGCGGCCATCGGTGCCCCAGGCCCCGAGCGAGTAGTTTTGCCAGTTATACGCCTCTGGTTCCCAGTAGAGTACCCCTAGCCCCTTGTTGCCGGGCACGGCCTGGGTTTTGGCGATGAGGTCGAGCAGCATCTGGCGAGTGGCGACGGGCAGGTAGCTGGCTAGCCCGGTTTCGACCACCAGCACTTCCTTGCCGGGGTAGCGGGCCACCATGTCGTTCATGTTGGCCTGCGCCTGGGCAGTGAAGGTGGGCCAGGTATCGGCATCGGGGTAAAGGGAGAGGCCAATGACGTCCCAGTTGGCGTTGTTGGCCTTCAGGCCATCGAAGTAATAGCGGAACGCGCTGTTGTTCTGGCCATTGGCAAAGTGCACGATAACCTTGCTGCTGGGGCTAGCCGCCTTCACGGCCGCGTAGCCTTGGTTTACGAAGGCTGCAAAATTGGCAAAGCCATTGACGGTGAGGCGGCCTTCGGGCCACAGCATGCCGTCGTTGGTTTCGTTGCCCACCTGCACCCATTCGGGCGTGATGCCGTTGGTTTTCAGCAACGTGAGCACAGTGCTGGTGTGGTCGTATACGGCCTGCCTGAGTTGGGCCAGGGTGTAGCCTTGCCAGGCGGCGGGCTTGGTTTGCTGGCCGGGGTCGGCAAAGCCGTCGCTGTAGTGAAAGTCGAGGAGCAGGCGGTAGCCGAGCGCCTGGGCGCGCCGGGCCTTGGCCAGCACGTCGGCGGCGGCGTTGTAGCCACCGGGCGGGTTTACCCATACCCGCAAGCGAATGGTATTCAGCGCGTAATCATTTTTGAGCAACGTAAATAGCTCTTGCGACGCCCCGGCCTTGTTGAGGAATTTATAGTTGTTAGCCTCCATCTCGGTCACCCAGCTGATGTCGGCGCCCCTGGCAAAGGCGGGGGTAGTTTGGGCAACGGCCGGCCGCCAGGCAGCGGCTAGTACCATCAGCAGCCAGGTGGCTAAATGGGTAGAAGTGGGCATGAGCGGAAGGGAAAAGGTAAGAATATGGCTAGTAAAGTGTTATCGACTCCACATCGACCCGCAGCGGCTCGGTGAGGCTAGCTGGCGGGTCGAGCACTATTTGCAGCACCTCTACCTCGCCCAGGCGGAAGGCCGGCGCGCCCGGCGCCGCGTAGGTCAGCGGCAAAAAGCCGGGGTAGGGCCGGGGCGTGAGCAGCAGCGGCGCGGGGCGCAGGGCGCTCAGCGGCACGCGCACCTCGCCACCGGTGGCCGGCAGCGGCACGGCGGCTTCGTAGGCCACGGCGTCGCGCGTTACCAGCGCCACGCGCAGCCGGGTGGCGCCGGGTTGGTTGCACTGGGCCTTGATAACCAGTTCCTTGAAGCTACCTAAGTCCGTGGCGCGACCAGCCGTTTTGGCGCCCAGGTAGGCGCGCAGCGCGGCGGCGGGGCTAGCCACGGAAGCCGGCTGGCCGGCCTTGGGCGGGCTGATGACCAGGCGCAGGGCTAGCGCGCCGCTGGCCGTGGTGGGGTAGTCGGTCCAGGTGCCGTCGGCCAGGCCTTTGGCTTCGACCGCCTCGCGGTCGAGGGCGGCGGTGAAGAGGGGCAGCGGGGCCGTCGCCACCACCAGCGGCACCTGCCAGGGGGTGGCGGCGGGCGCAAAATCCCAGTCGCGCGGCGTGCCCGCCTGCCCGCCGGGAAAGGTAAGCGCGGACTGGCCGGCACGTTTCAGCACCACCCAGTAGCGCAGCAGGCCGGGATAGGTGAGGGCAGCCGGCACACTCGTGGCCCAGGTATTGGCCCCGGCCAGCAGCATAGGCAGGCTGCGCGTGGGGCCGTAGTAGTGCTGGGCCACCAGCAGCACACTATCCTGGGGGCTAGCCCCAGCCACCGTAGCCACGATGGCCAGCGGCTGCCCGGCCGTGGCCTGCGCCACGGGCAGGTGCCGCACTTGCGGTAGGCCAGCCGTAGCGGGCGGCGCCACGAATTCGCCCAGCCGGCGCGGGCCTACCAGCGTTTGGGCCGTCCAGTCCCGGCTAGCGTGGCCGGCTTTGGTGAGCAGGTAGGCGCCGGGCCGCACCAGCAGCCGGCCGCCGCTAGCCCGCGCCTGGGCAGTATTACCTTCGTTGAGGCCTTCTGCTTGAAAATCAGCGCCCAAGTCGGCCAGCGCTAGGGTAAGCGGCTGCTCGTTCCAGACTATGCGCGTGACCGCTTTGCTGAGCGAGGCCGTGGCAAACGGGTCGCTCACGGGCACGGCATCGGGCATCACTTCCAGGCGCCACACGCCGGGGGCTAGCTGGTCGAGGAAGTACGCGCCGCTGCCGCCGTACTGCGCCACTCGCGACGAGCCCACGCCCGCCACGTGCCGCAGCGCGGCCGGCCGCACCGGATTATCGTTTGTGTTGGCGGTGTAAAAAAACTCGCTCGGCGTGTTCCACTGGCTGAGCTGGCGGCGGTAGCTCACCAGGGCAGCCCCAAAAACCGAGTCGGCCGGGTAGCGCGGCACCGCCTGCCCGCGCGGCTGGGCGTGAAACACCCGGCTAGCCACCAACATACTCAGCGCCTTGGCCGGCGTGTAGGCCAGGTTGAGGTAGTGCGTCTGGTACTCGGTATTGGCAGAGGCGATGCCCAGCGGGTCGTAGGCAAACTGGGTGGCCCACTGAAAGCCCGCCGCCCGAAAGCTGCGCGCCATGCTCGGGTACATAATGGGTTGCAGCACGTCGGCCGACTCAAACTCGTACACCATCTTGGCGCGCCGGTCGAAGCGCGCATCACCGGCGTAAGGCAGCGGGTACTGGTCCACGTAGGGCAAAAAGTTGCCCCGCAGCTCGTGGCCGCTCACCAGGCTCTCGGGGTACCATTGGAAGCTGACACCCTGCACGTTGGCATCCAGCACGGCGTCCTTCACCGCTGGGCTTTCGGCAATGTTGTAGAAAATGGGTTTCGTATAGCCAGTGGCGCGCATGGCGGCCACCATGCGGTTGGCAAAGCTCAGAACGGGGGCTAGCGGCAGCTGATAGTTCGGCTCATTACACACCTCGTAGGCGATAATATCGGGGTCCTGGCGGTTGAGCAAGCCCGTGTACTGGTTGCGGTGGTTGAGAAACTGCCCCAGGTAATTTTCCTGCGCCCGAATGGCGCGTGGGTTGGTGTAGGCCGCCCGCTTGTCGTAGATGCTCGAAAAGCCCGTGCCCGTATTTGTCGGCTCGGGGTAGGCATTGCCCCAGTAGGCAATGGGCGTGAGCACAATCTTAATATTGCGCGCTTTGAGCCTGGCAATCAGGTAGTCGAGTAAGCGCAGGTGGTCGTTCTGCTGCAAGTTGCCGAGCGTGTCGGTAATCTCAATGTCCCACACGTGCAGCCGAAACGCATCGAGGCCCAGCCGGCTCAGGTGGTACACATCTTGGTCAATCGCGTCTTCGTGCTTGATGCCCCGCTGGGCCAATGCCCGGTAAGAGTAGGCAAACGGCGTGGTATAGTTCACGCCGAACAGCGCCACTTCGCGCTTGGTTTTTTGCCAGCGCAGCGCGCCTTTGGCATCCACGAACACGTCGCCGGTAGGCGGCTGCTCGGCGGGCTGGGCCCGGGCGATTGAGTAATTCAGCAGAAGTAGCGTGACGAATGCCGGGAATAAATACTTCATAGTAAGGCGTCGGGAAAGACGAAAATAAAAACGTCCGTCATGCTAGCTTGCCGAAGCAGCTTGGCCGGTAGCGTTAGGTTAGTACCCTAGCGGTGCGACCAAGCTGCTTCGGCAAGCTCAGCATGACGGACGGTGTTCTTGAGACGACCCAAGGGGGCTAGCCCACGTGCTCGTGGAAGCTCACCAAATCATCAATGGGCGAGCGGATAATCTTACCCACCTGCATGCCGTGGCTGTTGGCTACCTGCGTGAGGGCATCGCGGAAATTATACCCTACCGAGCCAATGCAGTTGAAGGTATAATTCTGATAATCAGGATAATGCAGAACGAGGTTCTGGAAAAACGCCTCGAAGGCTTCGACCACAATCTGGCGGCAGTAGCTCACGTTGTTGTGGTCGTAGCAAAACTTGGCGAAGCTGGCCAGGAAGCGGTTGGGCAGCGGCTGGTTGTAGAGCCGGTCGATGATGTCGTTGCGGGTGCCGAGGTGGTACTCCTCTTTCAGGGCCTCGCCCAGGCCGTCGGGCAGCGAGCCGCGCAGGTAATCGCGCAGCAGGCGCTTGCCCAGAAACGAGCCGCTGCCCTCATCGCCCAGGAAGTACCCTAGCGAATCCACGTTATAGGTGATTTTCTGGCCGTCGTAGATGCACGAGTTGGTGCCCGTGCCCAGAATGGCCGCAAAGCCCGGCTGGTGGCCCAGCAGCGCGCGGGCGGCGGCCAGCAGGTCCTCGGTCACCTCTGCCTTGGTCACGTTCGGGAACTGGTGGCGCAGGGCGGCGGCAATCACCTCGGCCTTGGCGGGGCTCGATACGCCGGCGCCGTAGAAATAAACCTCGCGCACCGCGCCCTGGGGCAGCGTGTCGGGCAGGTTTTTTTCGAGCGAGGCAATGATGTCCTGCGTGTCCACAAAGTCGGGGTTGTAGCCTTCCGTGTTAAAGTACACGCGCTGGCCCGCATCGGAGAGCTGGCACCAGCTGGTTTTGGTCGAGCCGCCGTCGGCAATAAGTATCATACAAATAAGAGAAAAAAGCTGGGAGCGAAGCCGCGAAAATAGCGCCCGCCAGCTAAGCCCGCGCCATAAAGTTGCCGCCCGCGCTGCGGGTTCCCGCAAAACGGGCCGCCAGCGGCTTTTTGCACCCCTGCCGCAAGCCGTCGGCTCCTTCGCTAGCCTAGTGGGCCAGGGTTAAGGTAGAAGGCGTTGGCGCCACGGTGGCCTGCGACGAGGGCAGCAGGTCAATCCAGCCATCCTCACTCACCACAATGGCCAGGCAGGGGTAGGGCGAAGAGCTGGTGTAGCGCACGGCCGAGTTGTAGCGGGCACCGCGGCTGCTGTCGCCCTTTTCGGTGGCCTGCCCGTCGAGAATTACGCCGATGGCGTAGCACACGCCAGTGGGCTCGATGAGCACCGCCCCGTCGATGCTGCTGGCTTGGCGCAGCACGGGCGGCGTCATGGGCCGGGGCACCACCCGGAAGCACTGGCGGCGCAGGCGCTCGGCCTCGGGCTTGGCGCCGGCCGTGATGCAGAGCATGGTACCGTGGCTCTGGTTGGAGGCTTCGAGGGCCAGCTCCCAGAGGTATTCCACATTGTCGTCGTCAATCTCCGGAAAAACCTGCCGGATAACGCGGGCAAAATTATCGGCCTGCACCTTGCCCTGAGGCAGGCGCGGCGTGTTGCTCACTACCCGCATGAGGGTATGGCCGGCGTGGCGCAGCTCCCAGCCGTAGTGGTTGGTGAAGTGCACGGTGGCCAGCGGCTCGTACTGCGGCGAGTTTTCGGCTACGGGGTGCCCTAGCCCAAACACGTGCGCGGCATCCGACACCAGGCCCGTCGAGCCTTCGGTAAGCTCCAATAGCTTGCGGATGGAGCGGTGGTCGCGCAGTGGCACGGGCGTTTCCAGAGTCAGCACTGGCGCAATGGCCGGGTGCTGGCGGCGGCCCAGCAGCATGGTGCCGCGGCCCTCGTCGCCCTCGTGGCGCAGGGCGGCCACGCCCAGGCAGGCATCGTAAAGGCCGTGGGCGCTGCCGGGCGAGATGCGCAGCATCAGGCGGCGGCCAGCGCCGCGCAGCACCTCGTTGTAGTCGCGGTCCAGCACCGGCTGCTCGTTGTCGGCGGTGTCGGCCTCGCGCAGGGCGCGGGTGCACTCGTGCAAAAATTCGAGCACCGCCGCGTGCGGCAGCGAGCATGGCCGATTGGCCCCCGGCTTGCCGGGCAGCGTATAGTACGAATTGTAGGTATCGGCCGCCAGCTGCACAACGACGACCACCAAGTACCCGTTGAGGCTGAGCGGCGTGGAGCAGAAGCAGCGACGGTTTTCGCCGCGCTTGGCCACCACTTCCTGCAGTACCTGGTCGGTGGCCTTGCACACCAGTTCATACCAGTGCTGCTTTTCCATGCGGTCGTGGTCCTGCGGGTGCAGGTGGTACACGTTGTCGCGCGGGCTCAGGTCGCCGGCCTCAAAAGAAGCGGCCAGGGTCTTGATGCCACCAAACTCGGCCGGGGTATAGCGCAGGCTGGTGGGCTCCACCACTACGCTCTGCGGGTCGTCTTCCTCGCGGCCCGAAGCCAAGCCCAGCAAGAAAACCTCAGGCCGCAGATTGCGGTCGAGTAAATTAAAAATACCTTCGGCAAAGAGCTGAGCCGAAACGCGAAACAAGCTTTGGTGTTCCCACATAGGTGGCAGTCGGGGGGCGATGGGGCGATGGCCGCCAGGGCCGAAAGGGCCACCCACGCGTACGCGGGCAGCACTGGCTAGCCCTGCATACGCAAAAAACCAAGTAATAGCTGAGTGGCGGCGGGCAAAATCAACCATTTTCCTCAACTTCATCGTAACTTCGGGCTACTGCCCGCCGGCACCTCTCACCACCTAGCACCCTGGCCTATGCTCTTCGTTGACATGCTCTTTGTGATGGTGGTGGCGCTGTCCTTCATTCCCATCATGACCGGCTACTGCGCGGCCTCGCGCGGGCGCTCCTTCTGGCTGTGGTTTGCGCTGGGCTGGCTGCTGCCCATCGTGTCGTTTCTGCTGCTCTTCGCCCTCATTGCGCGCGACGAGCTTGACCCCGGCCGCCAGCTGCTGCGCGAAGCCCGCCAGATTCTGAAGGAAGCAGAAAAGGTTAATGGGTAGCAATTGGTAAATGACCAGTGACAAATGACTAACGATGCGCGGTGTTGAAAGCCGCACGCAAGTCATCTGTCACCAGCCATTAGGCACCAATTATTTTTTCAGCGGGTCGTGGCCCCAGTTCATGAGCGAGTAGCGCCAGCGCGACGTTTTTACGTCTTTCTTGTCATCGGGGCCCTGGGCCGAGTGGCGGCTTACGTAGCTGTGCACCTTGTGCATGTGGGCTTCGTCGGCGGGCGTGAGGTCGGCCTTTTTCTTGTGCAGAATCTCCACAATGCGCTCGCCCGAGTGGTGGCCGATGCTTTCGCCATCGCCGCTGGCCTGGCCCACCGATTTCGACTCGTCGGTTTTCAGCCATTTTTCCAGCTCGCTGGCCGTCATGTTCACATCGTGTTTGAAGGAGGTGTAGATGTCCTCGTCTTGGTCGTTGGTAGCGTGCGCCTTAGCCATGAGTAAGTGTTGTTGAAGGGTGAGATGGCAAGTTTTACTGCTCGCCGCTAAGTCAGGTTGCCGGTAAGTAGCGCGAAGCTTTTGCTTCGTGCGCGAGCATAGCGAGCATTCGGGGCCGGACGACCCTAGCGGCCATGCTCGCTACACTCGCGCACGAAGCGGAAGCTTCGCGCTACTAGGTCGCATCGCCGGGCTGCTTGCTAGCTGCCAGCCACCACCGCACGCCGGCCGCCGCCCAGGCGCCGGTGCTGAAGCAGCCCTGCAGCAAATAGCCGCCGGTGGGCGCCTCCCAGTCCAGCATTTCGCCAGCCACGAAGGTGCCGGGGCGCCGCCGCAGCATCAACTGCGCATCAACTTCCGCCAGCGGCACGCCGCCCGCCGCCGAAATGGCCTCGGCCAGCGGCCGCAGGCCCGCCACGGGTATGGGCAAGGCCGTGAGGCTGGCCAGCAGCTCGGCGCCGGGGCTAGCCAGCTCACGCAGCAGTGTGGGCACCGGTGCCTTCAGGCTGAGGGCGTTGGCCAGAAAAGCGGGCAGCGAGGTACCTGGCCGGCGCTGGGCCAGCCGGCGCGCCAGTTCGGCGGGCGCTAGGTCGGGCTTCAGGTTGAGGAGCAGGCTAGCGGGGCCGCCCGCCGCTAGTGCAGCCCGCACCTGGGGCGTGAGGGCGTACACGGGTGTGCCCTCCAGGCCGTAGTCGGTGAGCAGTATTTCGCCGCGCACGGTATGGCCACCGCAACTGAGGGCAATATTCTTGAGCGGGGCGCGACCCACTTTCTCCCGGAAAAAGGCCGACCACGCTACTTCGGCGCCGCAGTTGGCGGGCTGCCAGGGCTGGCTAGCCACGCCGAGGCTAGCCAGCCGCGGCACCCAGTGGCCGTCGGAGCCGGTCTGGGGCCAGCTGGCGCCCCCCAGGGCCAGCACGGTGGCGGCTGGCACCAGGGTAAATTCTTCACCCGAGACCTCATTTAGCAGGCGCAGGCCGGTTGTGCCAACAAAGCCTAGCCAGCGGTGGCGTATGTGCAGCTCGACCCCTAGCGCAGCCAGGCGGCGCAGCCAGGCGCGCAGCAGGTCGGCGGGCTTGTGCTGAGTTTCCGGAAACACGCGCCCACTGGTACCCACAAAGGTGGCAATGCCCAGGTCGGCGGCCCAGCGGCGCAGGTCGCCGGGGGAGAAGTGCGCCAGCAGCGGCCCAAAAAAGGGGCTAGCCGCACCGTAGCGGCCGGCGAAGGCCGCCGCGTCTTCGCCATTAGTGAGGTTGAAGCCGCCGTGGCCGGCCACCAGAAACTTGCGGCCCACGGTGGCTTTCTGCTCAAAAACCCGCACGCGCAGCCCGCTCTCGGCCAGGCGCTGGGCGGCCAGCAAGCCGGCCGGGCCGCCGCCTAGTATCGCCACCAGCGGGGCTTTCGACGAAGAAGAATCAGGCTTCACGCCTCAAAGCTAGCTCCGCCGCCCCGGCAACGGCCTGCTAAGCTGGCCCGTACCCTAGGGTTATGACTTCTTACGGAATCCTCATCGGCCTGAGCTTGGCCGTTATCCTGTCCTACCTGTTCAACCTGGCCTCGCGGGCCACGCGGGTGCCCTCGGTGCTGCTGCTGCTGCTTACCGGCATTGGGCTGCGGCAGTGGGCCGAGTACCAGGATATCAGCTTCCACGTACCCAAGACACTGCTGGAGATATTTGGCATTATCGGGCTGATAATGATAGTGTTGGAGGGTGCCCTGGATTTGCGCCTGAGTCGCGATAAGATACCGCTCATCCGGCGCTCGTTCTTCGCAGCGGCCCTGATGCTGGTGGCCCAGGCTGCGGCCATCGGCGGGCTGCTGCACCTGTGGCTAGGGGCCAGCTGGCAAACCTGCCTGCTCAATGCCGTGCCGCTGGTAGTGATTAGCAGCGCCATCGCCATCCCGAGCGTGGCCAGCCTCACGGGTGAGAAGCAGGAGTTTATTGTCTACGAAAGCACATTTTCGGACATCCTGGGTATCATGCTGTTCAACTTTGTGGACCAAGAAGATTTTTACCAGGGCCAGGGCCTGCTCACGTTTGGGCGCGGGGTGGTGCTCATTCTGCTGGTGGCGGTGTTCAGCACCGTTATCTTGAGTTTTTTGCTGGGCCGGCTGCGCGAGCACGTCAAGTTTTTCCTGCTTTTTGCTTTTTTGATTCTTATTTACAGCCTGGCCAAGCAGCTGCACCTCTCGTCGCTGCTGCTGGTGCTGGCCTTCGGGCTAGCCGTAAACAACGCCGACCTGCTGCTGGGCTGGCTGCGGCTGCGCACCGGCTGGCGCGGCTTCACGGCCGAAGACCTGGCGCCCGATATCCACCAGCTCAAGAGCATTACCGCCGAATCGGCGTTTCTCATTCGCACGTTCTTCTTCCTGCTCTTCGGCTATTCCATCACCCTAGCCAACCTCGTGAACTGGCAATTGCTGGCGCAGGGTGTGCTGATAGTGGCCGTGCTCACGGCGCTCCGTTTTCTGTACCTGCGCTACGTGGCGCGCACCGACCTGCTACCCGAGCTTTTTATTGCCCCCAAGGGCCTCATCACGGTGCTACTGTTCTACAGCATTCCGACCCAGCACATTCTGGGCGATGTGAGCGAGAATATCTTGTTCGTAGTTATTCTGCTCACCAGTATTCTAATGATGATAGGGCTGATAATCAGCCACCAGAAGCCCACCGCAGCGATAGAATTTTGAGCAAGTAGCTCGGCCTCGCAGAGGCCAGGCTATCTTACGCCTGGCCTTCCTCGATTAGCTCGCGGCGGTACCTGGCCAGGATAGTAGCTTTTATGATGAAGCCCAGGTAGTTGCCTTCGTCGTCGCACACGGGCAGGGCGGTGCTGTCGGTGCGCTCAAGCAGGTCGAGGCAGTGCTCTACGCTGTCGGTGGCGTGGATAACGGCCACCGGGTTTTGCATTAGCTCGCTGACTTTTGTGGTGGTGTAGTGGGCGCCGTCGAAGAGCGTATCGCGCACCATGTCGAGGCTGATAATACCGCGCAGCTTGCCGCTCTGGCCCACTACCGGAAACACATTGCGATGTGCGTGCCGAAATACCTCCACCAGCTCGCCGAGCGTGGCGCTGGGGCGCAAAGTCAGAAAATCGGTATCGAGCAGGCGGTTCAGGTCAAGGCGCGAGAGCAGGTCGCGGTCGCGGTTGGCGTACACATCCACCCCCTTATTCGTTAGCTTGCGAGTGTATACCGAGTAGGGTTCGAAGTGCTTGGTAATGAGGTAGGAAAAGCTCGTGACAAACATCAGGGGCACAAACAAAGCGTAGCCGCCCGTGATTTCGGCAATCAAAAAGATGGCCGTGAGCGGCGCGTGCACCACGCCCGCCAGCACGCCGGCCATGCCCAGCACCACGAAGTGCACCTCGGGGATGGCCACTAGCCCCGTCATATTCACAAGCCTGGCAAAGAGAAAGCCGCCCAGCGCCCCAGCCACCAGCGACGAGCCAAACATGCCGCCGTTGCCGCCCGCGCCCACCGTGATGCTGGTGGCCACCACCTTCATCGTCATCGTGAAAAACACCAGAATGAGCAGCAGCCACACGTTGTTATCGCCGTACACCGAGAACAGGCTGCCATCGGTGAGGTCCTGGGCTTTGCCGGCCAGCAGCTTTTCTACCACGTTGGTGTAGCCCTCGCCGTAGAGCGGCGGAAACAGGAAAATAAGCCCGCCCAGCGCCGCGCCGCCCAGCAGCACCTTCTGCCAGCGCAGGCCCGGCCAGCGTTCCCAGAAGTGGTCAAACCAGTGGTAAGTGCGTATCATGTAGACGGATAGCAAGGCCATCAGCAGCCCCAGCACCAAGTAAAACGGCACCGTGTCGACCACCCACGAGTTGGTAATGAGCGCAAACGGCTGGCCCGCGTACAGCGCTTTCGACACCACCGTAGCCGTGGCCGAGGAGATGAGCAGCGGAATAAAATACTGCGCTGGCAGCTCCATCAAAATAGCTTCCACCGCAAACAGCACGCCCGCGATGGGCGCGTTGAAGATGGCTGCCACGCCCGCCGCCGCCCCGCACCCGGTGAGCAGGCGCCGCCGCCGCCGCCCCGCCCGCAGCACCCTGGCCGCGTTAGAGCCAATGGCCGCGCCCGTCACCGAAATGGGTGCCTCAGTGCCCGCCGAGCCGCCAAACGACACCGTGAGAAACGCCGTAATCAACTGTGAGTACAGCTTGGAGCGCGGTACGATGGCGTTCTCCCGCGCCGTGTTGTAGATAATCGGGCCAATGCCCCGACCCAGATTTCCGCCCAGCAAATACTTGGTTACCAGCACCGTGAGGGTGATGCCGATAATGGGATAGATGGAAAGCGCAAACACCCGATTGGGTTCCGTCACGGCCGAAGCCAGCCGGGCCTGCTGCCAGTGCACGGCCGTTTTGAGCCCCACCGCCGCCAGGCCAGCCAGCACGCCCACCAGCCCCGCCAGCCACACCACGTATACGCGCTCGCTCACGTGGCGCAACCGCCACAGTAAGAAGGGGTTCAGCAGACGGTGAACGAGGCTTTTCTGCATAAAAAAGACGTGAGTGGGGGCAACCAGTACGGGTAGGTGCGGCTGGCATGCTGAACGCAGGGTAGCATCTCGCGTGGGGTACTAAACCCTTACGCAAAGATTACTGCCCCGCGCAAAATGCTGCCCTGCGTTCGGCATGGCGGCCGTTTTTTATTGCCACCCGCAAAAACCTTACCGCGCGCAGATGCCGCGGTAGGGGCAGTACTCGCACTTGGCCAGGTCGTCGGTTTTGCGGATAGGCTCTTCGGGGTCGAGCATGCGGCGGGCCAGCCGCGCAATAAGCTCGGCGCTGGCTAGTAAAAAGTCGGGCTCGCCGGTGCCTTCGGTGATAAAATCGAGCGGGGCCGAGAGCAGGCCCTCGTCAATTTTGCGCAGGCTCATAATGGCCGCTTCCGAGCCGGGCGGCGCGGGCTGGCTAGGGTCGCTTTCCAGCATGAAGCGGTAGAGCCAGAGCTGGCGCACCTTGTCGGCGCCGCTCGATGACTCGGTGAGTAGGCGCGCCACGGTGTCGGCGGAGCTCAGGGGTTTTTGAGTGCCGCGCAGGTTAAGCTCGCGGCGCTCCACGAGGCCGGTTTTGTAGTCGACCACCCGGCGGCGACCGTCGGGCAGCGCGTCGATGCGGTCGGCGCGGCCCAAAATGCGCACCGGCAGCGTGGTGGCCCGGCCCGGCACCTCGGCAAACACGGTGGCGACCATCGGCTTTTCCTGGGCCGCGATGCGCAGCGGCAGCACGCCCGGCTGGCCCGGCAGGCTTTCCAGGTATTTGCGAATGAGGCGCGTGGCCACCTGCCCCAGCACGTGGTTGAGGCCATCGTCGGGCCGGGCCTGGCGCTCTTCGCCTTCTTGGCGCAGCTGGCGGGTGACTTCGGCCGGTACTTTCTTTAGAATATCGGGGATGTCGGCGGCCGTGAGCTCGCGCTGCTCTACCTCAAAGGGCTTCAGTAAGTGCTCCAGCGCATCGTGCACCACCGTGCCGAAGCCGTCGGCCCCGAGCGCTTCTTCCACCTCCTCGTTTTCCTGAAACCGGGCTAGCCGCGAGAAGTAAAACTTGAGCGAGCAGCTGATAAACTCATTCAGGGCCGAGGGCGAGAGGCCGCGCTCGAGCACACCGCGCAGGCCGGTGAGCATGGCCTCGTCTTTTTGCAAAACCAAGTCGCCGAGCAGCGCTTCGCCCTCGGGAGGGGCTAGCCCGGCGGGCACCTCCACCAGCTTGTCTTCCAGCACCAAATCCGGGTTCTGGGCGGCCAGGTCAAACTCAATCTGGCGCAGAAAGCGGCTGCGCTCGCCGGTGCGCACGCCCTCGGCGCCGGGCAGCACGTGCACCAAATCGACGCGGCCGGCGCGCTGCAAAAGGCGCCAGAAATTGTAGGCCGCATTGGCCTCGGCATCGGCGTAGGTGGGCAGCTTGTACTCGGCCAGCACATCGTAGGGAAACAGCGACTGCTGGCGCTTGGGCGCGGGCAGCGTGTTCTCGTTGCAGCTCAGGATGATGACGTGGTCGAAGTCGAGGGCGCGGGTTTCAAGCAAGCCCATTATCTGCACCTGGGCCAGCGGCTCGCCGGCGAAGGGCAGGCGCGTGCGCCGCATCTGGTCGTAGAGAAAGCGCCGGAACGAGCGCACGCTCAGGCGCTGCTCGCGGCAGTCGAAGGCCGTAGCGAGCTGGCGGATAAGCGTGTAAAAGAGGTACAAATACTCGGCCTCGATGGCCGAGTGGTCGGCGGCATACACCTGCTTGAGCAAGTCAATCAGCGCGTAGCACGCCCGGATGATATTGTCACAATTGTCCCAGGTCTGAAACAGCGCCTCGATGAGCGGGTGGCCGTGCCCTAGCCGCAGCAGGTCGGTGGCGGGCAGCAGCACCAGGTGTTTTTTGACAATCTCCTGGCAGATTTTATCGAGCAGGCCGTGGTACTGCGGCTCGCTGGCCTGGGCATCCTGCCACTGCTGGTAGCGCCTGAGAAACGGGTGCGCCAGCAGCTTGCTCACCGCCAGGTGGTGGTACTTGGGTACGCCGTAGTCGCGGCCCGGCTCGCCCTCCCGAATACCGGTGAGGTGCACTTCAAACAGCAAATCGACCAGGTTGAACAAGGCCGTGCTCTGGAAGCTCAGGCCCATGGTCACGTTGAAATCGGGCACCAGCTCGGCGGGCGGCAGGCCGTGCAGCACGGGCAGCAGCAGGGTTTCGTCGGGCAGCACCACGGCTACGGTGGCGGTGGGGTTGCGCTGGCGGGCCTCGGCCAGCAGCTGGCCGGCCAACTTACCCTGCATGCTGGCATTGGCCACCCCTAGCAGCCGGATGTGGTGGGGCTGGCCGCGCAGATGGTCCTGACAGGTAAAATCGTCGGTGGGGAGGTTCCAGTCTTTCCAGTAGCGGCGCAACGCCTGGCCGGCGCGGTTGGGCGATTCCTTTTCAAGGTAAAACGGGTCGCCGTCGAAGTAAACGGTGGCTAGCCCCCGCCTCCGCAGCAGGCTGATAAACGTTTCCTCGGCCTTGCTGAGGCCGCCCAGGCCCACGAAAACGTGGTGCGCGGGCAGCGCGCGCTTCACATCGGCCAGCTCCTTGCGCAGGCCCTGCACGGCGCGGCGGTAGGCTAGCCCGGGGTAGGCGAGGTGCTCCTTTTTGAGGCGCGCCTTAAAGCGCAGGTATACCTTGTGCAGTTGCCCCCAAAAGCCAAAGTAGCGGTCGAGCCCAGTCGTTTTCTTCTCCGGGTCGAGCTGCCAGCGTTCCAACGCCTTGGCTTCGGCCAGGTACTCGAAGATGGATTTGGTATCGGCCAAGTGCTGGTCGAGGGTCGAAAAATCCTGTAGCAGCAGCCCGCCCCAGCTCACGAAGTGGTCAAACTGCAAGTTGGGGTCGAGGTGCTTGAAAATATCGAACAGCAGCAGCTGCAAGGCAATGGGCTCCTCTACCTGCACGCCGGCGCGCTCCACCAGGTAGTCTTCCATGGCCGCGATGCGCGGCGCCCACAGCGCCTGGCCCTCGGGCGTGGCCAGGGCCAGCTCGTTCTTCAAATACACCACGGCGCGGCGGGTGGGCACGATAACCACCAGGTCGGCGAGGGCGTCCACGTCGTGGGTAGCCAGCAGTTCCTGCGCCACGTGGGCCAAAAAAGTAGGACTGGTGGCCGGCGTCGCCGCCAGCGCGGCCAAAGTAGGAGAGGGCAACATAACCACTCAAAGATACGCCCGCGGGCAGCCCGGCTCGCAGCCCCGGCTGGCCCGCGGGCCACCAGCCACCGCGGGCGCGCCACTCAGCAAGTAAGAGTGGGCTATTCACTAAGCAGGCCCAGCTATTCGCTAGAAACCACGGGTGTTTTAGCAGGCCCGCTTGACATTTGAGAAGAGGGCTACTTCAGGCTGAATACGAAGGAACAGTGGTAGTTTTGCACTTTTCCGAGTACCAGGTTGGTTAGCCTTCTTCACACGCTATCTCTTCCGCTATGAAAAATGTCACCACCCCGCTGTTGACCGATAGCCGAGCCGAGACCCGGCCGCTGAGCGGTGGCTGCGCAAACTGCTGGGCCGCCGGCTACTGCGCCGCCTACGCGCCCGCCAGCTTGCTGCCGCCAACAACCTGCCCGCTCGCGCTAACCAAAACCGGGCGGCGCAGCAATCGCAACCCGACCCGCGACTAGTCGGCTAGCGCCCGAAAAAGCCGCTGGTGCTGCGCTTAGCGTAGTGCCAGCGGCTTTTTTTATGCGCCAAGAAGCCGGGCGCCGTTTGGCCCGGCCGGGCCCCGGGGCGGGCTAGCCGGTAACTTCACGGCCCGAACCGGTTTGCTACTTATGCCTCTTTCCTTCCGCACCGTCGCCCGCCTCTGCCTGGCCCTGCTCACTGTTCACTGCGCACTGCTCACTGCAAAAGCTCAGGCCCCCAAAACCTACACCTCGTCCGAGATTCTGCTAGGCCTCAAAAAGCTGAATGTGGTGGGCTCGGTGATGTACATCGCCGCCCACCCCGACGACGAAAATACCCGCCTGCTGGCCTACCTCGCCAACGGCCGCCAGCTCGAAACCAGTTACTTCAGCTGCACCCGCGGCGATGGCGGCCAGGACCTCATCGGCCCCGAGCTGCGCGAGCAGCTTGGGGTCATCCGCACCCAGGAGCTGCTGGCGGCCCGCCGCATCGACGGCGCGCACCAGTACTTCTCGCGGGCCAATGACTTCGGCTTTAGCAAGACCTCGGCCGAAACCTTCACCATCTGGGACAAGGAGCAGGTGCTCAGTGATATGGTGTGGGTTATTCGCCAGCGGCGGCCCGACGTGCTCATCACGCGCTTCCCGCCCGATGCCCGCGCCGGCCACGGCCACCACCAGGCCAGCGCCATCCTGGCCGCTGAAGCCTTCGACGCCGCCGGCGACCCCAAGCGCTTCCCCGAGCAGCTCAAATACGTGCAAGCCTGGCAGCCCAAGCGTCTGTACTGGAACACCGGCAGCTATTTCGTGAAGCCCGGCGAAAGCATGGCCGGCTACCTCACCCTCGACGCCGGCGGCTACAACCCGCTGCTAGGCCAGAGCTACGGCGAAATCGCGGCCCGCTCGCGCTCGCAGCACCGCAGCCAGGGCTTCGGCGCGGCTGCCCAGCGCGGCGAGGCCATCGAGTACTTCCAGTTCGTGAAAGGCACGCCCGCCAAAACCGATTTATTCGAAGGTATCGACCAAACCTGGAACCGCGTTGCTAAAAATGGCACCCAATTGCAGCGCCAAATTGATATACTCATTGGTAAGTACAACGCGGCTAATCCAGCAGCTAGTATAGCTAGCCTATTTGCGTTGCATGATACATTAGTTGCGAATAGATTGCGACTTATTAGAAAAGCTAATCGTGCAGGCGACAAAGAGAATGCCCGGGAAAATTTCTGGCTTACTCAGAAAATAGGTGAGGTAGATGAAATGCTACGTGCGTGCTCAGGAATCCACGTGGAAGCGACTACCTCAACAAATACTTTGACAAGTAAAGATTCTGTTGAAGTAACTGTTGAGATTACGAACAGGTCTGGAATGATTATATCCCCTTCGGTTGAACAAGGGAAATACCGATTCAAATACAAAGCCTTGGAGAATGACCAGTCTTTGAAGACAACTGCCTTTGTTAAACCTATTCGCTACTCTCAGACTGGCGATGAAATAACAGAGGAAATGGAGGCAACTGGAAATTTTACGTCTGCTCCAGTAGTGACTAGGATTTCGCAACCCTACTGGCTATTAGAAAAGCCAACAGTTGGGATGTATCAAGTTAAGTCGCAGTTGCTTCGAGGTAAGCCACAGAATGCGCCAGCATTGAATGTAGAGGTGCCAATGATTCAAATGGGGCATTTTAATCATCCCACCCATATCAGTGGTAATAATATTTACGAGCACATATTTTTTGGTAATATCCCCGTTCAATACAAGCACACCGACCCGGTCCTCGGCGAGCTTTACCAACCCCTAGCCGTGGTGCCGCCGGTGATGGTGAATATTCCCGCCGCCCGCGCCTACGTCTTTGCCGACCAGCAGCCCAAGCAAGTGCCCGTGACGCTGCGCGCCGGCCAGGCCGGGGTAGCCGGCTCGCTGGCCTTGCAGGTTCCCAGCGGCTGGCAGGCCGAGCCGGCCACGGTCGCCTTCAATCTCAAAAACAAGGACGACGAGCAAACCGTCAACTTCACCCTGCGTCCGCTAGCCGGCGCGACCGAGGGCAAAGCCGAGCTGCGCGCCGTGGCCACCGTGGGCACCGAGAAATACAGCCGCGGCATTCAGCAGATAATCTACCCGCACATTCCGACCCAAACGCTCTTCCCCGAGGCCACCGCGCCGCTCGTGAAGCTGAACGTGGCTAGGGGCCACACCAAAAATATCGGCTACCTCATGGGCGCCGGCGACGAAGTGCCCGAAGCCCTGCGCCAGCTCGGCTACGCCGTGACCCTGCTCGACCCCGCCACCGACCTCACCGCCGACCGGCTGGCCCGCTACGATGCCGTAGTGCTCGGCGTGCGCGCCTACAACGTGCTCGACCGCCTCAAAACCCAGCAGCCCCAGCTGCTCAAATACGTCGAAAACGGCGGCACTATGCTCGTGCAATACGTGGTGAACCGCGGCACCATCATGCCCGAAATTGGCCCGTACCCCCTCACCCTCAGCGCCGACCGCGTGACGGTGGAGAACACGCCCGTTACGTTTTTGACCCCTAGCGCGCCGGTGCTGAACTCGCCCAACAAGCTCACGCCCGCCGACTTTGCCACCGGCTGGGTGCAGGAGCAGGGTCTCTATTACCCTTCGGCGTGGGATGCGCACTATCAGCCCGTTATTGCTAGCCACGACCCCGGCGAAACCGCTAAGCAAAGCGCCATTTTGGTGGCGCCCTACGGCAAGGGCCGCTACATCTACACCGGCTTGTCGCTGTTTCGCGAGCTGCCAGCGGGCGTGCCGGGGGCGTTTCGCATCCTGGCTAATCTGGTCGAGTCGGGCGGGAAGTAGCGCGGACTTTCAGTCCGCAAGTGAGCAGTTGCCCTCCACGCGCAAGCCTCACGCCGGCCCCGCTTCCAAAGCGCAGGAAGCCACGGCGGCGCATTTATTCGCTCGTTTTCGTGGTTTTGACTTTTACCTTGCGGGCCGTTTGCCTTAAAAAGCGAATGACTCGTCTTTTCAATCAGAAAGGCCCTTCCTATAAAGTCAGCGCCGCCGTGGCTCCCCGCTCTTTGGGAGCGCGGGGGTGAGGTTTGCGCGTGGAGGGCGACCCAAATATGCTCACAGTTGAAAAAATCGGCGGCACTTCCATGACCGCCTTCGCCGACGTCCTCCAGAACATCATCTTTCACGGAGCTGGCCCGCTCAACCGCATTTTTGTGGTATCGGCCTACGCCAACGTTACGAACTGGCTGCTGGAGAACAAGAAAACCGGCGCCCCCGGCGTGTACCACCACATCACCCAAAACCAGGATTTTCGCGCCGCCTTGCAGGAGGTGGCCGTCAAACTCAAAGAGCTGAACACGCACTACGCCCCGCTAGGCCTCGACCTGGCCGTGGCCAATGCCTTCGTGGACGAGCGCCTGGGCCTGGCCCAAACCTACCTCGACAGCCTCGTCAACGTGCTGGCCTCGGGCTACGTTAACAGCTACAACATTTTGCAGGCGGCCCGCGAAATCCTGGCCAGCATCGGTGAGGCGCACTCGGCCTTCAACTCAGTTAACATCCTGCAAAACCGGGGCGTGAACGCGACGCTCGTGGATTTGAGCGGCTTCGACGACGCCCGGGCGCTCACCATTGATGAGCGCATCAAGCAGGCGTTTGCCGGCATCGACTTTGCCAATACCATCTGCATCGCTACCGGCTATACTAAGGGTACCGAGGGTATTATGCGCGAGTTTGACCGGGGCTATTCGGAGGTGACATTCAGCAAGATAGCCGTGGCCGTGCGCCCGCAGGAGGCTATTATTCACAAGGAATATCACCTCTGCTCGGCCGACCCCAACCTGGTGGGCCTCGACAACTGCCGCCCGGTGGGCTTCACCAACTACGACGTGGCCGACCAGCTCGCCGACGTGGGTATGGAGGCCATTCACCCTAAGGCTTCGAAACCACTGGAAATCAACGCCATCGATTTGCGTATCAAAAACACTTTCGAGCCCGAGCACCCCGGCACCCTCATCACGCGCGACTTCGTGAGCCCCGAGAAGCACGTCGAAGTTATTACCGGCACCGATAAAGTGGTGATAATCGACATCTACGACCCGCTGATGGTGGGCGCGGCCGGTTTCGACTTGCACCTCATGCAAGCCTTCGAGGTGCTAGGGGTAAGCTACATCTTCAAGGCCACCAGCGCCAACAGCATCTCGCTCGTTATCTGGGAGAAAGACCTCAAGCCGCCGCTCGTGGCCACGCTGGAGGCCAAATACGAGAAGGTGACCGTCGAGCTGGTGTCGATGGTCTGCCTCATCGGTTCCAATATCGACCAGCTCGGTTTGCTGGCCCGCGCCGCCGTGGCCCTGGCCGAGGCCGGCATTAATATTTGCAGCGCGGGCTTTGCGCTGCGCAAGGTCAATATCCAGTTTATCCTGGCCCGCGAAGACTACCAGGCCGCTATCGTGGCCCTCAATAAGGCAATGTAGCGCGAAGCCGGCGCTTCGCGCTACATTGCTTGATGAAAAACCTGCTTCCTGCCGCCGTCCTGCTTGCGCTGGGGCTAGCCGGGCCCGCCGCCCGCGCCCAGCAGTCGCTAGCCCTGCCGCCCGCCACGCAGTCGGTCACCGATGCCGAGAACAAGGCCCTGCTGGCCGCCGACACGCTCTACATTCAGCAGCACTACACCAAGACGACGTACAAAATCCCGATGCGCGACGGGGTGCAGCTCTACACCATCGTGTATGCGCCCAAGGACGCGAACCAGGTGCGCTACCCCATCCTGCTCAACCGCACGCCCTACGCCATCGGGCCCTACGGCCCCACCAAGCTCAAGCTCAGCCTGGGCCCTAGCAGCCAGATGATGCGCGAGGGCTACATCTTTGCCTACCAGGATGTTCGCGGGCGCTATATGTCGGAAGGCGAGTTTTTGGACATGCGGCCCGCGCTCGAAAAGCACGCCACTAAAAAAGATACCGACGAGGGCACCGACACCTACGATACCATTGAGTACCTGCTTAAAAAAGGGCCGAAAAACAACGGCCGGGTGGGCCAGTGGGGCATCAGCTACCCCGGTTTCTACACCTCGGCGGGTTTGCTGAGCCGCCACCCGGCCCTAAAGGCGGCCTCGCCCCAGGCCCCGATTGCCGACTGGTTCTGGGATGATTTTCACCACAACGGCGCGTTTTTTCTGCCCCACGCCTTCAACTTTCTGTACAGCTTTGGGCAGGCTAGGCCCCAGCCTACGGCTGTGGGCAACCCCGGCATCAAGCACGGTACGCCCGATGGCTACGATTTCTTCCTGCGCATGGGGCCGCTCAAAAATGCCAACGACCAGTATTACCACGGTAAAGTCGCGTTCTGGAACCAGCTTATGCAGCACCCCGACTACGACGCCTTCTGGCAGGCGCGCAACCTGCGCCCGCACCTGCACGACCTCAAAACGGCCGTGCTCACGGTGGGCGGCTTCAACGATGCCGAAGACCTGTTTGGCGCCCTGAACACCTACCAGACCATCGAGCAGAAAAATCCCGGCCTGCCCAACCGCCTCGTGATGGGCCCCTGGGTGCACGGCGGCTGGGCCCGCGGCACTGGCGAGCTGGTGGGCAACGTGGCCTACGGCCCCTCGCCCTCGCGCTGGTACCAGGAAAACGTGGAGGCGCCGTTCTTTAAGTCGTATTTGAAGGCTGAAAAACCCGGCTCCGACCTGCCCGAAGCCACCATGTTTGAGGGCGGCACCAACCGCTGGCGCACTTTCGACGCCTGGCCACCCAAGCAGGCACAAACCAAGACGCTCTACTTCCGCCAGGCCGGTGGGCTAGCCTTCGCCCCGCCCACCGATGGCGCCAACGAGCGCCGCCGCGCCGACGTCAACTTCGAGTTTGACCAGTTTGTGAGCGACCCGGCCCACCCCGTGCCCTTCACCGAGGCCACCGCCGTGGGCATGACCCGCGAGTACATGACCGACGACCAGCGCTTTGCCAGCCGCCGCCCCGATGTGCTCACCTACCAAACCGCGCCCTTGGAAGAGGAGTTGACCCTAGCCGGCCCCATTCGGGCGCTGCTGCAAGTGGCCACCACCGGCACCGACGCCGATTGGGTGGTGAAAATCATCGATGTCTACCCCGACGACACGCCCGACAACCCCCGCACCGCGCCCGGCGTGCACCTCGGCGGCTACCAGCAAATGGTGCGCTCGGAGGTGATGCGCGGCCGCTTTCGCGACAGCTTCAGCCAGCCCAAGCCCTTCGTAGCCAATGAGGTAACGGCCGTGCCCTTCACGGTGCAAGACTTGTTGCACACGTTCAAGAAAGGCCACCGCCTCATGGTGCAGGTGCAAAGCACCTGGTTTCCGCTCGTGGACCGCAACCCGCAGACCTACGTGCCCAATATTTACGAGGCTAGCGAGACTGATTTTAAGGCGCAGACGCACAAGCTGTACCACAACCCTAGCCACGCCTCGCAGCTTGTGGTGAAGGTGCTGCCGCAGTAACGTGCTGAGGTAAAAGGGGAGGGGGTGAAGAGGTGGCTAGCCGGTCCTCTTCACCCCCTCCTCTTTTACCTCAGCACGTTACTTACCCATTTTCTTGGCTTCGGCCATCAGCTCGTCGCCCATTTTGGCGTAATCGCCGTTGGGAGGGGTGGCGGCGAGGGCCAGTTTTTTCGACTGCTCGGCGGCGGCCATCGCGCCTTTATAGTCCTTCATTTTGAGGCGGATTTTGGCCTCCGTGTTCACGTTCCAGAATTTGGGGTCGGTGGCGTTGGCCTTCTGCATCCAGGCCAGGGCCTGCTTCAGGTCCTTGTTGTTGTCGTAGTAATAAACGGCTGCGGCGGCCAGGTCGCCGTTGGTGGGGCTAGCGCTTTTGATGACTTTCTCGTCAATCTGGGCCATCACCTTGCTATCCACGTCGCTCATTATCTTGAACTTAGCGCCCGTGTTTTCCCAGTCCATCGCCACGTTGGCGGTGGCCGGTGTGAGGTCGGTGAAGGTGATGGTGAACGTCTCCACCTTATTGGCCAGCTTGTAGGGCTTGATGGTGAAGCGCGCTACGTCCTGGTCGTCCTTAAAGCCATCTACGTCAGCGCCTTGCTTGAGGCTTTTGTTGAGCACTACCGTCCACTCGTTGGCGCGGGGCACGGTGTAGAGGCCATACTCGCCGGCCGGCACCTTCACACCCTCAATCAGCACATCGTCCGAAAACTTGATGCTGGTGGTGGCGTTAGCGCCGGTGCGCCAGCGCTTACCGTTGGCTACCACCGTTTTATCGCCGCCAAAAATGGTGCGGCCCTTCACGCCGGGCCGCGAGTAGGTGATGGTAACGTCGGTGAGGCCCACGCGCTGGGTCACCGTGCTTTTGGGGCTAGCCTGCGGGGTGGCAATCTGGGCCTGCGCCGCCGAAGCCGCCAGCAGGGTGATGGTAAGCGCCGCGGCTGAGCCGAAATGCGATGCGATGTTCTTCATAGGGCGTAAAAATAGGGCGGCACGTACTTGCCGGCCCAAAAATAGCGCGCCGCCCGCCGGGTAAGGCGGGCGGCGCAAATAGAATACGTGGTTGGCTAGCCTACTTGATGGTGTCAAACCCGCAGTAGCTGTGCAGTACCTCGGGCAGCCGGATGCCCTCGGGCGTCTGGTTGTTCTCCAGCAGCGCGGCCACAATGCGCGGCAGGGCCAGCGCCGAGCCATTGAGGGTGTGCAGCAATTGAGTCTTACCGCCCTCGCCGCGGTAGCGGCACTTGAGGCGGTTGGCTTGGAAGGTCTCAAAATTGCTCACCGACGATACCTCCAGCCAGCGGCCCTGGGCGGCGCTCCACACCTCCAGGTCGTAGGTGAGGGCCGAGGTGAAGCCCATGTCGCCGCCGCACAGGCGCAGCACGCGGTAGGGCAGGCCGAGCTGCTGCAACAAGCTTTCGACGTGCGCCACCATCGTTTCGTGGGCGGCGTAGGAGTTTTCGGGCTGGGTTATCTGCACGATTTCCACCTTGTCGAACTGGTGCAGGCGGTTGAGGCCGCGCACGTCGGCGCCCCACGAGCCGGCCTCGCGGCGGAAGCAGGGCGTGTAGCCGGTGTTGCGCACCGGCAGCTTGTCGGCCGCGATAATCTCGTCGCGATAGAGGTTAGTAATCGGCACCTCCGAGGTCGGAATCAGGTACAGGTTGTCCTGCGCGTCGTGGTACATCTGGCCTTCTTTATCAGGTAGTTGGCCGGTGCCGTAGCCGCTAGCCTCGTTCACCAGGATGGGCGGCTGCACCTCCACGTAGCCCGCATCGCGCGCCTGGTCGAGGAAAAAGTTAATCAGCGCCCGCTGCAAGCGCGCGCCCTGGCCTTTGTACACCGGAAAGCCCGCGCCGGTAATTTTGATACCAAGCTCAAAGTCAATGATATCGTACTTCTTAATCAGCTCCCAGTGGGGGAGGGCGCCAGCGGCTAGGGTCGGTTTGGTGCCGTGCTCGCGCACCACCTCGTTGTCGTCGGCCGAGCGTCCGGCGGGCACGCTCTCGTGCGGCACGTTGGGCAACTTGTAGAGCAGCTGCGTTTGCTGCTGCTCGGCGGCGGCCAGCTCGTCGGCGTGGGCCTTAATCTGCGTTTTGAGCTCGGCAGTGCGGGTTTTTAGGGTTTCGGCGCCAGCCTTGTCGCCGCTTTTCATGAGGCCGCCAATCTGGCGGGCCAGCTCGTTGGCCTCGGCCTGAGCGGCGTCGTGCTGGGTTTGCAGGGCGCGGCGGCGCTGGTCGAGCTCCAGAATAGCCTGCACATCGGCCTCGGCCGTTTTGAAATTGCGCTTGGCGAGGCCGGCCAGCACGCGGGCGGTCTGCTCTTTAAGAACGGAAATTTGCAGCATAATGCAGGCAAAGGTAGTTTTTGGATGGTGACCAATGACGAATGACAAGGGACGAATGTTGTGTCGCCAGGTAAGCCCGACAGCAGATACTTGTCACTAATCATTCGCCATTAAGCCAAACCCGTTGGTCATTTGCCCGTAATGGCTTAATATTGCAGCAGCAAGCCGGCCCGCGGGGCCGGCTGGGCTAGCCCACCGGGCCAGTCCGTTGCGTAGCCGGCTCAATCAGGTTGCTTTTGGTGGAGCTGCCGGCTGCCTTTCTCACACCTCACTCATTTCCTGTTTATTGCCTGCCGCTTTGTTGGTTGTGTAGCGCTTCGGCGCTTCGTGTAGTTGGTTTTCGGTCGTTGCGGCCGTCGCAGCTCAGATGGCCTGCTGGCCAGCACCTTTCCGCTGCGCCCTGGGCTAGCCCGTTCTGATTTCCCTTCCTTACCTAGTTTATGTACACCCTCAATGAGCTGAAGGACCGGCTGCTGTCCGACCTCAAAGAAATTGCTGAGCAACTGAACGTTGGCAATTTTAAGCGCCTGAGCAAGCAGGACTTGATTTATAAAATCCTCGACCAGCAGGCCCTGTTGCCGGCCGACCAGCTGCCCGGCAAAAAGCTGGCTTCCGTGCCGGCTGCCGTAGCCGAGCCCGCGGCCGCCCCGGCTGCTGAAGAAGCCCCGGCTCCTGCTGCGGCCGAAAGCACGCCGGCCCCCGCCCGGGGAGCCCGCGGGGGCAATGGCCGCCGCCGCCCCGCCGCGGCTGTGGTCGAGCAGCCGTTTACCGACGTAGCCGCGCCGGCGCCGGCCAGCGCCGAAGCCGCGCCGGTAGTTCAGGAAACCACTGCAGCACAGGAGGAGCCTCAGCCCACGCGCCTCGAACGGGTGGAAGCCGATGAGCAGCAAGTAGCTAGCGTATCGGTAGCGGCTGAAGAAGCCACCGTGCCGCCCGCCGAAACCAACCCCACCCAGGAAACGCACTCGGCCGGCGAAAGCGCCCCGGTGCGGCGCGAGCGGCGCGAGCGTGTAGACCGCGCCGGCCGCCCGCTGCCCCGCCGCGAGCCCGGCCAGGCCACCCCCCCTGCCGAAGCCAGTGCCGCCGATGCGGAGCCCGTCGCCTCGTCTGACACGGTTGAAGCGTCCGCCGAAAACGCGACGGAAACCCAGGGCGAGGCCCTGGCCGACCGCCGCGAAAACCGCGAACCGCGCTCCGAGCGCGAGCCGCGCGATAACAACCAGCGCCTGGGCCGCAACGACCAGTCGCGCAGCGAGTTTCGCGACAACCGCGAGCCCCGCGAAGGGGCTAGCCAGAACCAAAGCCAGGGCCGCTTCAGCAGCGACCAGCCCCGCGAGCAGCGCCCCGTAAACGGTGCCGGTGCTACCGACCAGCCCCGCCTGAGCCGCGAAGAGCGCTACGCGCAGCGCGAAGCCCAGCGCCAGCAGCGCCGCGAAGAGCGCCAGCGCCTGGGCGTAGAAGGTCAGCCTAGTGGTGAGCCAGGTGCTGGCAATCAGCCCGCGGCCGGCAGCCAGCCGAGCAGCGGGGCTAGCCAGCCCACCGAGGGCCAGCGCCAGCCGCAGCAACAGCAGCGCCCGCCCCGCGCCCCCGAGCTCGACCTCGTGGTGTCCGGCTCGGGCACGATGGAGCTGATGGCCGACGGCGGCTACGGCTTTTTGCGCTCGCCTTATTATAACTACCTCACCTCGCCCGACGACATCTACGTGTCGCCGCAGCAGGTGCGCCAGTTTGGCCTCAAGGCCGGCGACACGGTGAACTGCACCATGCGCCCGCCCCGCGAAAACGAGAAATATTTTGCCCTCGTGAACGTGGAAGGCATCAATGGCCGCACGGTAGAGGAAGTGCGCGACCGCGTGCCGTTCAGCCACTTAACGCCGCTCTTTGCCGACGAAAAGCTCAAGCTTTCCACCAAGCCTACCCAGGTAAGCACCCGCGTGCTCGACCTGTTTGCGCCCATCGGCAAGGGCCAGCGCGGCCTCATCGTGGCCCAGCCCAAAACCGGCAAAACGGTGTTGTTGCAGGAAATCGCCAACTCGATTTCCGAGAACCACCCCGAGGTCTATCTCATTATCCTGCTGATAGATGAGCGCCCTGAGGAAGTAACCGATATGGCCCGCTCGGTGAAGGCCGAGGTACTCAGCTCGACCTTCGATGAAACGGCCGACCGCCACGTAAAAATCGCGGAGCTAGCCCTCGACAAAGCGCGTCGCCTCGTGGAGTGCGGCCACGACGTGGTGATTTTACTCGACTCCATTACCCGCCTGGCCCGCGCCTACAACACGGTGCAGCCCAGCAGCTCGCGTATTCTTTCGGGTGGTATCGACGCCGGCGCGCTGCAAAAGCCGAAGCGCTTCTTCGGTGCCGCGCGCAACATCGAAGGGCCTGGCTCTTTGACGATTATCGCCACGGCGCTCATCGAAACCGGCTCGAAGATGGATGAAGTTATCTTCGAAGAATTCAAGGGTACTGGCAACATGGAATTGCAGCTAGACCGCAAGCTGGCCAACAAGCGCGTGTTCCCGGCCATCGACATTCCGGCTTCCGGCACCCGCCGCGAAGACCTGCTGATGAGCCGCGACGAGTTGAGCCGCGTGTGGGTACTGCGCAAATTCATGACCGACATGAGCGCCACCGAGGCCATGGAATTCCTTAAGGACCGCATGAAAGGCACCAAGGACAACGAAGAATTCCTGCTGGCTATGAACGGTTAGTGAAGGCTGACTTTCAAAAATTACGGGCCAGATGCTACCTTCGTAAAGCGGGTGACATCTGGCCCGTTCTTCGTTTTATACATTTTTCGATGGCCGCTATTCTTCCCATATCTGCCGAGCAAGAAGCTGAGCGCTTGCAGGCGCTACAGCCTTACAAAACGCTTGAACACGCCCAGCATAACGTATTTGAGCAGATAGCGGAGCTGACGGCCAAGCTCTTCGCGACCCCCATGGCGCAGGTATCGCTGGTCGATGCCGAAGAGGTAATCTACCCCGGCAACGTAGGCAACCCGCCGCTAGCCAGCCGCTTGGCCCGCGAAGACAGCATTTGTGCCGTGGCTGTGTACAGCCCGGGCATAACCACGGTATTTCCCAACTTGCAGGCAAACCCATGCCGTTGGCTGAGCACCGAGGCCCAAAAAGATTTTGCCTTCTACGCCAGCCATCCCATCCAGACGGCCACCGGCCAGCCCATTGGCTCGCTGTGCGTGCTTGATAAGAAGCCCCGCGAATTCACGGCCAATGAGCAGCTGGTGCTGGCGCGCCTGGCCGGCATTGCCATGCAGCTGCTCGACCTGGAGCTGGTGGCCGCGCCCGAGCAGGCGCCCGCGTTGTGGGCGGCCATCAACGGCCGCATTAATTTGTCGCTGCAGCGCATCGCAACCCTAACGGCCCTGGCGCGCTGGGAAATATCGTCCGAAACTGCTACGGCGCTGGCCTATCAGGCTTCCATCCACGAGGAGCGCATGCTTATCGTGCAGGATATTGCCTACGAGATTTCGGCAGCTTTTGCCCGGCTGCCTGCTTAAGCGCGCAACAGCAGCAAGGCAATAAAGGCTAGGCTCAGGCACACCGACGATACTTTGTTCATGCGCATCGTCCAGGTGAAATTGGCCAGCGCGGGGTCGTGCCAGGCTAGCCACGCCCAGCGCCCAAATAGCGCCACCACTGGCCCGGTCGCCACCAAAAACAGCAGCAGGCTGCGCGGCTCCTGGCGCTGCCAGTAGGTGAGGGCCATCAGCAGCGCGCCCGCCAGCAGCCCGCCCGCCGCAAAAATAAAGGTGCCCCGAATGCCCAGCCGCAGGCTCAGGGTGCGGTCGCCGCGCCGCGCATCTTCTTGGTGCTGATAGATTTGGGTGAGCGGATAGGAGCCGCACAAAAAGAGCGTGCTCACTAGGGCCAGCTGCAAATTGCTGGCCTCGAAAAGCTGCGTCCGGCTAGCCCCCGCGCCCACCTGCGCCATCAAAAACGTAAAGGCGCCCTGGAAAATGACGACTACCACGGTGCTCAGCAGCGGGTATTTTTTGAGCCGGATGCCTTCGTAGCTGTACGCCCGCGAAATCAAGATGTACACCACCACCATCGCCGCAAACGGCCACCCTAGCAACAGCGCCGCCAGCAGGGCTAGCGTTTCGAACAGCCATACCAGATGGATAAGCTCGGGCGTGACGGGCGGTGGCGCCGCCAGCCCCCCAATGCTGCCCTCGTCGCGGTCGTAGTACGAGTTGTAGCCGTTGCTGGCCGGGTACACCAGCAGGTGCAGAATGGCGAAGGCCACCGCCGCCCGCCCCCAGCTAAAGGGCTCGCGCAAGGCGCTGAGCCCGAACCAGAATACGGGCATCAGAAACAGCGAAAAGGGCAGGCGCAGCAGCGCAAAAGCTCGGCGGTAGGCGGGCGGCAGCATGGGGCGAAGGTAGGCAGGCTAGCCGGCGGGCGCGGCGCCGGGTGCGCTAGGCCAGCCCACGAGGTAGGTCACGCGCGGGCCCCACCAGTGGCGCAGCTGCCCCGCCTGCCAGTGGTAGCGCCCACTAGGGTCGGCCTGCCGGGCCAGGTCCAGCAGCGCCGTCGGCGGGTACATGCGCAGGATGGAAACCGAGCCATCCCACATGGTAGCCAGCGGAATAATGGGCAGCAAATACGTGAAAACTAGGCGGCTAAGTCGAAACGGTCGAAAAAATGGCGTCAGCAGCAGTTGCGCCACCGGCAGCACTGTGAGCGCCAGCCCGATTTCCAACCAGCTCTTGGCCGCGCCCTCAAACACGCCCACGCCCTGCCCGCTCGCCACCGCATCGCGCAGCAGCGCCACGGCTTGCGGTGGGGCAAAATGGTGAAACGCCGAAAAAATAACCCGAAACCCCGCTAGCTCCGCCGGCACGGCCAGGGCATCGACGGGCGCCGCGTGTCCCCGGATGGCGCCGCCGGTGCGTTGCGCCACATCGGCCCAGGCGGCGGGCTGGGGGTAGAGGTCGGTGAGCGTGATGGTGGCTTCGGGTAGGCCCTGGGCGCGCAGGGCGGCCAGCACGGTTTCGGTACCACCCCCGGCGCCGGCGCCCAGCTCCAGCAGGTGGGTTTGGTGGGTGTGGCGCAGGCCCTCGGCCAGTAGCGGGGCCACGGGGCGGTAGGTACCCAGCCACGAAATCATGAACCGCAGGTAATCCATCATCCCGGCCCGGATGACGGCCGGAAACCACGACAAGTCTTCAAACTCGAATAAATGCAGGCGGAGTTTCACGCTAGCCAGTACGGCAAAAGCGGCCTAGCGGGGGTCGCACTAGCGTAGGAACAGAACGTATTGGCAGAAAAATACTACGCGGGCAGCTGTCTCAAAAAACAAGCAATTACCCGGCGTAGGTCGGGCCACCATTGACCGTTAGTTAGCGCACTTAGCTGTCCCTACCAGTGGCAGTATAGAGGCAGTTCTGGTACTTAGCTATAACTAAGCACATACTCTAGAAGGTGCCTGAAGGGGAAAACCATAGCTGAAACGCACTACCTGCTCCCTCCACGGAATGGACCTGAATGCTGCCCTGGTGCAACTGCATAATTTGCTTGGCCAGGCTCAGCCCAATCCCGGAGCCGTGGGGGCGGGTAGTGAAAAAAGGAATAAAGATGCTGTCCAGCATGTCGGCAGGGATACCGCTCCCGTTGTCTTTCACCTCAATAACGACTCGTTCCTGTTCATCAGACCAAGCCAGCAGGCTAATGCGAGGGGTAGGGGTTTTGGTTACTGCCTGCGCTGCATTGAGCACCAGATTTATGAGCACTTGCTCCAGCAAGTGGCCGTCGGCGTGCAGGGTAAGGTGCGCGGGCCGGACGCTGAGAGTAACCGCAATGCCTTGCGTAGCTAGTTGTTCCGCCAGGAGCTTCCGGGTGGTTTGCAGCAATTCCTGCACGTAAAGGGTGGTGCGCTGCGGCGAGGCCAGGGTGCTGAAGTCGCGGTACACCTGGGCGAAGCGCAACAGCCCTTCGCTGCGCTGCTGGATGATGCGAATGCCGGTGCCCACATCATCGAGCAACTCACCGGAAGCCTCCTGTTGCCGGGCATGCTGCACGTGACGGCCCAACGAATCCGCCAGCGACGCAATGGGGGCGACCGAATTCATGATTTCGTGCGTCATGACCCGGAGCAGTTGCTGCCAGGCGGCCGTTTCGGTGTCAGCCAGGGCCTGGCTCACGTTCTTGAAGGCCAAGAGGGTAAACGCTTCGCCTCGTAGCTTAAACTGCGTGGCCGACACGAGCAGCTGCACCGTTTGAGGGCCCACCGTCAACTTCACCACCGCGGGCTGGCCCGGCACCGCCCGGCAGATGGCCTCGTACAGGACCGGCTGCCGGGCTTGCAGCGCCCGAATGTTTTTCAGGTACGGCAGGTGCAGCGTCTGTTTAAATGCCTCATTCACCCAGGCCACGGCGCCCGCCGCGTCGTAGGACACGATGCCCGTATCGAGCAGCGCCAAGATGGTTTGCAGGTATTGAAACTGCCCTTCCTGCTCGGCCCGCAGCTCCCGAAACGTGGCATTGACCTGATTGAAGGCCGCGTGCAAGGGTCGCAGCGCTGCCGGACCGGACTGCGCTGGGTACTGCCGCGAAAAGTCGCGGTACTGCAGGGCCAAGGTGAAGTCAGCCAGGGCCTGCTGACCGCGCGTTAGGTAACGAGCCAGGTCCACGACCAGCAGGAGCAGCAGTGCTAGCGCCCCCAGAACTAGCCCGTAGGCGTGGTGCAACGTGGCGTACCCGCCCCCGGCCAGCGCGGCCAGAAGCAGTACTAACCGTCCCAGCAGGCGCACGTCCAGGCTATTAAATATCATGCTTGTCTAGCCGACGGTAGAGGGCAGTGCGGGTGATACCCAGTTCCTTAGCCGCTTTGGTGAGGTTGCCTTGGTGGCGCTCAATGGCCTGTTGGATAGTATTTTTCTCTACTTCCAGCAACGGTAATGGATTCTCAGCCACGGTTGCCGCTGGCGCGGCAGCGGCCAATTCTAAGTTCCGAAACGAGAAATCAGCCGGAAGTAGCACGGGCCCGGTCCCCAGGATAACGGCCCGCTCCACGGCGTGTTGCAACTCCCGCACGTTGCCGGGCCAGGCGTGCTCCCGAAGCTTACGCAGGGCAGCGGCACTGAATTCCGGCACGGGTTGCTGGTTGCGGGCGGCGTACACCTGCACGAAGTGCTGAGCCAGCAGCTGCACATCGTCGTCCCGTTCGCGCAGGGGCGGTAACGTGATTTCAACGGTATTGAGGCGGTACATCAAGTCCTGGCGGAAAGCACCGCGGGCTACTAGGGCGTGCAACGGGGCGTTGGTGGCCGACAACAGCCGGATATCCACTGGGACAGGATTATTGCTCCCTAGGGGCACCACTTGGCGGTTCTGCAGGGCCGTGAGTAGCTTGGCTTGCTGCGGCAGGGCAATGTTACCAATCTCATCCAGAAATAAGGTTCCGCCGGTGGCCGCCTCGAACCGACCTACGCGGCTGGCCTGAGCATCCGTGAAGGCGCCCTTGGTGTGCCCAAACAGCTCGCTTTCAAACAACCCCTCGCTGAGCGCGCCTACGTCGGCGGCCACATAGGGCCGGGCGGCGCGTCGCGACTGCTCGTGCAGAGACTTGGCGACCAATTCTTTGCCGGTCCCGTTCTCACCCAGTAGCAGCACATTGGCCTCGGTCGGGGCGACCTTTTCAATAATGGCGCGCACTTCCTGCATGGCAGCTGACTCTCCTAGCAAGGCAGTAGTGGCGGCCGGCCTAAGTTGCTTTTGCGGGCTACCCCCACTTTTGCTGCTAGTCTTAGATTGGAGGGCGGCGGCCAGCGTTTGTAGCAATTGTTCGTTGTGCCAGGGCTTGAGCAGAAAATCAGTGGCGCCGGCTTTGAGGGCGCGCACGGCCGTGCGCACGTCGCCATAGGCCGTAATGAGGATAACGGCCGTGGTGGGGTCGTGCTCCCGGATGCGGCCTAGCCAGTAGAAACCCTCGTTGCCAGTCGCCTGGCCGCTGCGGTAGTTCATGTCGAGCAGCACGGCATCGAAATGTTGCTGGCGGAGCAGCGAGAGCAGCAGCTCTGGGTTTTTCTCCGTCACGACTTCCCGCACCTCGCTTTTGAGTAGCAGCTTGAGCGCGAACAGCACATCGGGCTCGTCGTCTACCACCAGGATGCGGGCGTGCTTAAGAATCATGAAAAAGGCTGGGTAAAACGTAAAAGTCGGGGCTGACTGGCCCCCTTCCCAACCCAGGCCACATAAATCGTGCAGGCTTCGGAAAATACTGGATTTCAGCCAGCCAGGCCATTTGCCGCCCGTCAACAGCTTCGAACTGTATCAGAACCGAACGGTCAACTGTATCAAAACCGGACGCTCGGTAGCAGCTGGCAACCAGAACTTAAAACCAGGCCGCTGATTAGCAATTATTTATGAGTAAGGCACCGTTCTTGGCACCTCCGGTCCATAGCCTTTTACTGCTATTCCCTGCGCCAACCTGAATGGATGTCCTGATACCGAAGAAAAAGTGGTCGTTTGTTGCCCGCTGGTGGTGGCTGGGGGCCCTGCTGCTGGCGGGCATGGGCGCGGCCGGCGTCTACTGGCCCCGGCCGGGCCAGCGGCTGCACGTCGCGGCCAGCCGGCTGACCATCAGTCCCGTTGCGCGGGGTAATTTTCAGGAATTCACGGCCATCGACGGGGTGGTGCAGCCGCTGCACACCGTATACCTGGACGCGGTAGAGGCCGGCACGGTGCAGCAAGTGCTGGTAGAAGAAGGCACGACCCTAACGGCGGGCCAGCCGTTGCTGCGGCTAGCGAACCCCGACCTGCAGTTGGAAATGGTAAACCGCGAAACGGCCGTGTATGACCTGATGAACAACCTGCGCAACACCCGCAACCAGTTGCTGCAAAACCGCATTCTGCGCCAAAACCAGCTAGCCGACATCGACTTTCAGCTGGCCGAGGCCCAACGGGTATTTAACACCAACCAGGTGTTGTACGACCAGAAGGTGATTGCGCGGCAGGACTACCTGCAGAGCCAGAACGCCTACCGCTACCAGCTGCGCCGGCGGCAGCTCACGCAGCAGACCCTGCGCCAGGATTCGGTGGCCATGCAGCAGCAGCTGAGCACCATGCAGGAATCGGTGCAGCGCATGACCAGCAACCTGACCCTAATGCGGCGCAAGATGGACGACCTGCTATTGCGAGCCCCGGTCGGCGGGCGGCTCAGCTCGCTGGCCGCGGAAGTAGGCGAGGCCAAAACCCGGGGCCAGCGCCTAGGTCAGATTGACGCGCTGGCAGGCGTGAAACTGCACGCCGCGGTAGACGAGTTTTATATTGCCCGCATTGCGGCCGGTCAGGTGGGCGAAGTGGTGGTGGATGGCCAGGCGTATGCCTTGCGCGTGACCAAAATATTTGCCCAAGTGGCCAAAGGCCTGCAAATCGACCTGGCCTTTACCGGCGCGTCCCCACCGGGCCTGCGGCGGGGCCAAACCCTACCCATCCGTTTGGCGCTGAGCGCGAAGGCCCCGGCAGTGCTGCTGCCCAAAGGCGGCTTTTACCAGCAAACTGTGGGCAACTGGGCGTTCAAGCTAGGGGCCGACGGCACCCGGGCCCAGCGGGTGGCTATCCGCCTAGGGCGGCAGAACCCCGAGTACTACGAGGTGCTGGCGGGCCTGCAGCCCGGCGACCAAGTGGTAACGTCCAGCTACGAAGGCTTCGCTGACCGACAGGAACTGGTGCTGGACAACCACCAGCCGTAGGCATTTACCTAACTACTTGACCATAAAAGGATAAACCTCATGATTAAGACCGAAAACCTGGAAAAGGTGTACCGCACCGAGGAGGTGCAGACCAAGGCGCTGAACCACATCTCGCTGAGCGTGGAGCAGGGGGAATTTGTGGCCATCATGGGCCCCTCGGGCTGCGGCAAATCGACGCTGCTCAACCTGCTGGGCCTGCTTGACGAGCCCGACGGCGGCAGCCTGCAACTGCTGGGCACCGAAACCAGCCGCTACTCGGAGCGCCAGCGGGCCGAGCTGCGCAAGCGCAGCCTGGGCTTCGTGTTTCAGAGCTTCAACCTGATTGACGAGCTGACGGTGTTTGAGAACGTGGAGCTGCCCCTGCGCTACCTCGGCGTGGGGGCAGCCGAGCGGCGGCAGCGGGTAGAACAGGTGCTAGAGAAAATGCAGCTGCTGCACCGGCGCAACCACTTTCCGCTGCAACTCTCGGGTGGCCAGCAGCAGCGCGTGGCCGTGGCCCGCGCCGTGGTGAACGCCCCGCCGCTACTGCTGGCCGACGAGCCCACCGGCAACCTCGACTCGGCCAGCGGCCACGACGTGCTGGGCCTGCTAACGGAATTAAACGAAGCGGGTACTACCGTGCTCATGGTCACGCACTCCGAGCACGATGCCCGGTACGCCCGGCGCGTCATCCGCCTGCTTGACGGGCAGGTGGTGCTGGAAAACAGCCGCAGCCAATTCTAACCGCTTTCCTCCTCGTTCGGCTATGCTTCCCTACCCCTTGCTGCTCCTCTACCGCAACTTTAAGCGGTTCAAAAGCACGTTCTTCATCAACCTGATTGGCCTCTCTACCGGCCTAGCCTGCGCGCTGCTTATCTACCTGTGGATAAGCGACGAGCGCAGCTTCGACCGCTACCACGCCCTGGACGGCCGGCTGTATCAGGTGATGGAAAACCGCCGCACGGCCGCCGGCATCGAGACCCAAGGCGGCACCATGCCGCTGCTGGCCGAGGCGCTGCGGCGGGAAATGCCGGAGATTGAGTTCGTGGCCACCACCACGCCAGTCCCGTTCTTCCCCGGGTTCACGCTGGCGGCGGGCAACCAGCACCTGAATGCCGTCGTCAAGTGCGCCGACCCGGCTTTCTTCCAGCTGTTTTCCTACCCCCTGCTGGTGGGCACTCCCGCCACGGTGCTGCGGGATAAAAACGCCATTGTGCTCTCCGAGGCCTTGGCTACTAAGCTCTTTGGGTCGCCGCAGAACAGCCTGGGCAAAGCTGTGGAATGGCAAATGGCCGACATAAAACAGACCTGCCTGGTGGCCGGGGTGTTTGCCGGGGTGCCCCGCAACTCGTCTGAGCAGTTTGACTGCGTGCTGCCGTTTGCCTCGTTCAAAGACATGATGCACATGAGCGAAACCATCAAGTGGGATGACGACGGCCCCTTCAACACCTACTTAGCCTTGAAGGAGGGGGCCGACCCCGCGCAGTTTCAAGCCAAGCTGGCGGGGTTGCTGAAAACCAAAAGCGCGCAGGCCCAGGCCCAAGGGCGCACGCTGTTCGTGCGGCCGTTCTCGGCGGCGTACCTGCACGGCACCTACGAAAACGGCGTCGCTACCGGGGGGCGCATTACCTACGTGCGGCTGTTCGCCCTGATTGCCGGGCTCATTCTGGTGATTGCCAGTATCAATTTTATGAACCTGTTCACCGCCAAGGCCTCGCGGCGGGTAAAGGAAGTAGGCATTCGCAAGGCCCTAGGGGCTAGCCGCGCCGCGCTGGTGGGGCAGTACCTGACGGAATCCGTGGTGATGGCCTTGCTGGCCCTGGTTGTGGCCGTGGGGCTGGTGCATCTTGTGCTCCCGCAGTTCAGCGAGCTGACGGGCAAGCCGCTGGCTTTGTGCTGGGAGTGGCCGCTGGTGGGGGCTAGCCTGGCCCTGGCGCTGGGTACGGGACTGCTGGCGGGCAGCTACCCCGCATTCTACTTGTCGGGTTTTCAGCCGGCGGCAGTCCTGAAAGGCAAGCTGCCGACCAAGGCCGGCGACGTGTGGACGCGGCAGGGCTTGGTCGTGCTACAGTTCACGCTCTCCGTGCTGTTCATCGTGGCCTTGGTAGTGGTCAACGCGCAGCTGGCGTTTGTGCAGCGCCAGCCGCTGGGCTACGACAAGGCCCACGTGCTCCGCTTTGAGACGGCCGGCAAGGCGGCGCGCCAGCAGACGGCGTTTCTGGCCGAGGTAAAGAAATTGCCCGGCGTCGTGCAGGCGTCTACCGTCTTGGGCGGCTTCCTGGGGGGACGCCACATCGAGGAGATAAGCTGGCGGGGTAAACGCCTGCCCGTGGGGACGATGCTGGTCAACTACGACCTACTGGAAACAATGGGCATGCACCTGGTAGCTGGCCGCAGCTTTGCGCCACAGTTCCGCGCCGACAGCGCCGCCATTATTGTTAACCAGGTCCTAGTGGCTGGCCTAGGGATGCCGAACCCCGTGGGCCAACAGCTCGACGGGGCCCGCATCGTGGGCGTGGTCCGCGACTTTCACTACGAATCCCTGCACGAAAAAATCAAACCCCTTCTCCTCAAGCTCGACCCCCAGATTAACACCGTGCTCGTGAAGCTCCAGCCCAACGCGGAGCAAGCCACCATTGCGCGGCTTCAGCAGCTGTACGCCGCCTACAACCCCGGCTTTACGCTCGACTACACGTTTCTGGATGCCGACTACCAGGCCCAGTACGTAGCCGAGCGGCGGGTAGCGGTGCTCGCCCGCTACTTTGCCGGGCTGGCCATCCTCATTTCCGCCCTGGGCCTGCTGGGCCTGGCCGCCTTCACCGCCGAGCGGCGGCGCAAGGAAATCGGCATCAGGAAGGCCCTAGGCGCGAGCGAGCTAGGTATTGTCTGGCTGTTGACCAGCAGCTTGACCTGGCTGGTTGTCATGGCCATCGTACTGGCGCTGCCCCTGAGCTACCTGCTCCTGCAGCGGTGGCTGGAAGGCTTTGCCTACCGCGTGGCGTGGCAGTGGTGGTACTTCGCCGCGGCCGGCCTGGGGGCCTTACTCATTGCCTGGCTCACCGTAAGCGTGCAGGCTTGGCGAGCCGCCCGCCGCAACCCCGTGCTGAGTTTGCGGACGGAATGAGGGATAGCAGGATAGTCTCTATTCCTACGCAAGTGCGACCCCTAACGGTGGGCTGGCAGATAAAAAGCGATTGTCCTGCTGACGAAGGAAGTATCTTCTCACCGCTGAACGATACTGTTTCGGCGGGAAAAGATGCTTCCTTCGTCAGCAGGACGGGCGGTTTAGAAAATAAGCTGGGCTAGCCTACGTTATTTTCCCCCGATACCAAATACTTTTTTCAGCAGCGAGGTGGTGCGGGCCACCGGGTTCTCCCGAATATCGGCCTCTTCCTGCGCGATGAGCGTGAACAGGCCGTCGATGGCCTTGCCAGTGGCGTACTGGTTGAGGTCAGTTTGCACGGGCGTGACCAGTGGCAGCTTGTTATAGGTGCTGGAGAGCGTGGTGTAGTACTTGGTAGCGTCCACTTTATCGAGGCTCTGCTGCATGATGGGCATGAAAGCCGTGGTGAGCTGCGAGGTAGTAGTGCGCTTGAGATACTGCGTAGCGGCGTCTTTCTGGCCGGTGAGGATATTCCACACGTCGGTGAACGTCAGCTGCTTAATTGCATTGATGAAAATGGGCTTGGCGCTTTTGGCCGCGTCTTCGGCGCCGCGGTTCAGCGACAGCTCAAACTTATCGACCTGGCTGCCCAAGCCAAGGCTGCGCAGCGTATTCGCCATCTTCTGCGCATCGGGCGGGAAGGGGATGCGAATGAGCCGGTTCAGGTTGAAGCCATCGGTTTTGGAAGCCTGGTCCGAGCCCTTCGAAATGCCTTGGATGAGCGCCTCCTTTAGGCCATTGGCCGCCTCCGAGTTGGTGAGACCACTTACTGCGGTAGTGGTGGTCGTAGTCGTGGTAGTCGTTTTTTGGGTAGGTAGCTTGAAGCCACCAATGCTGGTGGGCAGCTTAAACTGAGCGTGGGCCGGTAGCGAGAGGCTAGCCAACACGGGCAGAACGAGAAGCAGACGTTTTTTCATGGCGAAAGAAAGCTAAAATTCGGGTGGTCCCGCCGTTGATAAGACGACGCACGATGGTTCAGTTTCCAAAACACGTACCAAGTTTGTGAAGCCCTGTCTGTTCTCGGCCAACACCCTTACTTTACCGACTCAGCCGCTGGTTGCCGCAGCACCCACCCGCTAGCCCCTAGCACGGCTAGCAGCCACGGCAGGCTCATGACCGTGCAAATGCGCCAGACAAGCATCCATTCAATAGCCGTTCGCCACCATAGGTACAAAGCCAGTGCGCCGGCTAGTAGGGAAGCCCCAAACAAAGTCAATGTGCCGAGTAGTACCACGGCCTTTCGCCCGGCCCCCGGCCTAGCCAAGTAATAGGCAAAAAGCCAGCGCATGGCAGGCAACCGCAGCCAGCAAAAAAGTAGCGCTGGCAGGGTAGCTACCAGCCACACTCCGCCCGTCAGGGCGAAAGTATCGCGCACCAACTGCGGCCCAGAGTGCGCGCTGCTGCTGGCAAAGTACGCTAGCGCGAATACCAGGCAAAGCAGCGGCGCTGCGGCCAGGCCTCCCCAGAAGGTCAACCAGAAGTGCCGCTGGGCCAGAGATTGCGAAACCGGATTGGCCACCTTTTACAATTATATTCTTGCAAAAGAACAAACCTACCAATTCTTCGTATTAGCTTTGCATTACAAAGTACTTCACCGCCCGCATGAAGCCCGCTGCCCAAGACCCGCTCGCCCAGCTCACCGAAATCCGCGCCATTATGGAGCGCAGCTCGCGCTTCATCTCGCTCAGCGGGCTGAGTGGGGTGGGGGCGGGGGTGGTGGCGCTGGCCGGCACGGCTATCGGGCACTACTACTTGCAGCAGGAATACGGCGAGCAGGGCTTCCGGCGGCTGTTTGAAACCTCGCAGGGTGAGCGGCTGGCGGCTTTGCCCTTTTTGCTGGGGCTAGCCCTGGCTATGATAGTGGCAGCAGTGCTAGTAGCCGCATTTTTCACTCTGCGCCGCACCCGGCGCGATGGCCTGCGCTCGGCCTGGACGGCCCCGGCCCGCCGCCTGGTGCTGGCCCTGCTGATACCGCTGGTGGCCGGCGGGTTGTTTTGCCTCAAGCTTTTTTTAAGCGGCGCGCCCGAGCTGGTAGTGCCCGGCCTGCTGGTGTTCTACGGGCTAGCCCTGCTCAATGGCAGCAAGCACACCCTGGAAGAGGTAAAGTACTTGGGCATCACGCTGGTAGCCCTGGGGCTGGTAGCGTTGCTGCTGCCTGGCTACGGCCTGCTACTCTTTGGGCTAGGCTTTGGGTTGGGCCACATCGGCTACGGCCTGCTGATGTATAACCGTTACGAACGCCCAACCAAGGCGAACTTTACTGCCCCGTGAAGTACGCCATCCACACTCTCAACAAAGCCTTCGACCACCGGGTACGCCTCGGGGTAATGGCCGTGCTGCTGGCCAACGAGTCGGTGAGCTTCAACGACTTAAAGGAAAGCCTCGACCTCACCGATGGCAACCTGGCTAGCCACGTATCAGCCCTCGAAAAGGCCGGCTATGTATTGGTAAACAAGCAGTTCGTAGGCAAAAAGCCCAATACCACTTACAACGCCACCACCGAAGGCAAAGCAGCCTTTCAGGAGCACCTGGCGGCGCTGGAGAAGCTGTTGCGCGGCAATTAACTGTAACACACTAGCTGAGATGGCCATAGTTATTCTGCTACTGTTTTTTTTGTCCACGTGCTTTGTAACGCAAAGTTCTTTAAGCAAAGTGCCTGCCATTAAGGAAGGGCTTGTGTTTGCCAACGTACCCTCTTTGCGGCGCGCTTGGTACAGCAGTGCTGCCTGGGCGGTGGGGTGTGTTGGTAGCTGTGCGCTGTTGTGGTGGTGGAGCAGCGAGAGTAACGCGTTCGAGTTCGGAGACCAAGGCTACCTGCTGTTGCTGATGCTAGCGGTGCCAACAGCAGCGGTACTGTTTCATAAGCGCGCATACAAGCAGTTTCAGCGGGTATATCTCGCGCGAGGGGCTAGCCGGCATGCTGGTAGGCCTGGGCTGGTGTGGCTACTGCTACTCAGCCTGTGGCGAGCCGGCTGGGTACTCGCTATTCTACTGCTCATGCTGATGCTACTAGTTAAAGGCAGTAATACAAATGCGGGGTGGCAGTAAGCTTTTAATCAGCAGTGAAAACAAGCTAGCCGCACTTGCCACGAAACAAAAATTTATAAATCAACCACTTCAAAGACCTACTAAACCACTTTATATGGATTCACTACCTGAACAACCGCAAACGATGAACGCGCAGTTAAGAGAGCTGCCCGCCTACCAACCCCTGCTGGCAGCCGTGCCAGAGCCGACACCAACAGCCTCGATGGGTAGCCGCTTGGTAGCCGCCCTGATGCAGCTCAAAGACACCGCCGCTATTCTGTTGCTGCTCAGCGATGGCTCGTTGCTATTCGGTATTTTTTTAGGGTTTGGGATACCGGGGCTGGTGCTGTATGGGCTGCGCTGGCGGCAGGTGCGGGGCCGGGCGGGGCGCGGGGCCATCATCGTGCAGGCTGTGTTAACCCTGCTGCACGAGGTATTCTGGACGTACGTTTTCCACGGCCAGCAAACGGCTCAGGAGCCGCTCAATCACCACGAAGTCCTGACCGTACTGTATGGATTAGGGGCTTTGCTAAGCGTGTTGCAACTTATGATAACGCTATTCGGCGGTACTGAAGAATACGAGCAGTCGGCTACCTACTCTGACGAGCAACCAACTGATTAACCTTTTCTTTTTGCCTTTATACTTTGAATAACAAAGTTCTTTCACAATGAATATAACTGCTTTTTGGCCTACGCGCGCTGCTGCGGACGCCGCACCTGCCTACCGCATTTCGGCCCGGCTGGCTAGCCTGCTCCTGTTGGCTACCGGGCTCAGCGACTACCTCTTCTGGCATGAGCTAGTGGGGCTGAATGGGCTGGTTTACATGGTGTTTCTGGTGGGGGCGCAGCTGCTATTGCTACCCCGCTACGCACCAGTACGGCGCACGGTGGCCTTTTGGGTGGCGGTGGTGGGCTGCCTGGCTAGCGGTGGGCTAGTGGCCTGGTACGGCTCGGGAGCGGCCGAGCTAGCGGCGCTGGCCTCGGGCCTGCTGCTGGTAGGGCTAGTCAACCAACCGCAGCTGCGACTGGTGAGCTCGGCCGTGGCGACGGCGGTGGTGGGCGTGCTGCCGAGTGTGGCGCTGGTGCTGAGCAGCCTGCGCGTGCCCGAGGGCCTGGGCGGGCGGCTGCGGCGCAGCTGGTACTACGGCAAGCTGCTCGGCCTGCCGCTGCTGGCGCTGGTCGTGTTTCAGATGTTGTTTGCCTATGCCAACCCGCGCTACGCGGCCCTCAGCATGCAGCTGTGGCAAATGCTGGGCAGCTGGCTAGCCCGCCTGGTAGAGGCCATTTCGGTGCCGCACCTGCTGTTTCTGGTGCTGTGTGGGGTGGGGGCAGTGGGCGCATTGGTGGCAGTGCCGG